>OHPK01001091.1_pt1 | contig 11009 bp, 6 predicted proteins | sample 1577661 | NCBI WGS metagenome assembly OHPK01 (sample SAMEA3879556, study PRJEB24766) | human gut metagenome | biome: human-associated habitat; feature: feces | place: USA | collected 1985/1987
TTTCGCAAGGGTAAAGTGCATTGCTTTTCGCAACCCTTGCAAAAAAGGAGCGAGCGGCACAAGCAGATGACTTTACAACGCGGCTTCGCTTGTCCGCCCCTTGTCGAAAGACAAAAATACATTTTCAAAGGAGAAAAATATGATAAAAACAGCAGTCATTTACGCCCGATACAGTTCGGACAGTCAGACGGAACAAAGCATTGACGGACAGTTGCGCGTATGCGAAGAATACGCGCAGAAAAACGACATCCTCATCCTCGACACATACATAGATCGTGCGATGACGGGGACGAACGACAACCGCCCAGATTTCCAGCGCATGATCAGGGACAGCGCAAAGAGGACTTTCGGCTATGTGCTCGTTTACAAATTCGACCGTTTCAGCCGTAATAAATACGAAACGGCGATACACAAGAAAGCCTTGAAAGACAACGGCGTTAAGGTTATATCCGCGACCGAGTTTGTACCCGACACGCCCGAAGGCATCATCTTTGAAAGTATGCTTGAAGGCTATGCGGAATATTACAGCGCGGAACTCTCTCAAAAGATACGGCGCGGCAACAACGAAAGCCGCAGGAAAGGTAACCTGACAGGCGGCAAGATACCATACGGCTACAAGAATGTGAACAAGAAAGCCGTGATCGTCCCCGAAGAAGCGGACATCGTGCGCTACATTTACGAACGGTATTCAATCGGCGTGTATGTCAAAGACATCATCGCGGAATTGAACGGCAAAGGCTTGTTGCATAAGGGCAAACCCTTTGTCGCCAACACGGTTTACGGGATACTCGGGAACGAGAGATATTCGGGCATATACCGCCATAACGGCGAAGTGTTCGACAACATCTATCCGCAGATCGTACCGAAAGAAACTTTTGACAAAGTCCGCGCGAAAGTGAACGCCAACAAGTTCGGCAAACGGAGCGAACACATCACCTACTTGCTGAAAGACAAGATAAAGTGCGGCTATTGCAGCAGATCCGTAATAGGAGATAACGGCACAGCGCATAACGGCGAAAGAAAATACTACTACACTTGCCAAGGGCGCAAGAAGAAATTGACGGATTGCCGCAAACAGTCCATACGGAAGGACATACTCGAAAAGATCGTGCTGGAATGTGTCATAGAGCAGATACAAAAAGCCAATTCCCTTGACTTTATCGTGAGCGGTCTTATGAGAGAACAGGAACGGCAATCACAGACAAACATCGTACTCAACCTGCTTTTGAAAGAGCGGCGAACTACCGAGAATGCGATAAAGAACATCATGACCGCGATAGAAAACGGCGGAACTACGAACACGGTAATGAACCGCCTGCGAGAACTCGAAACCAGACAAAGCGAATTGGAACGGCAGATACTGATAGAAAAGAGCAAGACCGCCGTACAGCTCACCGAAAAACAGGTACGCGAATTTTACAGTCAAGCGTTGGCATTGGAACCGAAACTGCTAATAAATTACCTTGTGAAGCAAGTGACGCTCTATGACGACAAAATAGAAATACAATTCAACGCCCCGATAAACATAAGTCCCGATGACGAAAGCCGTCGGGGCTTTTCTTTATGCTCAAAAACCGTTAAACTTTCCTACAAAGTGCCGTTCAGAGCCGACCTTGCAAAGTACGAATTTGAAGTGGAAATATACCTGTAAAAACGGCAAGCCACGGCTATTTATTCCACGCTCCGCTTGACACGAGCCTCTGCGGCGTACGGTATCAAGGCAAAGAGCCAAGACCAAACGCCCCAAGGGGCTTTTCGTTTGCCATAGGCGAACAGCCTACCGCACGCCTTCCTCATGTCAAGCGGCTTTCGCGGCATAAACCGCCGTTTCACATAATCGTAAGAGAGCACGCGACACACCGCTCACCACACGCATAACGGCTCCAAAACGGCTCAAAATAGCGCCTTAAAAACACAACGGCAAAAAGAAAAACCTAAAACGACTTGCACTCAAAGTGGTTCGTTTTAGGTTTCGTTTGGTGGAGCTTAGGGGACTCGAACCCCTGACCCCTTGACTGCCAGTCAAGTACTCTAGCCAACTGAGCTAAAGCCCCACGGTCGTAAGACACTTTCGCGTCCGCCCATATAAACTACCACAAAAAAAACGAATGCACAAGCGAATTGCGAATATTTTTGTACGATAGCGCCCCGCAAATGAAAAGACCGCCCTCTCGGACGGTCCGTTTGAGTTGCGCAATCGGAAAAGTCAGGTTTCAGCGCCTCGATAATTTTCGCAGGGCACGGGGCGCGGTCGGCGTGACGGTCAGCCTTTTTCGTAGTAGGAAGCGGAGCGGCGGGAGGCGACGCGCATTGCGTTGAGTATCGCTATGACCGCCACTCCGACGTCGCCGAAAACCGCCACCCACATATTGGTGATTCCGAGAGCCGACAGCAAGAGTATTGCCACCTTTACGACAAGCGAAAATACTATATTCTGCATAACCACCCGCATAGTCTTGCGTGCCACGCGTTTTGCCGTTGCAAGCCCGCGCAGGTCGTCCTTCATAAGGACTATGTCGGAAGCCTCGATTGCAGCGTCGCTCCCCACGCCGCCCATTGCTATGCCTATATCGGAGCGCATAAGCACGGGCGCGTCGTTTATGCCGTCGCCCACGAAACAAAGGGCTTCCTTGGCGGGCTTTGCGGCGAGCAATTTTTCCACTTCGTCGACTTTGTTCTGCGGAAGCAAAGAGGCTTTGAAGTCGGTCACTCCCGTTTGCGCGGCAACTTCGGCAGCGGTGACCGCATTGTCGCCCGTAAGCATTACGGTGCGACAACCCATTGCGTTCAAATCGCGAATAACGTTCGCGGATTCGGGTTTTATCTCGTCGTTTACGCACAAAGAACCCACGAATCTGCCGTTTTCGGCAACATAAACCGCGGTGCCTGCCGAGGCTGTCGCGACATAATCTATGCCGTTTTCAGTCATAAGTTTTTCGTTGCCGACCAGAATTTCGCTGCCCTCTTTACGCGCGACGATTCCCGCACCGGGGACCACGGTCTGCACATAACCGCTTTCCGGCTCCTTGCCGTAGCACGCCAGCACCGAACGCGCTATCGGGTGCGCCGAGCCGTGCTCGCAAGCGGCGGCGAGACGCAGAATTTCGTCGCGCCTGTCTGCGGGAGAAACCTCGGTCACGGCAAAATTGCCTTTGGTGAGAGTGCCCGTCTTGTCGAATACGAAAGTCTTTGCCACGTTGAGTTTTTCGAGATAGTTGGAGCCTTTTATAAGTATTCCGCAACGCGAAGCGGCACCTATACCGGCAAAGAAAGAAAGCGGAATCGAGATGACCAGCGCGCAAGGACAGGAAACGACGAGGAAGTTGAGAGCACGGTAAATCCAGTCCGACCACGCTCCCGTTACTGCCCCGGGGATAACGGCGAGAAGCAAGGCGGTTATGACTACGGCGGGAGTGTAATAGCGGGCGAATTTGGTTATGAAATTTTCCGCACGGGATTTCTGTTCGGAAGCGTTTTCCACAAGGTCCAGAATTTTGGCGACCGTCGAATCGTAAAAAACCTTGGTGACCTCGATTTCCACGCGGGAAGTCAGATTGACGCTGCCGCTCAGGACTTCGTCGCCGTATACGGCGTCGCGCGGCAAAGACTCGCCCGTCAACGCCTTGGTATCGAATGCGGCGGCGCCCGAAGAAACCACTCCGTCGAGCGGCACTTTCTCCCCCGCGTTCACGACGATGATTTCACCGACCGCCACTTCTTCGGGGGAAACTCTCACCTCTTTGCCGTCACGCAGAACGTTGGCGTAATCGGGGCGTATGTCCATAAGCCCCGCAATGGATTTTCGGGATTTTTCCGTGGCGTAATCCTGAAAGAACTCCCCGACCTGGTAGAACAGCAAAACGGCACACGCTTCGTCGAATCCTTCGATACTCTGCCCCGTAGCCCCGCGGTAAATGGCAAGCGAAAATGCGCCGAGAGTGGCGAGACACATAAGGAAATTTTCGTCGAAGACCTGCCCGCGTACGATGTTGCGCGCCGCCCGCCACAGCACGTCGTAACCTATCACGACGTAAACGGCAAGGTAAAGCACGAACGCGAGCAACCAGTAATATTTTCCCCACGACGGGATTTCCAGCGACACGGTTTTGTCGACAATGAAAATCACCACGAAAGCGAACAACGCCACGCATATTCTGACAAGCATTTTTTTCTGACCGCCGTCAATAGCCGTTTTTTTCATATCCCTCTCCGCCTCGGATTATCCGATTATTTTGCAATCGGGTTCGATTTTGCGACAAACCCGTTCGATTTCTTTCATAACGTCGTCAAACCGACAGTCGTCGGCTTCGACGGTCAGTCTGCGTGTCAAAAAATTGACGCTGACGTTTTTCACGCCGTCCACTTTGGAGGCGGCTCGCTCCATTTTCGCCGCGCAAACCGCGCAATCGAGTTCGGATAGTCTGAAACTCTTTTTCATAACAACTCCTCCGCCCGAATATTCTTCGGACGTAATCGTTTCGATTGGTTTCCCGAGTACTTTCGCGTGCACGCCTCCGCATACGAACCGTCCTCGTATGGCTCACCCTGCATACGACGTGTCTCCCGAACGCCCTGCCCTCGCCCCACTTTGATTTTCCCTTTCAAACGATTGATTTATTGAACAAACATTCAACCGTATGGCGAGCGTATGGCGAGAAAAAGGGGCTTCCGCCCTCTTGCGGTCACCTCTCCTCTTTGACGTGAGAAAGTCCGCACTCCATAATTCTGGTGACGTGGTCGTCGTCGAGAGAATATTTGACTTCCTTGCCCTCTTTGACGCCGCGAACGAGTTTTGCGGCGCGAAGCACCCTGAGTTGATGAGACACAGCGGAAATGCTCATACCAAGCGCGGAAGCAATTTCACCCACGCAACGGCTGCGCACCTGCAGACACCCGAGGATTTTCGCGCGCGTCGGGTCCCCGAACACCTTGAACAATTCCGCCAGCGCGACGAATGCCTCTTCTTCGGGCAACGACTCTTCGGAGACGAATTCTTTTTCCGTTACGTCTTTCATAATCACCTGCCGCCCTGCGGTCGTTTGTCGCCTCGGGCAAAGAACATTTGAACATTTTTTCAACTGTTCAACCACAGTATATTCCCTACGCGCCGCCGTGTCAACGGAAAAACGAAAATAAATTGCACGACACGTCGATTTGTCGACCTCTCAGGCAAATTGCAGTCGGAAAAAATAAAACGCGCCCCCGCAGGTCGGCGCGCAACGGTGCGCACGAAGTTGCGGGAGCGCTCGGGATTGACGTTGACGCGATTATTTGACGAAGAGCGTCGCGCCGAATGTGCAGGACATAATTATCGGGTCGTTTCGTCCTTCGATGAATTTGCCGTACCCTACCAGAGATACGACACCGTTTCGGACGACCACTCCGCTGTAGCCGTTGTCGAAGCCGCTGCCGTATGCCCCGCCGAACTGAGTTCCGCCTACTTCGAGGAGGAAATCTCCGTCGGTGTCGTTGGCAGGGTTGTCGTCGGCATAACTGAGCAAATCCTCGACGTTGCCAACCCAGGCGTACCAACCGTCACCGAGACGCGCCTTGGGAGAAAGCGGCCCGCGTTTTACGGGAAGCAGTTGACGGAACGAGACTATGAGATTTCCGCTGTCGTCGAGATATTCCGCCTTGTGTCTGTCTCCGCACAAATCGTAAGGCAATTCGCGAATGGTGCTCCAGATCGCGCCCTCGTTGGTGGATACGGATATGAGCGAACGCGTTGTGCGTTTCTCGGCACGACCGAGGAGAATTATGGCGTCTTCGTATTCCGCATAGGGGCTGTCGTCCGCCAGTCCCTGCACGCGCACCGCTTCGACCTCGCACATTCCGTTCTTGCGGGCGAATTCGTCGTTTGCGGAACCCGCGCCGAACAGCGCGACGGGCTCGGACCATTGCCAGTTCAGATTGAGTACGCCGTCGGTATAAACGGGCTCGCAGGTGAGCACGGTCTTGTACACGTTGAATTCGTGGTCGTGGAAGAGTCCCATCCAACTGTTGGTGAAATTGCCGTCCGCGCCCTTAAGTTGCGTGAGCGAGGCCATAGCCACTATGCAGTCAAAAGCGGACTTGCCGCAGGCATTTGCCCAATCTTTGCCGTAAAACTTTTCGAAATCCGTCCAGGTGTCGCCGCCGTCGGTCGAATAAGAGAAATTGAACCCGTCGGCGTCGTAGGACGTAGAGGGCCAATACGGACACCCCGAAACAAGCACTACGACCTGTTCGCCGCCCGTAAGCCCTTGTATCCCGTCGCCTTCGACACCGAGCATACCCTCGGTGAGATTGTAGACGGTGGGAGTCTCCTGAGAATCCTTCCAACCGGCGGGCAATCCGGAACGGCGCTCCGACCAGGTAACCCCCATATCGGAAGATTCTCTCATAGCGATTTCGCCTTTGCCGTGACCGAGGGGATAAACCGCGAGAATTTTGCCGTCGGCGGTGCCGTCGTCCACCCACACCGTATCGGGGTGAGCGATATACCCGTCGGGGGCGTCCACCACCGTGCGGACGAAAAATTCGTCCCCGCCATAGGAAGCCGCCTCGCTCTGCGTCATAATTTTGTCCGCGGGAAGTTTTACAACGGGCAACGACAAATAGTCGCCCACTTCACGGATACCCGTAAAATGCACGGAAAGCAATATTATCGCAAGTATGACCGCGACAGCCGCCACTATGATTAACGCCAATTTGATTTTCTTTGCGTTGCGTCTGAAAAACTCCTTTATCCTGGAGCCTGCACCGACTTTGACTTCTTCGTCCACAGTCAAGTCCCCCCCTGTAGTTTGATTATCAATATGAGATGTTTACGCGCCGTTTTAACGATATAAACGGCGCAATGTGCAATTAAAACCGTCCGCCTCGCGTAAGCGGGACGGACGGGAACGTTATTCGCTGCGAAGCGCCACGGTGGGGTCTTTCTTCGCCGCCACGCGCGACGGCAGGAATCCCGCCGCAACCGCCAGAATTATGCTGACGAAGAACATAAGGACATAGTGCCACCACTCCGGCGACATAAGTCCTTTGATGCTGACCAGTACCGCCAGTACGGCGTTTCCTATCGAGGCAAAAATCAAACTGAGTATGACGCCGATAAGCCCCGAGAATGCTCCGATTATCGCCGACTCTGCCGTGAACACGCGCGAAATGTCTTTCTTGCGCGCGCCGAGACTGCGCAACACGCCTATTTCTTTGCGGCGCTCAAGCACCGACGTGTAAATTATGATTGCAATCATTATGGTGGAAACTATGAGCGATATGGCAGCGAACCCGACGAGCACGTTTGCCATGGTGTTCGCCATTTCCTCGACGAAAGTCATTATCATACCGAGGGTGTCGGAATACTGTATGTTGTTGCCGGTTTCCTGTGTATAACGTGCAAGCAACGCCTCGACGCCTTCTTTGGCTTCGAACGAGCGGCAGAATATCCTGATTCCCGACGGATTTGCCTCGTCTGCGACGCCCAGCAATCCCTTGGACGAAATGTAGGAGTGTTCCTCTTTGCCGATGAGGTCACCTATTTTGACGGACTTGGTCTTGGTTTCGTTGCCCTCTTTGTAGATGTAATCGAATTCAATCTGCGAATGATACTGCCTCAACAACGCGAGGGAATCGTTGACTATGGAATTGATGACTTCGGGGTCGACCACTCCGTTGGGGTCGAATTCTATTCCCTGCGCGGTGAAAGCGGCCTTGTACTGTGCCTGAACCACGGGCGAGGTGTTGACCCTGTCGAGCAATTCGAGAGTGAGGGCGTGTGTGTAACCCACGTAACCGTTGATGGAAGTAACGTTGACGCCCTGTTCGGGACGTATGACGCCGACAACTTTTATACTGATGGGGTTGAGACTGTCGATTGTCGCTTTGTCGAGCAAGGCGCGCCCGTAGGAAACGTAGCCGCCCTTCTCGGAGTCGTAATAATAGTAATCGCTGTCCGCGAGCAGTTTGTATTCGAGCCCGAGCAGGTCATCGACCGTATAACTGGTATAGAAACTGTCGGAACCCGAAATCAGACTGCCTATATCTGATGTGGACTTGAGTCCAAGCATCAGGAGCGCAAAATCCGGAACCTGATTGTATTTGTCCACCACAATTACGACTTCGTTGGCGTTTTCGGGCCATCTGCTACCGTTACCGACCAGTTCATACTGCTGTTCGAGGAGCGCTTTGTCGTCGCTTATCTCGTCCCAGCCGCTGCCGATGGCACTGCCGTACTTTTCGAGCATACCCGAGAAATCCGAACCTATGTCCGCAAAGGCGTCCATAAAGGGATTGACTTTCATATAATCCGTGCTCGACTTGTCGGGGTCGGTGGCATACACGTTGAGCGTGGTCGCATAGTCGTATTTAACCGTGCCGAGTTCGGAGTCGAAGTTATCGTCCAGCCAGGCTTTGAGCGCGGTAAGGTCGTTCTTGGAAAAACTGCCTATGCTGTCGAGCAGGTTCCCGAGCACCTTGGACGGAGTTATGACGCCGCCGTCGGGATATTCCTCCGATTCGACGTTCATATTGGTCAGAGTCTGCATTATCGAGGATATATCGAACCCGTTCTCGTTGATTGTGACGGGATACTGGGAAAGGGCGTTTTCCTCGAGAGTGCGGATATATGCGTTGACGCCGTTGGACAGAGTGAGCACGAGCAGAATGCCTATTATGCCGATACTGCCGGCGAATGCGGTGAGCGCCGTCCTGCCCTTCTTGCTGAGAAGGTTGGTCCAGGAAAGACTTATTGCCGTGGAGAGCGCCATCGAAGATTTTTCCTTGATTTTGCGCTTCTTGATGCGCGCTTTTATCCGTTCGAAAATGTTCTTTTTCTCTTCCGCGGTCTTGTAGGTGGCGGCAAACAGTCCGCGACGGGCGGCAAGGCGTTGCCTGTCCGCGCGAGCGTAGGGATTGTCGGAATCCACTTCCGCCTTTATGGCGGCCTCCTCCGCTTCCCTGTACTTTGCGGCCGCCGCCTCTTCGTCGGCGGCGTCCTGCTCGGTATAGGGCATCGTGTCGCCTATTATCTCGCCGTCCTTGAGATTTATGATGCGGGTGCTGTATTCCTCGGCAAGTTGCCCGTTGTGGGTGACCATTATGACGAGACGGTCGCGCGCAACCTCTTTGAGCAACTCCATAACGCGCACGCCCGATTCGCTGTCGAGTGCGCCCGTGGGCTCGTCGGCGAGGATTATCTCGGGATTGTTGACGATTGCGCGGGCGATTGCGACGCGCTGCATCTGTCCGCCCGAAAGTTGATTGGGTTTCTTCTTCGCCTGTTTCTCGAGTCCCACCTTTCGCAGCGCTTCGAGGGCACGTTCTCTGCTCTCCTCTTTTCCCACGCCCGCCAGGGTAAGGCTGAGCGCGACGTTCTTGAGAACGCTGATATGAGGGATTAAGTTGTAACTCTGAAACACAAAACCTATTCTTTGGTTGCGATAGGTATCCCAATCGAGGTCGTCGTAATCTTCGGTGGAAACGCCTTCGACCTGAATGTCGCCGCTTGTGTATCTGTCGAGACCGCCGATAATGTTGAGCAAAGTCGTTTTGCCGCAACCGGAGGGTCCAAGTATGGAAACGAACTCGTTCCTTCGGAATTCGACCGAGAGGTTGTGCAGCGCGAGCACGCTCTCCTCTTCGACCTTATACTCCTTGGTTATATCTACAAGTTTAAGCATAAACTCTCCGTTTTTTGTCTTGCAGGTGCACGGCAACGTGCATAAACGCGCCGTTATCACCGCAATCATACCACACGGAGACATTGCCGACAACGGTTTCCGACAATTTTCCGCTTTTTACAACTTTATGACATTCGTGTGACAACATAGACATAATTGTGATATATGCTTTAGAAGAACTACAATTTTGTGCGAACCGCGGTTCGTACGGAGCGGTGTCTATGCAATACGTCTATATAGTCTGCGAACTCATTGCCGGTCTCGGAGCGTTCCTTATCGGCGTCAAACTGCTCTCCGACAATATGGAGAAACTGGCGGCGTCGCGCTTCAAGGATTTCTTCCACAGAAAACCCAAAACCGTACCCGTGGTTACGGCTACCGAGACGGAAGGACTTTCCGACGAGGAACGCGAGGCTCTTGTCAAAAAGACCCGTCGCGCCGCGAAGCGCAAGGATATTGCCGCCGAAATAGGCAGCAGATTTGCGGGAGTGGGAATCGGCACCGCCTCCACGGCAATAGTGCAGAGTTCCTCCCTCACCACGGTTATGGTCGTCGGGCTGGTCAATGCGGGCGTTATGTCGCTGTCCTATGCCTCCACCGTAATTATGGGCGCCAACATAGGCACCACCGTGACGGGTCTGATTGCCGCACTGCAGGAATTCGACGTCGCGACTTTCGCCACCGCACTCGCCGGAATAGGAATTTTCGCCGCCATATTCGCAAAGAAAGAAAAAGCGGTCACCGTCTCGCTCTCGATAGCCGGTCTCGGTCTCGTGTTCGTGGGACTGGGAATTATGGCTGATTCGATGACCGCAGTCAGGGAAAGCGAAGCCATCACCAACGCATTTGCGAGCATTGACAATCCTTTCCTGCTGTTCTTCCTCGGTATCGCCGTGACGGCAATCGTGCAGAGTTCTTCGGCGGTCACCTCCATTCTCATTTCTATGGCGGCGGCGGGAATCACCATAGGCAGCGGCGGCAACTCCGTTATGTTCGTGGTGCTCGGCACCAACATAGGCACCTGCGTCACCGCCCTCATTTCTTCCATAGGCGCCAATATCAACGCAAAACGCGCCGCGGTCATTCACCTGCTCTTCAACGTCATCGGTTCCATCATATTCTTCATCATTCTCATATCCTGGAAAGATATGTCGGCGATGACCCTCGAAGTGTTGTTCAAGGGTTTGCCCAGTATGCAGATTGCAATGTTCCACACTTTCTTCAACGTGATATGCACTATCATATTCCTGCCTTTCTCGGAACTTTTCGTCAAAGCCGCCACCTTCCTCGTGCGCGAGCGTAAGAAAAAGGTCGCGCACGAGGGAGAAGACATATCCCCCGTTTCCAACC
>OHPK01001104.1_pt1 | contig 10961 bp, 8 predicted proteins | sample 1577661 | NCBI WGS metagenome assembly OHPK01 (sample SAMEA3879556, study PRJEB24766) | human gut metagenome | biome: human-associated habitat; feature: feces | place: USA | collected 1985/1987
CGGAAATTAAGTTGTACTCCTACAAGATGGGCAGAGCGGCAGCGGATAATAGAAGAAAGTCAAATCGTATAGCAACACTAACCGCGGCAACGCCGCGCGCAGGCAGTTGCATTCCGAAGGCATAAAGGTTATTCAACCCCGAGACTGCCAATCTAAACCTTTCTCTTGGGGGATTTAAAGGGGGATATTCTCTTTCGTGAAAGAGAATATCCCCCTTTGCCCCGTTCCCCATGCGGCATGGGGAAACTATTTTCTGTCAGCGACAGAAAGAATTTTATCCACCGCTGCTTTCGCGCCGCCGCAGCGGAGGAAGCTCTCACGAATATTCTGCGCACTCGCGCGGTACGACGGTGTTTGCAGAACGGCGTCGACCGCGGTGCGGATGGAGGCGGCGTCGGCTTTTTCGAGCTTGAGGCCCGCGCCAAGTTCGGCGACGCGCGAAGCGACGCCGCCCTGTTCGTTCGTCTGCGGGAAGAGGATGAGCGGCACGCCAAAGTAGAGACTCTCGCTCGCACTGTTCATGCCGCAGTGGGAGAGGAAGACGTCGGCTTTTTGCAGCACGGCGATCTGGTCGACGTGGGGGAGGGCGGTGATGTTGTCGGGAAGTGTGCCGAGGGCGGAACGGTCGATCTGCTCACCGGTGGAGAGGATGACCTGATAGGGAGAGTCCGCGAATGCGGCGATACAGGCGCGGTAGAAGGGGAGGAGGTCGTTGTTGACCGTGCCCATCGAAATATAGACGAGTGTATCGCGCGTCTTTTCGATGGTTTCCGCCGCGGGGCGGATGGACGGGCCGACGAAAGCGTATTTGTCTGAGAACGTGTCGGCGCAGGGCTGGAACTCGGGCGAGGTGTAGACGATGGTGTCGGTCCGGTCGTCGTTCTGGATGATGTCGAGGATGTTTTTGATGGGATAGCTGCGGTCGCGGAGGCGCTGGAGGTCGCGGTTGATCTTCGGCATGGCGAGCATCGTTTTGAGCATCTGGCCGCCGTTCTGCTTCATGACCTTGGCGGAGTAGCGGTTGAAGGCAAATGTCGTGGTCGAGGAGATGAACGGGATGCCGAGCTTTTTGGCGACGGCCTTGCCCCAGACAGCCATCGAGTCGGCGACGATACAGTCGGGCGCGTAAGCGCGCATATCGGTGCAGACCATTTCGTCGAGGGCGAGGGTGGTCTCGACCAGAATGTGCGTTGAAAAGGCAATGTCTTTGCCGACGCGCGCGCCGTCGGCGGGCGTGAGGTGCTGTTCGCAGTCATACGCGTCGCAGGCGACGAATTGCGCGCCTGCGGCTTCGATGAGCGTGCGCATGGGTTCGTAGGAGTAGTAGCGGACCTCGTGACCGCGCGCGGTGAGCTCGCGCACGACGCCGAGCGTCGGGTTGGTGTGGCCGTAGGCCGGGATGCAGAAGAAGACGATCTTGCTCATTTGCTGTCGCCCCCGTTGTCCATTTCGGAAAAGATGCGCAGCATATATTCCCGCTGCATGGCCTTGGGCAGGATGGCGATGCCGCGCTCGTCGTCGCCGAGGACGAGCAGCTCGTCACCGGGGTGAAAGCCGAAAATGTCGCGCGCTTCTTTGGGGATGACAAACTGGCCCTTTTCACCGATCTTGACCATCCAGGCGTGCTTGCCCTGAGGTACTTCCATAAAATCAACCTCCTAAAGTATGATTAATTATATTAATCATACTGCAAAGCGTAAAAAAGTCAAGCCAGCAGGCCTGACTTTTTTATTTCAATTCATGGCATCGGCGTTGAGCTCGAAGAGAAGCTCGACGCGGGCTTTGAGCAGGGGGTGATTTTTGAGCGCGGGGTCGGCGGCAAGGAGCTGTTCGGCGGCGGACTGCGTCTCGTGCAGGAGCGATAGATCGCACGAGAGATCGGCGACGCGCAGCGACGGCAGGCCGTGCTGGCGGGAGCCGAAAAAGTCGCCCGGGCCGCGGAGCTTCAAGTCCTCTTCCGCGATGGCGAAGCCGTCGCTCGTGGAGGACATGACCTTGAGGCGCTGCTTGTTTTCCTCACCCTTGTTGTCGGAGACGAGGACACAGTAGGACTTGTGCCGGCCGCGGCCGACGCGGCCGCGCAGCTGGTGGAGCTGGGAGAGGCCGAAGCACTCGGCGTTTTCAATCAGCATGAGCGCGGCGTTCGGCACGTCGACACCGACCTCGATGACGGTGGTGGAGACGAGCACGTCGATCTCGTGCGCGGCGAAGGCGCGCATGACGGCGTCCTTTTCCTTAGGCTTCATCTTGCCGTGGATGGGAGCGATGCGAAGGTCGGGGAAGACCTCTTTTTGCAGCGTTTCCGAGTAGGCGGTGACGGCCTTACGCTCGTCGGGGAGCTCGTCGTTTTCCGCGACCATGGGGCAGACGATGTAGGCCTGACGGCCCTCGGCGACGAGCTTGCGCAAGAAGGCGTAGATGCGCGCATGATAGCTCGACGGGACGGCGAAGGTGTCGATTTTCTGCCGTCCGGGGGGAAGTTCGTTTAAGATGGAGACGTCGAGATCGCCGTAGATCATCAGCGCGAGCGTGCGCGGGATAGGCGTGGCGGACATGACGAGAAGGTGCGGGTCATCGCCCTTGGCGGACAACGCAGCGCGCTGGTCGACGCCGAAGCGGTGCTGCTCGTCGGTGACGACGAGACCAAGATTTTGATACTGTACATCGGGCGAGAGCAGGGCGTGCGTGCCGATGACAAGGGAGAGTTCACCGGACCGGAGACGTTCATTCAGTGCACGGCGCTCCCTGGCCTTGGTCGAGGCAGTGAGCAGTGCGCAGGGGATGCCGAGTGGCTCCAAAAGCGGGGCGAGTGAGCGGTAGTGCTGCTCGGCAAGGATTTCTGTCGGGGCCATGAGGGCGCATTGGAGACCATTTTTCGCGGCCATGTAGATGGCGGCGGCGGCGACCATCGTTTTGCCCGAGCCGACGTCGCCCTGCACGAGGCGGTTCATCGGGCGCTGACCTGTCAGGTCGCGCGCGATATCGCCGATGGCGCGGCGCTGTGCGCCAGTGAGGGAAAAGGGGAGAGAGGTGAAAAAGGGCGAAAGGTCGACTTTTTTGCATTGTTTTCCCGCGACGAACGTGCGGCGCTCGCGCAGGAGCTTGAGGCCGAGCGCGAGCAGGAAAAGCTCTTCGAACGCAAGGCGGCGGCGCGCGGCGGAGAGGGCTTCGTCGTCTGTGGGGAAGTGGATGTTTTCGTAGGCAAAGCGGGTGTGGCAGAGCTGGTAGGCGAGGCGGACGTCCTCAGGAAGGATGTCAGGAAGTTCGTCGACGCAGGCGGCGAGCCCCTGTTCGACGGCCTTGCAGAGCATCGACTGGCTGACACCCGCGGTGAGCGGGTAGATGGGCATGATGCGGCCGGTGATCTGGTGCGCGCCCTCGCGCTCAAAGAGGGGATTGGTCATCTGCGGGCGGCTCGGCGTACCCTCGGCACGGCCGAAGAAGACGTAGGCGTCGCCGGTGTGAAAGGTGTTTTTGAGGTAGGATTGGTTGAAATAGGTGAGCTCAAGTGCGCCGGTTTCGTCGACGGCGCGGAGCTTGACGAGGTCGAGCCCCTTGCGAATGCGCGAGAGCTTGGGCTCGCCCGCGATGACGGCGCAGACACAGGCATTCTCGCCGGGGATGAGGTCGGCGATCTTCTTGTACGCACGGCGGTCGTCGTAGGCGCGGGGAAAGTAGGAAAGGAGGGAGCGCAGGTCGGTGATGCCGAGTTTGGCGAGCGACTTGGCGCGCGCTTCGCCCACGCCCTTGATATAGCGGATATCGGTGTTGAGCGTCGCCATGCGGTGGACCTCCTTTACAAATGCGGTGTCTGTCTATTATAATCAACTTGGATGGAAATGAAAAGACCCTTTGCAAGGATGAAGAAAGGAGTATTGTCATGCAGAAGAAACATTCCGGAAAGATGGGCGCGATCGCGCTGCCGGTCGCGCTGATCGCCGCGGCGGTCGGAGTCCTCTTATGGATGCTGACCGGTGCGCAGGGATACCGCGCGGCGGACTGGACAGACACAGACGGGCAGCGCTACTACCGCAACCTGGTGACGCATCAAGCCTTTGCGGCGGACATTGACTGGGACGGGAGCGACGGCGCGGTGATCGTCATTCCCGATGAAGTGCACGGCTACAAGGTGACGGCGCTCGGCGGGTATATCGGCCGCGGTGTGCCGACGGCGTTTGCGCTGAACGCGCCGGAGATATGGAATACCCAGGTCGTCTTCGGTGACGAGAAAGTTGCGGCGGGCGCGGAAAAGGACTATCCGAACGCGAAGATCGTCGACTGCACGGTGACACTGCGGCTTGGGAGGAACGTGAAAGCGCTGAACGAGGTCAGCTGCTTCGGCTGGCAGGGCTATGACGAAAACGGAGCCGAGACAGTGTGGCGTCTGCGCTGGAACGTCGAATGCGACGAGGGGAATGAGACGTTTTACGCCAAGGGCGGGCGTCTGTATCGCTGCGCGGATGGGGCGGCTGTGGAAGCGTTCCGCTGCGCGTGATGCAGCGCGGCAGCACTGCGTGCTTTTCCCTGCGTACCCGCAGGGGTGCGGCAAAGGGGGCCATTCTCTCGCGTGAGAGAATGGCCCCCTTTCCCGCGTCTCCACACGCTGTGGGAATAAAACGCAGCAGCTCTGCCTGGCTGTCCCCCCGCGCCCAAGGGCGCAAAAAAGGGACGCCTCTTTCGAGGCGTCCCTTTTCATAAGTAGTTTCTACGAAACAGAAATAACTTAGAACTTGGGCTTCTGGGCCTTGACCTTGGGCTCCTGGCCGTTGCAGACGGCGACGATGTCGTTGGCGACGGAGGTGCAGCAGTTCAGAACGCTCTGCTCGGTGGTGGCGGCCATGTGCGGGGTCATGATGACGTTGTCGAGGTCGAACAGCTCGCGGCTGGACTCCTGAATGGGCTCATGCTCGAACACGTCGAGACCGGCCTGGAACAGCGTGCCGTCCTTCAGGCACTCGACAAGCTCGTTCTCCTTGATCAGAGCGCCGCGCGCGCAGTTGATGAAGGAAGCGGTGGGCTTCATCCAGCTGAACTGCTCACGGCCGATGGAGTGCTCGGTGGAGGGAACGACGGGCAGATGCACGGACACGAAGTCGGCCTGCTCCCAGACCTCCTTGGCGGTGGCCTTCAGCTCGCACAGATCGCCGATCTTGTCCTGGGTGAGGTACGGATCGTAGCCGATGACGTTCATGCCGAAGCCGTACTTGCACTTCTGCATGGCGAGCTGGGAGATACGGCCGCAGCCGATCATACCGAGGGTCTTGCCGCCGAGCTCATAGGTGTGCTCCATGCCCATACGGACGAGGAAGTTGCCGCCGCGGAACTGACGGTCGACATAGGTGAAGCGCTTGGCGCACATGAGCATCAGCATGACGGCGTGCTCGGCGACGGCGTTGGCGTTGCCGGCAGGCGCGTAGACGACGGTGATGTCCTTGGCGTGGGCGTGGTCCATGTCGATGTTGTCGAGGCCGGCACCCTGCTTGCCGATGACCTTGAGGTTCTTGCAGGTGTCCATCATCTTGGCGGTGATGGGCTCGGTGCGGCACATGATGGCGTCGGGCTGGAACTCGGCGAGCTCCTTGACGTAGGTCTCCTCGTCGTTATGGCTGCACAGCTTCACTTCAAAGTCGTTGGACTCGAAGATGTGCGTGGCCACCTCGTTGAGCTCGATGGTGTAGTAAACTTTGAACTTTGCCATGATACAGATCTCCTTCTTCTTATTTGTTTATTTATTGAATCGCTAAATGATTTCATACGGTTTCTTCATTATACCTTGCGCTTTGCACAAAAGCAAGCGATTTTCAGAAAGATTTGCAAGAACTCATTCAAATAATTGAACAGCATCTTTCATTTTGACGATTTGCCGTCATGTCTTTCCCCTGTTTTCTGCAATTTTCGCTGCAAAACAAAAAAGGACATAAAAAGCGCTTGACAAACTACTACATATGTAGTATATAGTTATCAACGACAAATGTAGTAGATCATCTAAGGAGGTCAACCCATGGACGATAAAAAGAGACTGCCCGATGCGGAGCTTGCCGTGATGCAGGCCATCTGGGAGGTCGGCAGCGAGGTCAGCCGCGGCGATCTCGACGGCGCACTCGCGAGCCACGGCTGGAGCGCCAACACCGTCAACACCTACCTTACTCGCCTGTGCGAAAAAGGATTCCTCTCGAGCCGCCGCGAGGGGCGGAACAATTTGTACACGCCGCTCGTCTCAAAGGATAGATACCTGGAGTTCGAGAGCCGCAGCGTTTTAAAGCGGCTCTACGGCGGTTCACTCGGCAGCTTCGTCGCGGCGCTGAACGCCGAGCAGCCGCTCGAGCAGAGCGAGATCGACGAGCTGCGGCAGTTTTTGGACGATATGAGCCGTTAAACGGAAATATAAGGAGGACGCACCATGGAAACATTTCTGCTGAATCTGTTGAAAACTTCCCTGTTAGGTTCCCTCGCCATTCTGGCGATGCTGGTACTCAAACCTCTCTGGCGCGAGCGCTACCGCGCGAAGACGCGCTGCTGGCTGTGGCTGGCGCTGGCGGCATTTTTGCTGCTGCCCATCGATTTTTCGGTGAAAAATGCGCCGGTGCAGGCCGCGCCGCCGAAAGACTACACACTCTTTGTCGGCACGGATAAGACAGCCATCCAATCGACCGACAACCTGTTTGGCGACATGGCCGAACGGAGCGGCCAGTCCCCCGCCGCGGTGCGCGACACGATCATCCAGCGCCCCGTAACGAATCCCGAGCAGAAGACGACACGCTACATCCCCGTGACGACGATCTTATTCTACGGCTATCTCGCGGGCGCGGCGGCGTTCCTGTTGTATCAGGGTGTCTCCTACGCCCACTTCCGCCGCACGGTGCGTCGCTGGAAGAGAGACGTCGCCCGCGCGGACTACGCCGCGATGCTCTCTGACACGGCGCGCGACTTAGGCGTGAGCGCGCCGGAGATGATCGTCTGCGAGGCCATCTCCACCCCCGCGGTGACAGGTCTTCTTCGCCCGCGGCTGCTCCTGCCCCACGAGCGCTATGACGTGCAGGAGCTGCGCTACATCCTGCGCCATGAGCTGTGCCATTTGAAGCGGCGCGACATGCTCTTAAAGCTCGTGCTGCTCGCGGCCAACGCGATGCACTGGTTCAACCCCGTGGTGTATCTGATGCTGCGTCAGGCGGACGAGGACATCGAGCTCGCCTGCGACAGCGCCGCGACCGACGGGCTCGAACTCCCCGAGCGCGCGGCTTACAGCCGGACACTGCTCGCCGCCGTGCAGTCCAGCGTGCGGGCGCTGCCCGCGACGACGTGCTTCGGCGGCACGGTCGAGCGTCTGAAGCGCCGCATCACGAACGTCCTCGGCGTGCAGAAAAAGCGCGGTCTCGGCATTGTCGCCCTCGTGCTGGCACTGACGCTGACGGCGGGCTGCGCCGTCAGCTGGGGCGAGCGCGCGCAGAAAAATGACGACCCGTTTGCCGACAAGAGCTATACGGTCGACACGCTCTTATATGAAGCGCCCGGCTTTACGGATGGCTTTACGGATGGCGCATACCCCACCTTCCGCACCGCGACGAATCCCGCAGGGGAGAAATACGTCACGATGTTCAACGATCTGGGCTATGCCCTTATCTACGGCCCGATGGAGGAATACAAGCTGGAAAAGCAGTCCTTCTACGCACTCTTCGGCAACACCAGAGACGCTTCTCCGGTCGACGACCTTATGCAGCACAACAAATCCGCATGGACCGGCTACTGCGAAGAGGCAAAGGACTCTCAGCCGTATCAGGCCTATCTTCTTGAGCAAGAAGACGGCACAATCTATCTCGGCCTTTCCGCCGACTATGCGGAAGACGGCAGTGAATGCTTCTGCATGGTCTACCGCCTAAACGAACAGATCAATCCGATCTACGCCTCGATGGACGACTATGCCGCCGCGTGCGTGGAAGACCTCAAAAAAGGCACGATGACCTATTCCGTGTCGGAAAACAATGAATATGCGTCCCGCTCGATCGAAGACACGGTCGCCGACGTGCGCGTGACGCAGCTGGAGCAGGGCGATTCGCTCGGCAACCTTTCCCCCGACGGCACGGTGCTGGAGCTGTGGTACTTCCAGTATGAGATGAAGCCCACGAACGAGGCGGGCGTGGAAATCGAACCCGTGGGCGGGCAGTATGTGACGGATGACGGTTACCTCAGAGAGAGCTGGACGCACTATCTCACCGTGCTGCACTACACGAGCGGCGAGAAGACCGGCTATCAGGTCATCGGCACCTATACCGGCAACGACGGGCTGTGGTACAACGGATGCAACTACAGCGGAGAGGAAAAGTATTACCTGCACGACTTCTATATCGACTACGCGGGGCTTGATCTGCCGAAGATGTTCATTCCCAACCTGCTGAACGCGGCAACGGACGGCTACGGCCGCGCCAACCAGTGCGAGGCGCGGCTCATTTCGGGCGACGGCAGCTACTACTTCTATGCGCCGATCACCGCCTGGGCGTGCAATCCGGGGACGGAGTTCTGGTACTCCCGCTACGACACCGGCTCCTACTTCAACGCAAAGAAGCTCGAGCAGAGCCTTGACGAAGCGAAGGCGGAATGGGAAAGCACCGGCGCAAAGGCCGAGAAGACCGACGCGGGCTGGCGCTTTGTGACGCACGAGGGCATGAGCAACACAATTGTCACGCTCTTTGATGCGCCGGACGGCACCTGCTACGAGGTCACAACGCACTGGACGTTCGACGGCAGCACGGAAGAGAATCAGTGGGGCTGGAACCGCGACCGCGCCGTTGAGGGCGAGGCCGTCATCTTGCAGGCGATGGTCAACAGCTTCCGGACGTCAAAGATCCTTCCAACGACGGACCCCGTGCTTGATGATCCCGCATTCAAGGCCGACCTCCAGCTGGCGACAAACGGAGGCGCGTCCTGGATGTACCTCAGTAAGAACAGCGCCGCGGTCAGCGACTGCAATATGCGGAACGTCACACCCACCGTCAAGCTCGACGAGTGTAGCTACGCGCTGCTGAACGAGGAATTTACCCCGGACGACGGAAAACAGACGCTCACGCTCTGGCTCAGCAACAACGATTCCTCGCATTTAGCCTTCTACGAGGGCACGAATGTCATGCTCTATCAGCGTGACGACGCGCGTTACTACAAGGTCAGCAATTTTGGCGACTATGCGACACTTTACGACGCGATGCTCGCATGGTTCAACAGCGCCCAGTCTGGCACTGAGCCATCCGACGCATCTTCGACCACCACGACAAATGCCGTCAGCCGCGATTCGCTCATCAAGGCTGCCGACAGCTACGTCGATCTGGGCGGTTACCTCTGGTACACTGCTGGCGGCAAATTCTGCCGCTGGCGCGAGGGCGGCAGCGTGGAGACGGTTTGTGATCTGCCGCTGGACTATGATACGCCCGTCAGCGCGAGCCTTTCGACGCAGGACAATCGCATCCTGATGAACTATCACATCGGCGGCGCGACAATGGGCTCGTTCATCACTGACCTCTACGACACGGATGGCAAGAAGCTCAGTTCGATCAACGGCTACAACGCCATCGCTATCAGCGGCGACATTATTGTGATGACGGATCATTTCATGCCCACGCCGAACAACATGTCCATTTCCTATGACTGCGGCAAAACGTTCACGGAATTCGGTGACAAGGACTGGTTCTACGGCAGCGCTCTCACAGAGGACGGCACCTACGTCACCTCCGTCAACTCCTCGCTTGAGATCCGCGACGGCTATGTCTACACTACCGCCGTTTACGACATCAACCACGAGAAGTCAGACGACCCGCTCGTGACGCACGCCGTGCGCATCAGCATCAAGACCGGTGCGCAGGAAATTCTGGACTGAAGCGGTCAAATTTCAAAAAGGCGGCCTTCGGGCCGCCTTTTTCTCCGCTTTTTTGCGTTAAATGATGGAAATATTGCAAAAAAGTACTGGAACATCTCAAAGATATGTGGTATGATGGGAATATTCCAAAACGTATTTCTCGGGAGGTTCCCATCATGGAACACAATCCGGTCCTCAAAAATCCGCTGTCGCTCGACAGCGAAATTCCTCTCTATTCCCAGCTCATGGGCATCATCAAGCGCAGCATCACCTCCGGCGCGCTCAAGGTCGGCGACCTGCTCCCGAGCGAGGCCGAGCTCTGCCGCGTTTACGACATCAGCCGCAACACGGTCCGTCAGGCCATCGGCGCGCTGGAAGAAGAGGGCTTTGTCGTGCGCAAGCGCGGCAAGGGCACGTTCGTCACCGACCCGAACACGCGCCGCAAGGGCGTGCAGTATTCGTTCACGACAGAAATTTCCCAGCTGGGCAAAACGCCGTCGTCCACGCTGGTCGACTTCGCGGTCATCACGCCGAGCCCCAAGATCGTGACGCTCATGGGCCTTGAGCCGGGCGTCAAGGTGTATCGCTTCACGCGCGTGCGAAACGTCGACGGCGAGCCGCTCATTTTAGAGACGTCGTACTACCCCGAGTACATCTACCCGAACCTGACGCGCGAGCTTTTGGAGACGCACAGCTTCTACAGCCTGCTCTACCACGTCGGCGTCATCCCGTTTTCTGCGTCGGACACGTATGAGGCCGTCGTGCTCGCGCCGCACGAGGCGCAGCTTCTGCACTGCGCGCCCGGCTCGGCGGCGTTTTTCCATCAGCGCCGCACCACGACCGAGAACGGGCATACCTATGAATACACCACGAGCTATATGCGCGCGGACCGCGTGAAGCTGGATGTGAGATTCCAGAAGGGATCGACGTCCTTCATGCGCACGGTGGACTGAAAAAATCGGCAGCCGAAAGGCTGCCTTTTTTTGTGCCCTCCCCGCGCAGCGGGGACCTTAGCGCAGCGCGACAGCGCTGCATCGTTGTTCCCCACACCGTGTGGGAGCGAGTCAAAGGGGCCATTCTCTTTCGCAAAAGAGAATGGCCCCTTTGGAACCCCAAGAGA
>OHPK01001111.1_pt1 | contig 10897 bp, 10 predicted proteins | sample 1577661 | NCBI WGS metagenome assembly OHPK01 (sample SAMEA3879556, study PRJEB24766) | human gut metagenome | biome: human-associated habitat; feature: feces | place: USA | collected 1985/1987
GCGGGTGCGCCTCATCCGCACGCCCTATAAGATTCCTCATATGGGGTGGAACGAGCTTACTATAACCCGGCCGTCACCTTTGCTAAAGGATGCCAAAGGAAAAATGGTCTATTTTGTCCATAGCTTTGCCGCGGACCCTTGTGACCGAAATATCATCACGGCAACCACCGATTATGGTACAGAACTTGTCGCTGCCGTAGGCCGCGGCAACGTCCAGGGCTTCCAGTTCCATCCGGAAAAGTCCTCTGCTGCCGGTCTTGCCATGCTGAAAGCCTTTAAGGAGTGGAAGCCATGAACCTTTATCCAGCCATTGATCTGCGAGGCGGAATGTGTGTACGCCTTGAAAAAGGAAATTTTTCAAAAGAAACGGTCTACAGCAAGGACCCTGGAGCCATGGCGCGTCGCTTTGCGGAAGCGGGGGCCCGTACCATCCATGTGGTGGACCTTGACGGTGCCCTTGCCGGAAAAAGTGAGAACCTTTCCGCCATTAAGGCCATCCTGAGGGAGGGGGGTATCTCCATCGAAGTGGGCGGCGGCATCCGAACCTATGAACAGATTGAAGGGCTGCTTTCTTTAGGGGTCAGTCAGGTCATCCTGGGCTCTGCCGCCATCTATGATCCCCAGCTTGTGGAAAGGGCCAACCGGGATTTTCCCCACAAAATCGTGGTCGGCATCGATGCCAAAAATGGCTATGCAGCCGCTGATGGATGGGAAAAAGACAGCAATCTCACGGCCGAGGCACTTGCTCGGCGTGTCGCCGCGGCGGGGACGGAGAGAATCATCTTTACGGACATCAGCCGTGATGGGATGATGAATGGCAGCAATATCGAAGCCACAGCCGCTCTTTATCAAGCCTGCGGGGTTCCTATCACGGCCTCAGGCGGCGTCTCTTCGCTTGAAGACATCAGAAGGCTCAAAGCCCGTGAAACAGATGGCATCGAAGGCTGCATCATTGGAAAAGCGCTTTACGCCGGTGCTTTTTCCCTTTCTGATGCCCTCAAGATTGCCGGGGAGGTGTGACCATGCTGGCAAAAAGAATCATTCCTTGTCTTGATGTCAAGGCAGGCCGCGTTGTCAAGGGAACGAATTTCGTCTTCCTCCGCGACGCCGGTGATCCCGTGGAGCTTGCAGCCCAATATGAACGGGAGCAGGCCGATGAACTGACTTTCCTTGATATCACTGCCTCCGTGGAAGGCCGCAAAGCCATGCTGGACGTCATTGAACGGACGGCCAGGGAAGTCTTTATGCCTCTTACAGTGGGCGGCGGTATTTCCACCATGGAAGATATCCGGGCCGTCCTCATGGCCGGCGCTGATAAGACGAGCCTCAATACGGCCGCGGTCATGACGCCGGAACTCATCCAAAAAGGGGCCGAAGCTTATGGAGCCCAGTGTATGGTCCTTGCTGTTGATGCAAAGAAAAAGACATCCAGCGGCTGGGAGGTCTATATCCATGGCGGCCGGACGGCAACGGGATTGGACGTCCTTGAATGGGTCCGCAAAGCCGTGACCTTGGGGGCCGGCGAGATCCTTCTTACGAGTATGGATGCCGATGGGACCCAAGATGGGTTTGACCTTGACCTGACGCGGGCGGTTGCCGAAGAGGTCCCGGTTCCTGTCATCGCCTCCGGCGGCGCGGGCAAACTGGAGGATTTTTACCGTGTCCTGACTGAAGGCAAGGCGGACGCGGCCCTTGCCGCGTCGGTCTTCCATTATGGAACCTTCCGTATCAAGGAAGTGAAGGATTATCTTTCAAGACGCGGCGTCGTCGTGCGGCGCTGAAAAGGGGGCCTTTCCTCATAACAGGGGAAGGGCCCTTCCTGCGTCTTCTGCAAAAGCCCCGCGTCAGGGCCTAGGAAACGTGATACAATAGGAACAAGAGGTGTTTCTTATGAAAATCGATATCAGTCATTTGAAATTTGATGAAAGAGGGCTCATCCCGGCCATCGTCCAGGACGTGACGACGGACAAGGTCCTTATGCTCGCTTGCGCGGACCGTAGAAACTGGCTACACCTGGTTCTGGTCACGGAGCCGGCAGGAACTGTGGAACAAGGGGGCCACAAGCGGCAACCTGCAGAAAGTGAAATCCATCGTTTATGATTGTGACGGTGATACGCTTCTTGTGAGGGTCGTCCAAAAAGGGGTTGCCTGCCATGAGGGCAACTACTCCTGCTTCAGCTATCCGCTGTGGAACGCGGGCTCTGGTGAGAACTTGCCTGTCACGTACAGCGACCTTCCCACAGTTGTGGATGAACTCTACCGTAAACTCACCAATGAAATGAGAAACCGCAAGGATGGTTCGTATGCGGGCTATCTTTTTGAGTCCGGGGAAGACCGGATCCTGACCAAACTGATGGCGCACGCGACGGCTTCCCTCCTTGCTTCAAAGAATGGAAATCCCGACGGTCTTGTTTACGAGATGGGCGATTTATGGTATCATTGCTTGGTACTGCTTGCTTACCATGGCATTACGCCCGCCCAGATGCTTCAAAAGATGGGCGAGCTGGCAAAGAACAAACAACACGAGTGATCGTATCATTTGGAGGCTGATCTGATGGCTAGACTTTTTGGAACCGATGGTGTCCGCGGTATTGCGAACGCTCATCTGAATGCGGAACTTGCTTATAAACTGGGACGGGCAGCGGCCCAATATTTTGGCCGTGAAGTGAAAAGCCCGAAAATCATCATTGGCCGGGATACGCGGCTTTCGGGGACCATGCTTGAATCCGCTCTCGCGGCAGGTATCTGCAGTGCGGGCGGCAATGCCCATCTTCTGGGCGTCATCCCTACACCGGCTGTTTCCTATTTGACGGAAAAACTGGGCGCCAGCGCTGGTGTTGTCATTTCTGCCTCCCACAATCCCTTTGAAGATAATGGCATCAAGTTTTTTGCTAAGACCGGTTTCAAGCTTCCCGATGCCGTGGAAGACGAAATTGAAGCCATTGTGAACCAGCCCATTGACTACACAAAGACCCTGACAGGATCTTCTGTCGGCCGCGTCATCCAGGAACCGGATATGGCCATGGAATATATCCAGCACATTGTGGCCTGTGCCGATACAAAACTGAATGGACTCAAGGTGGTCATGGACTGTGCCAACGGGGCCAACAGTCAAGTGGCCCCTGCCATCCTGCGCCTTTTGGGAGCCCAGGTGATTCCCATCTATGACCAGCCCAATGGCATCAACATTAATAATGGCTGCGGGTCCACCCATTTGGAAGCCCTTCAGAAGAAGGTTGTCGAAGTGGGAGCGGACTGTGGCATTGCCAATGACGGTGATGCAGACCGTTGCCTGGCTGTCGACGAACGGGGCGAAGTCCTTGATGGGGACCAGATCATGCTCATCTGTGCCCTTGATCTGATGAAGCGGGGAAAACTCAAGGATCAGGTTCTTGTCACAACGGTCATGAGCAATGTAGGCCTTAACAAGGCCATGAAGGAACATGGCGGGAGTACCGTGAAGACCGGTGTAGGCGATCGTTACGTCCTTGAAGAGATGCTTGCCCATGATTATAAGCTCGGAGGGGAACAGTCCGGCCATATTATTTTTGGTGACCTTGCTAAGACCGGCGATGGCATGATGACCGCTGTTAAACTTCTTGGCTGCGTTGTGCGCCAAAACCAGAGCCTTTCTGAATTGGGTGCCCTCATGGTCAAATATCCGCAGACCCTTCTTAATGTCCGTGTTGCCAATAAAACGGGCTGGGAAAAGAATCAAGCCATAAAGGACGTGGTCAAAAAATTTACGGATGAACTGGGTGAAGACGGGCAAGTCCTTGTCCGCGCATCTGGTACGGAACCGCTGATCCGGATTATGGCCCAAGGGGAAACGCAGACCGAAACAGACCGAATCACGGAGTCAATTGCCGAAGTGGTTCGCCGCGAATTGGCTTAATAAAAAACGAGGACCCTGGAAAAATCGTACTTTTCCAAGGTCCTTTTTATCTTTTTCGAGAATCTCCCGCTTTTATATGCGGGGGAGGTTCACAAGCCCGCTTCTTCAAGGAAACGGAAGATTTGACGGAAATAGACATCTCCCAAGGTATCATTTTCTGCATGCCGCCCACCTTTGATGAGCAGTTCCTCCTTTATTGGGGACGGGCTCTGTGCGGCAAGGTCATTCATCATGTGGGGCGGAATGAGTTCATCCCGTGAACCATGGATGAAGAGAATCGGAAGGGTGCTTTTTTTGACCTCCTTGATGGGGGAAACGTCCCGCAAAAAGACGCCTGTACGGATTTTCATCAGGAGATTCGCTCCCTCAATGATAGCGCTGGGGTAGGGGATATCGAGGTCTTCCATGCGTTCTTCAAGGAGACGGGATAGGTCACTGTAGCCGCTGTCTTCAATGACGGCCTTGACATTTTTAGGAAGGGGCTCTCCCAGGGCCATCATGACATCACTTGCACCCATGGATTCGCCGTGCAGGACAATGCGTGCCTTAGGGTCCACGGCTGTGATTTCCCGGGCCCATTGGGCCACGTCCTTGCCTTCAAGGACGCCCATGGTGAGGTAGGTTCCCTCACTTTTTCCCGATGCCCGCATATTGGGTGTCACGACATGATAGCCCCTTTTTAGATAATAGGGAGCGACGCCCCACATAAAGCGTTCATTGCAGCCGTAGCCGTGAACGAGGATGACCCAGCGGTGGCTTTCTCCTTCCGGCAGGAAATGGGATCCTACAAGCTGCAGCCCGTCAAAGGATTGGAGTGTCCAGATTTCAGTTGGGGCCAGGGGGGCATTGGGCTGGTTCTGGGGATCTTTGTTGGGGTAGGGGTAGATTTCCTCAAAGGCCTGGGGCGGCCCCCAAGGGTCCTTGGAATTGCCCCGACGCAGGGCATAGTCCACATATCCCATCCCTTCACGGTATAAAAAGCCGCCTCCTATGCCCATCATCAGCACGATAAGGACAAGGAGGAGGTCGATGATTTTTTTCAAGATGATGCGTCTCCTTCTATTTTTTTCGCATCCCATTGTAGCGCGATTTTATTCAAGACGGTAGTGGGAACAGGGGATTGTCACAAAAAATCCGGATTTTTATTGTGCCATCTTGTAAAAAGTGACAAAATAGCCGCTGTTCATTTTCTTGTGACAGGCATGTTATCAAGAAAAATTTTCCAAATTCCCTTGACAAGGGATTTTGTCGTGGTATAATGAGCACAAATTCAAAATTGCCATCGGTCATGCGAAGGACACGTCATCAGGGCCACTGTACAGAGAGGTCGGAAGCTGAGAACGACCCAGACGAATGATGATTCACCACCTTCAAACCATCGGCTGAACCCAAAAGTAAGCCTGATCGTATTACCTGCGTTAAAGGTACCGAGTGGGTCCCCATATCGGGGATCAATCAGGGTGGAACCGCGAGCATGTGCCCGTCCCTATGTTAGGGACGGGCCTTTTTTATATCCCCTGGCAATCAAAAGGAGGAGTTTTTATTATGGCAAAGATCAATGTCAGTCTGCCGGACGGCAGCAAAAGAGAATTTGAAGCAGGCATCAGCCTGCTGGATATTGCCAAGAGCCTCAACCAGAAACTGGGCAAAACGGCGCTTTTGGCAAAGGTCGACGGTGTGAACAAGGACCTTGCTGATTCCTTGGACCGGGATGCTGCTGTTGAATTCATTACGCCTGACAGTCCGGAAGGCCTCCATGCTATCCGTCATACGGCTTCCCATGTCATGGCCCAAGCCATCCAGCACCTTTTCCCGGGAACCAAGTTTGCCATTGGTCCAGCTATTGAAAAAGGATTCTATTATGATCTTGACAGTGAGCACGTTTTTACGCCCGATGACCTGAAAGCCATCGAAAAGGAAATGGCGAAGATTGTCAAGCAAAACCTGCCCGTTGTCCGTCATGAAATTCCCAGAGCCGAAGCCCTTGCTAAATTCAAGGCAGAAAATGAACCGTACAAGGTTGAACTCATCGAAGACCTGCCGGAAGATGCTGTCATCAGTACCTATTCCCAGGGCGACTTCACGGATCTGTGTGCGGGGCCTCACTGCCCTTCCACGGGCCGGGTCAAGGCTTTCAAACTGATGAGCATTGCCGGTGCCTATTGGCGCGGCGATGAAAAAAACAAGATGCTCCAGCGCATCTATGGCACGGCTTTTGCCAGCAAGGAAGACCTGGAAGCCTATCTCCATATGCTGGAAGAAGCAGAAAAGCGTGACCACCGGAAACTGGGCAAACAGCTTGGTCTCTTCATGCTGAGCGACTACGGCCCTGGCTTTCCTTTCTTCCTGCCAAACGGCATGATCCTTCGCAACGAACTCATCAATTACTGGCGTGAAGTTCATCGCAAGTATAACTATTATGAAGTTTCCACGCCGATGATCATGAACCGCCAGCTTTGGGAAACGAGCGGTCACTGGGATCACTATAAGGAAAATATGTACTTCACGAAGATTGACGGCGAAGATTATGCCATCAAACCGATGAACTGCCCCGGTGGCATGCTGGTCTATGACAGTGAGCCCCATTCCTACCGTGACCTGCCGCTGCGTGTCGGTGAACTGGGTCTTGTTCACCGTCATGAACTGTCCGGTGCCCTTCATGGTCTGTTCCGTGTCCGCTGCTTTACCCAGGATGATGCCCACATCTTCATGATGCCTAACCAGATTGAAGACGTCATCCAAGAAACGATCCGTCTTTTCGATGAGGTCTATGCAACTTTCGGTCTGACGTACCATGCAGAACTATCCACGCGTCCGGATAACTCCATGGGCGATGACGCTACGTGGGAAATGACGACGAACGCCCTGCGCAAAGCTATGGATGACTTTGGCCTGAAATATGTCGTCAACGAAGGGGACGGCGCTTTCTATGGTCCGAAGATCGACTTCCATTTGAAGGACTCCATTGGCCGTACGTGGCAGTGCGGTACGATCCAGCTTGATATGTTGCTTCCGGAAAAATTCAACCTCACCTATACGGGAGAAGATGGACAGAAACATCGTCCTGTCATGATTCACCGTGTTGTTTATGGATCCATTGAACGCTTTATTGGGATCCTCATTGAAAACTATGCCGGCGCCTTCCCAGCTTGGCTGGCTCCGGAACAGGTCCGCGTCATGCCGATTACGGACAAGTTCAATGAATACGCAAAATCTGTCGTGGACAAGATGGAAGCCCTTGGCATCCGTGCCCACCTCGACGACCGCAATGAAAAGATTGGCTACAAGATCCGCGAAGGTCAGGTCAAGAAAGTTCCCTATATGCTCGTTGTCGGTGAAAAGGAAGCTACGAATGGTACGGTGTCCGTCCGCAGCCGCAGCGAAGGCGAGATGGGAGCGATGGCTGTTGATGAATTCATTGCCAAACTCCAGAAGGAAATCAAGGAGAAAAAATAAGTTGACAGACTGCTCTATCTGTAGTAGAATGTCCGAGTAACCAAGTAGAGGCCACCTGCTTCTCACCTTGCAGCCTAAGCTCGACAGGGTCTATGATATGTTCGTTTGACGGGTGGACTTTGGTTCGCCCGTTTTTCTTTTACTTTGAGGTAAGTGCCGGGATTGTACTTATCCATATTCTGTGGAGGTGATCGTCATAGCAAAAGATGAATTGAGGATCAATGAAGAGATCCGCGCTAGGGAAGTCCGCGTTAATACTGTCGATGGGGAGCAGTTGGGCATCATGCCACTTGCCCGTGCCCTCGAGCTTGCTGCCCAGCATCATTTGGATCTGGTTGAAATTGCTCCGAAGGCTAAGCCGCCGGTCTGCCGAATCATGGATTATGGCAAGTACCAGTATGAACAGCAGAAACGGGAAAAAGAAGCCCGCAAGCGTCAAAAGACCGTTGACGTAAAGGAAGTCAAACTGCGTATCCGCATTGAAGAACACGACTTTGATGTCAAGACCAAAAATGCCATTCGTTTCCTTGAAGGCGGAGATAAGGTCAAGGCCACCATTATGTTCCGCGGCCGTGAACTGACCCACCCTGAACTGGGAGAGGAATTGCTCAATAAAATGGCTGTAAAACTGCAGGACATTGCAGTCATCGAAAGAAAACCGAAACTGGAAGGACGCAACATGGTCATGATTGTTGCTCCCAAAAGTTCCAAATAATAAGGAGGATATCCATTATGCCTAAGATGAAAACCCGCAGATCTGCGGCTAAACGTTTCAAAGCTACTGCTACCGGTGAATTCAAGCGTGCCAAGGCTTTTAGAAGCCATATCCTGGAACACAAGTCTCCGACCCGTAAGAGAAACCTGCGTAAAGCTGCCTTGGTCCATAAGACTGACCATGAACGCGTAGCTAAGATGCTGCCTTACGCATAAGACTGGTATTGAGAACGAAGGAGGATATGGAAAATGGCAAGAATTAAAGTTGGTGTAACTGCCCATAGACGTCATAAACACATTCTGAAGCTCGCTAAGGGCTACAGAGGTTCCAAGAGCAAGCTCTTCAAAAAAGCCAATGAAACCGTCATGAAGGCGCTGTACTACGCTCGCCGTGACAGAAGAGCCAAGAAACGCGAATTCCGTCAGCTCTGGATTGCCCGTATCAATGCTGCAACCCGTGCTAATGGCCTGAGCTACAGCCGTTTCATCTGCGGCCTGACGAAAGCTGGTATCGAACTCGACCGTAAGGTCCTGGCTGATCTGGCTGTCAACGACGCTGCTGCTTTTGCAAAACTCGTTGAAACCGCCAAAGCGGCTCTCTAATAAATAAGATAACAGCCTGTGAAGAAATTACTTCACAGGCTGTTTTTTGTGCGCCCACCATGGTTATATACCCATGGTGGGCTATGACAAGCAAGTTTGTGAAACCGAGGAAACCGCTGCGCTTCGAACGGTACGCACGGTCGTGTGAGAGGTCAGGATTGCTATTTAGAAATCACTGCTACTCGCTCCTTACCTGATTTCAAGCAGGCAGTCGCCGCTCATAATGGCTTGTCCTTTGGTTACGTAGATGGTGCCAACGGCGCCAGCGATGGGAGCCGTAATGGTCGTCTCCATCTTCATGGCTTCCGTGACCACAAGGGGCTGGCCTTTTTTTACGCTTTCTCCGCTCTTTACAAGGACAGTTACGACCGAACCCGAAAGGGTTGCTGCTACGTCACCGGGGTTATTGGGATCTGCTTTCTTGCTGACGATGGTCTTTTGGTCGACATTCTTGTCGATCACGTCGATTTCCCGTTCCGCACCGTTGAACATGAAAGTAACGGTCCGCATGCCCCGATCATCGGGATCGCTTACGTTGATGAGTTTGATGACGGGCTCCACGCCTTCATCCAAAGTGACCGTGATTTCTTCGTTTTTTGTCATGCCAAAGAAGAAGGTCGGTGTATCAAGGACGCTGACATCCCCATATTTCTTGATGAATTCCTCATAGTCCTTGAATACCTTGGGATACTGGCAGTAGGCGTTCACATCTTCATCGGTGTGGTTGTATTGAGCATTTTCGAGCTTTGTCCGGACGGCTTCAAAATCAATGGGGTCAAGGAGGGCACCAGGACGCTTATCAAGGGGCTTCCTGCCTTTGAGGATGATCTTCTGCAGCTTTTCCGGGAATCCCTCGTAGGGCACGCCTAAGCGGCCTTCAAAAAAATCCACGACGGACTGCGGATAATCAAGGCTGTCACCCCGTTCGTAGATGTCCTTTTCTGTCAGGTCATTTTGGACCATGAAGAGGGTCATGTCACCGACGACTTTCGAGGAAGGCGTAACCTTCACAATATCACCGAACATGAGGTTCACGTCATGGTACATCTTCTTAATCTCGTTCCAGCGGTCACCGAGGCCCACGGCCTTAGCCTGCTGCTTGAGATTTGAGAACTGGCCGCCTGGCATTTCGCAGTCATAGACTTCTGTGTTGGGGAAGGGGTCGCCTTTATCGACACCCTTGTAGTAGGGCCGAACCGAGGCCCAGTAGCGGCTCATTTCCTCTGCCGCTTGGATATTCAGTTGAGGTTGGTTCTTTTTGCCGCTCATGGCGTAGTAGAAGCTGTTCATGCTGGGCTGGCTCGTTCCGCCGGCAAGCGCGGAAAATGCGGCATCCACAATATCGACACCGGCATCGGCAGCGCGGCATAAGGTCGTCACAGCGTTTCCGGACCCATCGTGGGTATGTAGGTGAATCGGTACGGATACCGCCTCTTTCAGGGCGGAAACCAAGGCATAGGCTGCTTCCGGCTTCAAGAGTCCTGCCATATCCTTGATGGCAATGATGTGGGCGCCGGCGTCTTCAAGGGCCTTAGCCATGGAAACATAGTAGTCCAGGTTATACTTGGAGCGACTGGGATCCAAGATGTCTCCGGTATAGCACAGGGCGACTTCGGCCACTTTGCCCATTTCACGAACGGCCTCGATGGTTCCTTTCATATTGTCCAGACTGTTCAAGCTGTCAAAGATACGGAAGACGTCGATGCCGTTTTTGGCTGCTAGTTCAACAAAATTTTTTACGACATTATCGGGGTAGCTCGTGTACCCTACGGCATTTGCCCCGCGAATCAGCATCTGGAGAAGGACGTTGGGCGCCTTTTTCCGCATGGCCCGCAGGCGTTTCCACGGATCTTCCTTGAGGAACCGGTAGGCCACATCAAAGGTAGCGCCGCCCCAGCATTCATAACTGAAGAATTGGGGCATTTTCTTTGCCGACGTTTCCAGGACGCGAAGCATATCCTGGGAGCGGACACGGGTCGCAAGGAGTGATTGGTGGGCATCCCGCATCGTCGTATCGGTAATGAGTACCTGGTTTTGCTCCAGGACCCACTTTGCAAGGCCCTCGGCCCCACGGCTGTCAAAGATGGCCTTCGTTCCTTGGGGATAATCGCCCGTTGCCGGTTCCGGCAGTTCCAAGGGAGTAAAATCGGGATGGACTTCCGGCCCCTTTCCGGAATAGCCATTGATCGTGACTTCGCCAATATATTTGAGGAGCTTCGTACCCCTATT
>OHPK01001117.1_pt1 | contig 10831 bp, 8 predicted proteins | sample 1577661 | NCBI WGS metagenome assembly OHPK01 (sample SAMEA3879556, study PRJEB24766) | human gut metagenome | biome: human-associated habitat; feature: feces | place: USA | collected 1985/1987
TTTACCCTTTGAAATACCCGATAGTTGGGTGTGTGTACGTTTGTTTACGGTGTGCTGGTTAGGCGATGTTGCTAAAAGCACAGGAGAAAAATTGCCTTACTTGGATGCTAAAACTTTAAGAGGAAAGCCAGACAAAACTTATCTCACCGAGGGAAAAGTTGTTGATGTCGGAGAAAAGGTTATTTTAGTCGATGGTGAAAATTCCGGCGAGGTATTCGATATACCATTTCGCGGATATATGGGCAGCACTTTCAAAACGCTGGAGAAGGTATCGCAGCTTACTTTCGGATATCTTAATGTGGTGTTAGACTATTATAGAGATACCTTCCGCGGGAATAAAATAGGGGCGGCAATTCCGCACTTAAATAAAAATCTATTCAAATCGCTACTTATTGGTATTCCTCCGCTTGCAGAGCAAGCCCGTATTGTAGCGGAGATAGAAAAGTTTGAACCATTGATCGCAGAGTATGACAAACTCGAACAACAGGCGACGAAGTTAGACGAAGAGATTTACGATAAGCTCAAAAAGTCCATTTTGCAATACGCTATTCAGGGCAAACTCGTTCCACAAGATCAGAACGACGAGCCGGCAAGCGTACTTTTAGAGCGCATTCGTGCCAAAAAGAAAGCCAAACTCGGCAAAAAATATGTGGACAGTTACATCTACAAAGGTGATGATAACTGTTACTACGAACACATTGCCGGAAGAGCGCAAGACGAACTGGTCGAAGTGCCGTTTGATATCCCCGATAGTTGGGCTTGGGTTAGATGGGGCAATCTGTCATTTTCAATTCAGTACGGATATAATGCCCCAGCCAAAGAAAGCGGTCGCATTAAAATGGTGCGGATAAGTGATATACATAATAATGAGGTCGATTGGGAACACGTACCTTTTTGCGAAATAAATGAATGCGACATAGAAACATATTTACTAAAAGAAAACGATATACTCTTTGCGAGAACGGGTGGAACGGTAGGAAAATCGTATTTAGTTACAAGTGTCCCCGAAGAAGCCATTTATGCCGGATATTTAATTCGCACACAATATAGCGATCAACTTTCAGCCCAATATTTGAAATATTTTATGGAAAGCTCATTGTATTGGATGCAACTTAAGGACGGAACGATAGCAACAGCACAACCAAATTGTAACGGACAAACGCTATCTAAAATGATATTGCCATTACCACCACTTGCCGAACAAAATCGCATTGTAGCGAAAATCAACGAGATATTCGCAATGCTATAAAGTCAGATCCCCTCGGAGGTCCGAGGGGATAAATTTTTACCAAGTGACAACTTTATCTACAATCTCTTGTTGTTCGCTGGCAGTCTTGCGCAAGTATATGCGCGTTGTTTCAATGCTCTCATGCCCCATAAGGTCGGCAAGCAAGGAGATATCGTTATATTTTTCAAGGAAGTTCTTTGCAAAACGATGGCGAAAAGAGTGAGGATAAACCACTTTTGGATTTAAGCCGTACTTATTGGCATAGTTCTTTAATTGCTGCGAAATACCGCGCACTGTAATGCGGTCGCCAAAGCGATTTAGAAATAAGTAGCCGCTGGTCACGCCTTTTTCGGCAAGCCATGCTTCCGTTTCTGTCTTCAACTTTTTGGGTATGTAAAGCCGCCGCAGTTTGCCGCCTTTGGAGTATAAGTCAAAGTAGCCGTTAAAGACGTGTTCCACCTTGATTTGTATCAGTTCGCTCACACGTGCGCCCGTTGCAGCCAAGTAGCGTACTACAAAATACCATTCCCAATTTCCGTCGCGTTTCAGGCAATTCTTCAAAAACTTGTAGTCCGCGTCGCTGATGACATTTTCCAAGAAGTTCTTTTGCTGAATCTTTACCGGAGCCAGCCGCAGCTTCTCTTTCTTGATGAAGTCGAGATATTTGTTTATTGCCTGTATTCGCAAGTTTACAGTTTTTGGCTTGTAGGTTTCGATCAGATAGCCCTTGAATGCCAATAGGTTCTGCTTGGTGATTTCGCCCGATAGCTGGCGGTACATTCGTATCGTAAGCAGGTACGAGGAGATCGTGTTTTCGGACAGATTTTCCCGCCGAAGATGTGCTTCAAATTCGTCTAACATAGGTTAAACCTCCTAAAAAAGTAATACATAAATTTTACTCTTTTCAGAGGAAAACCTCGATCAAGTATGCGGTGTAATGAGAAGAGTTCTGTTATTATGAGAAGGTGGAAAATTTAGTAAAGGAAATCTCCGGCGAAATCCCGTTTGATACCCCTGAAAGCTGGCAATGGATCCGTGTGGACAATCTTTTTCAACACAACACGGGTAAGGCATTAAACTCATCAAATACACAAGGTGTCTTGCATCCGTATATCACGACTTCGAATGTATATTGGGGATGTTTCAACTTAGAGCACATTAAAGAAATGCCTTTTACTCAAGACGAGTTTGCAAAATGTTCTATTGTCCCTGGCGACCTTTTGGTTTGTGAAGGTGGTGACGTCGGTCGAGCGGCAATATGGGAAAAGGATATTCCCATGTGCATACAAAACCATATACACCGATTGCGCGCATATAATCCAGTGTGTACCGCATTTTATTATTTTGCTTTCTTTGTCTATAAAAGTATTGGCTTGATAGGCGGCAAAGGTATTGGAATTCAGGGATTGTCAAGCGGCACTCTCGGCAAATTGATTTTTCCGCTTCCACCGTTAGCTGAACAGGAACGCATAGTCAAACAAGTGGCAATAATGTTAGAGAAATTAAAAGACGAGGTTTAAGCCTCGTCTTTTAACTGTTTGCAAATGGTGTTGTACCGATCAACAATTCGGCTCTGCTCGTTAAATGGCGGTATTGGAATCACAGCTTTTAACAAATCTTGTCTGCTTATACCCGGAATGAAACTTTTAGCCTTGTTTTGCAATACAAGAACATATGACTCCAAGAAAATTCTAATATAATCCAAGCAAACGCCATCGGCGTTGATGGCCATAATTTGTCTTGCTATATGCATATCTCCTATATTGTTAAACGCCATAGTCCCTACCGTGCCTTTACAAGTGATTAACAAATCATATTTGTGCGAAATAGTAGCCGGATTTGTTGTCCACCTATTTATAATCAAAGAATCATTTTCAATGTTACTTGCACCAGTAATATAGGGTATTCCTATTCTTTGAGAATTATATTGATTTGGCTCTAAATCGCGTCCAGATAAAAGTGTAATAATTGTTTCCAGTCGAGAATATGCCCAATTTCTAGGCAGGTCAAAAGGTATTTCATCGCTGATATTAGTGACAGTTTCGCCGACCTTCTCATAATAACAGTTATCGTCACCTTTGTAGATGTAACTATCAACGTATTTCTTGCCGAGTTTAGCCTTCTTTTCAGCACGGATACGCTCTAAAAGCACGCTCGCTGGTTCGTCGTTTGGATCCTGCGAAACGAGTTTCCCTTGAATTGCATACTGCAAAATTGACTTTTTGAGTTTGTCGTAAATTTCATCGTCCAGCTTTGTAGCTTGCTGTTCCAATTTATCGTATTCGGCAATTAAGGGCTCAAATTTTTTTATTTCGTTTACAATACGTATCTGTTCCGCAAGGGGAGGCAAAGGTACGAACATTGAAGACAATTTGGAAGAATTTAAAGTCGCTCCTTTAATTGCATCCGTTGTTTCAACATATTCGACAATCAGTGAAAGTGTATTGAATAAAAAGTTTCGTGTCGCATCTTTATCCGCTATGATTGGAAAAACAGAGATAATAGCCTCATTATGTACCGCGTCGACTCCTAAAATAGATGTCCTTCCTACTGTCAGTTTGAAACTCATTAAAAGAGTCCCTTGTGGAACAAGTTTGCCTGCAAATTTTTCTTTTAACGCTACGGCACTGATTTTCTCTTTTGTGGAAGATACTATGGATCTCTCTTGAAGATCTGATATAGCAAACCAAGGATATCTACCATTGCTCCAAAATTTATCAGTATGTCTGTCTGGCGTTTTACCAAGCTCAAAAGATACAATCTGCAAAAACCTAGTCCACACCCAACTATCGGGTATTTCAAAGGGTAAATCGTCGGTGATATCTTTGACTTCCGAGCCCACCTTCTCATAATAGCGATTATCGTCACCCTTGAAGATGACGGAATCGTTCTTATCTTTCTTGATTTTACCTTCTTTTATCAGTCGCTGCTTTTCGGCACGGATGCGTTCGAGCAATACGGACGCGGGCTCGTCGTTCGGATCTTGCGGAACAAGCTTACCTTGTATCGCCAGTTGCAGGATGGATTTTCTCAATTGTTCTGCTTTCATTGTACGTCTATCTTCTCCTCCAGCAAGCGGCGCTCTTTTTCGATATAGTTTTGCAATTCTTCCTCTGTAGGCAGCGTGAATTGATACTTTGAGGCAAAAATATTCTTTTTATCGTTCAGCACCGAATATTTTACAATGGCTTCGCTCTTTTCGGAACAAAGGATAATACCGATCGTCGGATTATCGTCTTCGTTTTTATAGAGCGCGTCGAACATGCGGATATAGCTGTCCATTTGCCCGATATCCTGATGTGTAAGCTTGCCGATCTTCAAATCTATCAGCACATGGCACTTCAATATGCTGTTATAGAAAACGAGGTCGAGATAAAAATCTTCGTCATCATAACGCATCCGCTTTTGACGGGCAACAAAACAGAACCCTTTGCCTAGTTCCAGCAAAAAGTGCTGCAAATTGTCTATCAACGCCTGTTCGAGCTTTGATTCGCGCAGATCGGGATATTCGTTCAGCCCCAAAAACTCCAAGACGTAAGGGTCTTTTATAAACCCTTCTGTCGGAACGGCACCCAATTTTTCTTTGGCTTCCGCGACGACGGGCTCTTTGTTGCGGCTCATCAAAAGCCTGTCATAATAAAGCGTGGAAATTTGCCTGTCGAGCTGTCTGACAGACCACCCTTCGGAAGCGGCTTCACGAATATACCAATTGCGGGCCTCGGCGTTTTCCACGCGCAAAACGGTGCGGTAATGCGACCACGTCAATTCGGTACACACTGTGTTCCAATTCGGGAAAGCGAGATAGAAGGCGCGCATATTGCGAAGGTTCCTTTCATCAAATCCCTTGCCGAAATCTGCCGTCAGCCTTTTTGCAAGCTCGGAAATCAAGCGTGCGCCGTAATCCGCCCTCTCATCGCCGCCTTGCTGCTCGACGATATTTTTGCCGATCTGCCAATACGCCAATATCATTGCAGAATTCGCTGCTTTGTAAACCTGTCCGCGCGCGGATTCGAGTATGCTTTTGATTTGACTATAAAATTTGATGTCAATGAGTTCATTCATTTGCCTTATCTCCGAGCAGCGCCATGATTTCCCCGAGCACTCTGTCTATATCCGCGTCCAAACTGGCACGCTTTTCCCTGTATTGTTGGATCAGATCTTGTGGCGCGAGGATCTCTTCTTCCTCATGAGGGAAGCCGCAAAGGTCAATATTGTAGCCGAGAGCGGCAATCTCTTCCGCCGTGTATTTCTTTGCCTTTGGTGCATCGTCTACGATAATCTCTTCACGGTTGTTCCACCATTCTATTGCAGGGGCGAAATGCTCCAGCTTCATCGGCTTGGTCTTGGAAAAGTGCTTGTATCCTTCCGGCATGTCCAAACGATAGAACCATGTTTCCTTGGTAGGATGCGACTTATCGAAGAAGAGAATATTCGTAGTGATCGAGGTATAAGGCGCAAATACGCTGCCCGGCATACGGATCACTGTATGCAAATTAAACTCGGATAACAGCTTCTTCTTTATTGCAACTTTCGCGTTATCTGTGCCGAAGAGGAAGCCGTCGGGCAGAATTACCGCCGCCCTTCCATTATCTTTGAGCCGGTACATAATGACAGACATAAACAAGTCTGCCGTTTCGCTGCTCGCTAAGTCAGCCGGAAAGTGATTTTTCACGTCTGCTTTCTCGTTCCCGCCGTAAGGCGGATTCATCAATACGACTTCGAACTTGTCCTTGTCGGTATAATCCAAAACATTGTGCAGTAGTGCATTGCCATAACGTATATTAGGCGTGTCTACATCATGCAACAACATGTTTGTAACACAAAGGATGTACGGGAATTGCTTTTTCTCTATTCCAAAAATGGAATTGTAGATCTTCTCAACATCATCGGTGCTTTTCTTTTTGGTTTCCAGCTCTTTCAGCCAACTTATTAGAAAGCCGCCCGTTCCGCAGGCGAAGTCGGCGCAGTGTTCTCCGATTTGCGGGTCGATCATCTTTGCCATAAAATCGGTGACGGCGCGCGGCGTATAAAATTCACCGGAAGAGCCGGCGCTCTGCAACTCACGAAGGATCGTTTCGTAAATCTCACCGAAAGCATGGCTTTCTTCATAATCGCTCAAATCCAACTCGTCAATGACATTGATCACTTGCCGCAAAAGAACGCCGTCCTTCATATAGGTGTTGGCATCTTCAAAGGTCGTCTTGACAATAGCCTTTTTGATGGGCGTGGACGGATCGACTTGGACGCCTTTGATGAGAATGTTTCCGTTCGCATCTTTATAATCCTTGCCTTTCAAAACAGGGAAGAGAATGTTGTTGACGAAATTCAGAAGTGCGTCGCCTGTCATGCCTTTTCCGCCATCTTCGTGCGCCCAATTACGCCAGCGGCAGGGATCGGGGATGATCGATTGATACTTGTCATCCTCAAATTCCCAATCTTGCTCCTTGGTGTCGTAAACTTTCAAGAACAAAAGCCAGGCAATCTGCTCAATGCGTTGTGCGTCGCCGTTGATGCCTGCATCGTTGCGCATGATGTCGCGCAAGCGTTTAATAAATCCGGAAATGTTGCTCATATGTTATGCCGCCTTATAAATTTCTTGTTCCAGTTCTCTTACCGCTCGGATATAGCCCTCTCTGCCGCCGAATAATGAAGCGATTTTTGCGGGCTTGCCGAACTTGATAAACGGATCGAGTTTAAGGATGTCCATATCCTCGATTTCGTAGATGCCGTTGTCCGCATACTTTTCCAACAACGCTTCAAGCACAGCTCTTGCTTCGCCGCCGTATTTAGCAAATACGTTGCGTTTTTTGACATTTTCGGCGCGTTCCCTCCGCGTCAAAGGCTTCTGGTCGAAGGCAATATGGCAGATAAAATCAAAATCATCGACATCGCTCATGCCTTCATCAGCTTTGATCTGTTCCAAGTCAATGCCGTGTTCATTGAAAAGTTCTTGGATCTTGGCTTTCTTTTCTTCGGCAGACCATTGCAAAATAAAATTGTCCAAAGAAGAGAATGTGCCGTAAATATTAGCCTTGGTATAATCGATAATGCTTTCCTGCCGCAAGAGTTTTCCATCGGTATCGTAAACAGAAACCATGCGCTGCGAAACCGTCACTTTGCAGCCGCGACTATCGACCACATACTTATGTTTCGGCTCTATCGGCGGAATAGGAGGAATGACCGGATCGTCGCCCGGCTCTTTGGGATTCTTATGATGATAATCGTCATCCTGTTCGATCGGCCCGTCCCACTCGGGATCGGCAAACAATCTGGTCACGCCGCGGAAATCCATGATAACGAAATGTGTTTTTCCGTCCTCATAACGCAGTCTCGTTCCGCGCCCGATAATTTGCTTAAATTCCGTCATGGAACCGATCATTTCATCTATAACGATCAGCTTGACCATTTTGCAGTCCGCACCGGTGGAAAGCAACTTTGAAGTAGTGGCAATCACCGGGTATTTAGCAGATACGGATATAAAATAGTCGAGCTTGCTCTTGCCGTAATCGTCGCTGCCTGTGATCCGCACAACGTAATCAGGATCTTCCGCGCACATATCTGCGTTTAACTTTGTAAGGGCAACACGCATCCGTTCTGCTGCATCTTCCGTTGCACAGAAAACGATCGTCTTTGCCATTCTGTCGGTCGCCTTGAGATAATTTGTGATCTCAGTTGCAACCATGTTTATACGATCCTGAATGATGATGTTGTAGTCGTAATCGCTATTATTGTAGATGCGGTCTTCGATTTCATAGCCGTATATATCGCGTTGACCTTTGCGAGGGCGCCATTCGTCATCGATATCCGTCTTTATGCGTATAACCTTAAATGGAGCGAGGAAACCGTCGTCGATGCCTTCTTTCAAGCTGTACTTATAAATCGGCTCGCCGAAATAATCGATATTAGATATGTAAGCGGTTTCTTTCGGCGTTGCGGTCATGCCTATTTGCGTGGCAGTGGAGAAGTACTCCAGCACTTTACGCCAACGACTTTCTTCCTTTGCGCTTCCGCGATGACATTCGTCCACGATAACAAGATCGAAAAAGTCTTTATCAAACAGTTGCTTATAGTGCGCAAGCGTTTCTTCGTCCGTCTCTTCTTCGATCGTCTTGTTTCCGACAAGCTGTTGGTAGAGGGAGAAATATACCTGATGGGAAGTGATCGTGGTGCGGTCGTCTTTTGCAAAATTGATTTTGTGTGTGACTTTTTCAAGTGGCTTAAAATCACCGCTTATCGTCTGATCGACAAGATTGTTGCGGTCGGCAAGATAAAGTATCTTTTGCTTTACGCCGCTCTGCAGCAAGCGATATACGATTTGGAAAGCGGTATAAGTCTTGCCCGTCCCCGTCGCCATGACAAGCAAAATGCGATTTTGCCCCTTTGCAATCGCGTCCATTGTGCGGTTAACGGCAACCTGCTGATAATATCTCGGAGGATAAGTGTTTTGGCTTGTATAATATGGTTGATTGATGAGGGCAAGTTCTTTCTCCGATAACCCTTGCCCGTCGTTTATTTCGCTTTGATAGCGGGCAAACAATTCTTCGGGAGAAGGAAACTCGTCCAACGCAATTTCGCGCTCAACTCCCGTAATAAAATCAAATTCTTGGAAGGCGTCGCCGTTAGAACTGTACGCAAACTTGACGTCAAGCATTTTAGCGTAGAGCTTTGCCTGTTGCATACCAAAAGATACGCTGTGGTTATTGTCCTTTGCTTCAACCACGGCGAGCGGATTATTTTTAGCAAAATAAAGCACGTAGTCCGCCTTTTTCGGAGTTTCCCGGCTGACTTTGTTTCCACGCAGATTTACTTTCCCATCCGTAAATTTGAGCTGTGTTTCCATCGTGATTTTATCCTGCCAGCCCTTTGATAAAATTGCCGGCGTGATAAAATTCAACTTGATGTCCTCTTCGGTCATTTGCTTTTTATCTATAATGCCCATTGTGCTCTCCTATGTTCGCATAATACAAAATTATCGGAAGTTGATGGATAAAAATTATCGGGCCCCATTGATCAAAGCTTTAAGATTATCCCAAGTCCATTTATAAATCTTATCTGAAGCATATGCCCCTAATGGTTTAACGACCTTTCCGTCCGCACGACCACATAACAAAAAGTAAGGGATTTTTTCTTCTTGAGTAATGCTTAGTTCTGCGGTTACTCCACGAGCTGTATTTGTATATTTCCCGCAAATTACAATTACAACATCACATTGCTTAATTTTTTGTCTCGCATAATATTTCCAGTTTCCATCAATTGCTTGTTTGATCGACATATCATTAATGGAAAATGGAGAATCAGGATTTTTAGATTGCCCTATCAATGCTTGTTTTAATTCCTCATCATGATCATAATCAAAGCTAATAAAAGCACGTTTTTTCATTTGTAAATCTCCTTATAATCTATTATTTTTAACTAAGTTCCAATAGTGTGCGCCCAAGGTCGTTAATTTACAAGATTTGCTATTCATTGCCGCATAGTACATATGCCTTTCTCCTACAGGAACAACTAAATTTACATGAACCATATTTTGTAGAATGCCAAATATACGAGTGTGATCTGCTTGTGCATATTCGCAATCTGGTTCGTAGGATGGATCAAGGGCAAATTCTTCGGATGGGTTTTTGAATATATTTGTTATCTGTCTTAAATCTGAGCTACTGATAGAGGGGTAAGTTTGGCGCAAGCAAACAAATTGCTCAACATTTGTTTTAAAAACCGGACGCTGTGACCAAGCGCCTAGCGATTGATCGATATGCGCATAAACACTTCCAGGCGTAATTTGACCCAGAATGTTTGCACCGCTTCCATTTAAAGCATCTACCAGCAACTGTGTAAATACGCCATGATGTGCGTGTTCAAGCGCATATTGCCCTTTTGTACAAGCGCTTAAAATTGTAACCCCTTCACCGATTATTGAATTTCCGCTAAAATATTTATCATCGCCGACAGCCCCTGCATGGCAACAATCAAATATAAGTATTTTATTTTTTACTTTAGACTTATTACACCATTGCATAATATCATCCATTTTAATTCCATTGCGTCCAAGCAATTGAATATCAGAAGGAATGATATATCCATTATTATCTTCGGTATATCCATGTCCGGAAAAATAAAATAGCGCAATTTCATCATCCCCAGAGAAAAGTTCCTTAATCGCTTCCTCTAATTCATATTTAGTTACAATATTGTTTTCTGAAGTCGAAGTCATTATTTTTATATCAAAATTTAAAGAGCCATCTGCGTTTCGCGATAAAACGTTTGCAACATCGTGAGCGTCATTTACACAGCCGTTAAGGTCTGACACTTCCAAATAATTATCAATTCCAACTATTAAAGCCTTTTTCATAAATTTTTTGTCTCCCTTACTTTCTATAAATCTCATCCAAGGTTTTGCCCTCTTTGTCTTTCCATTCCACCCAGCCGTTGGTTGAGCCGCCGATTATAAAATCGCTAGCTCCGCTCGGAGTGTTGAATTCCAGCGTAACTTTCAAGATGTACTTATCCGCTTGTTGAAGAATATCTCCCTTTTCAAGTAGCTCTTTTCTCTGCCTGTTGTACTTTTCGAGATTTGCGGGTTTTGCAAAATTAACCTCTGAGCCT
>OHPK01001120.1_pt1 | contig 10804 bp, 10 predicted proteins | sample 1577661 | NCBI WGS metagenome assembly OHPK01 (sample SAMEA3879556, study PRJEB24766) | human gut metagenome | biome: human-associated habitat; feature: feces | place: USA | collected 1985/1987
CAGCGCCGCGCACTCAGGGCAGAGCGCGCCGCTTGTGTGATGATTGCGGTGGCAGTAGAGGGCGATCATCTGCGAGACCATTCTCTTTTCGCGCTCGCGCTTGGTTTCGATATCCTTCATCAGCTCATTCTCCCGTGCTCGACGGAGTAGACCGTGTCGGCGATGCGCATGGTCGACGCGCGGTGCGACACGAGCACGACGGTCTTGCCCGCGCGCTGCTCGTGCAGCGATTTCAGGATGACCGCCTCGTTCAGGCTGTCGAGATTGCTCGTCGGCTCGTCAAGGAGCATCAGCAGCGCGTCGTGCAGAAACGCGCGGGCGAGTCCGAGGCGCTGGCGCTCGCCGCCCGAAAGCGTGTCGCCCAGCTCGCCGACCGGCGTGTCGTAGCCCTGCGGCAGCGTCATGATGAATTCGTGCACGGCGGCCTTTTTGCAGGCCGCGACGATCTCGTCGTCCGTCGCGTCGAGCTTCGCGATGCGGAGGTTATTTTTGATGCTGTCGTGGAAGAGATGCGTCTCCTGCGTGACGAAGCTCTCCATCTCGCGCAGATTCCCCGTGTTGATGCTGGAAACGTCCGTGCCTGACAGGCGGACGCGGCCCTTCTGCACATCCCAGAAGCGCATCAGGAGCTTTAAAAGCGTCGATTTTCCGCTGCCACTGCGGCCCACAATGCCGACGACGCTCCCCTCCGGGAAGCGGACGGAAACGTCGGAGAGAATGTCCTCCCCGCCGTAGGAGAACGTGACGTGCTCGGCCTCCGCGCCGGTAAATTCGACCTCTTTCTGTCCGGTGACCTCGTCGACCACGGGTTCTTCATCCAGAATGTCGAGTACGCGGTTGCCCGCGGCGAAGGTGTTTTGCAACGTCGCACCGAGATTTGCCAGCGCGACCGTGGGGCCGAACGACGAGAACAGTGCAAGGGCCGCAATGAGCGCCCCGTCGAACGTCAGCTCTCCGCGCTGCACCAGCGCCGCGGAAGAAACCAGCATTGCAAGGTCGAAGAGCAAAATGGCCGTGTTCGTGATGCCCATGTTCTGGCCCGTGAGACGCTTGAGCTTGGCTTCCTCTTTGGATAGCGCATCGGTGCGCGCATCCATCTCGGCGCGGCGCTCTGCGCCCCGATCGTACTGAATGGTCTCGTTCAGGCCGCGCAGGCTGTCGAGCACGAAGGCCGACAGCGCACCCGACTCCGTGCGGAATCGCATCCCCGTATCGCCCGAGCGGCGGGACGTGATGAGCGGGATGACCACGCCGACGCAGACGTAAGCCGCGAGTGCCAGAAGGCCGAGCAACGCGTGATAATGCCCGATGAACAGACACATGATGAGCGTGAACAGCGCCGCGATGGCCGCGGGCGAGATCGTGTGCGCGTAGAAGACCTCGAGCAGCTCAATGTCCGACGTGATGACGGAGATGAGGTCGCCGCGGTCGCGGCCTTCGAGCTTCGCGGGGCAGAGACGGCGCAGTGCGCGGAAGACCTTGTCGCGGATCAGCGCGAGCAGCTTGAAGGCGATAAAGTGGTTGCAGGACTGCTCAGCGTAGCGGAAGACGCCGCGCACGAGCGCAAAGAGCAGCACACAGATGAACGTCGTTTTGAGCGTGACGGACGCGGCAAAGCCGAGCAGGTCAAGCACGGCAAAGCCGCCGAAGATCGTGATGAACGCGGCGCAGAGGTGGCCGACAAGGCCCATCAAAATGGCGAGCACCATGTAGCCGCTCAGTGGCTTCACGAGTCTGATGAGCCGCGCCATGACGGTAAAACCGCTTCTCTTTTTCATTTTCCCGCCTCCTCTCCGTAGTGCTCCAACACCTGCTGGGCTGACCACAGCGCAGCGTAAGCACCGCCCTGCTTCAGCAGCGCCTCGTGCGTGCCGTGCTGAACGATATTGCCGCGCTCCAGCACGTAAATTTCATCCGACGCTGTGACGTTCGCCAAACGGTGCGAGATTAGCAGCACCGTCTTCCGGCCCGCCAATGCGTGAATTTGCGCCATGATGTCGTTCTCGCTCTCAACGTCGATGTTCGACGTAGCCTCGTCGAAGATGTATACCGGACTGTCGTGCAGCAGCGCGCGGGCGAGCGCAAGGCGCTGGCGCTGACCGCCCGAAAGGTTCTCGCCGCGCTCGGAAAGTAAGGTGTCGAGCCCCGCTTCCCCTCTGAGAAAGTCCGCGAGATTGACCTGCGTGAGCGCGCTCCAGAGCTCATCATCGCTCGCATTTGGCTTGCCCATCAGCAAATTGTCGCGTACCGTACCCTTGAAGAGGTAACTCTGGTGGCTGACGTAGGTGATGCGCCGCATCAGGCTCGCCTCCTCAATGTCGCGCAGCTCTGCGCCGCCGACGGTCATCGAGCCGGTGTAGCCCTTGTTCCGGCCCATCAAAAGTGCGGAGATCGTCGACTTGCCGCAGCCCGACTCGCCGACGAGCGAGGCGAATTTGCCCTGCGGGATCGTCAGATCGACGCCGTGCAGAATTTCGCGCTCCGGTTCGTAGGAAAAGTGCAGATCACGGCAGACGATGTCGCCCGCAGGGCAGTCGACGCCGCCGTGCGCAGGCTCGGGCAGGTCCAAAAGGCGGAAAATTTTGTCACTCGCGGCCATGCCGTTCATGGCAATATGGAAAAACGAGCCGAGCTGGCGCATGGGGATGAAAAAGTCCGCCGCCAGCAGGATGATGAGCAACGCGCCCGCAAGGTCGATCTTCCCCGCGCGCAGCTGTGTTGCGGCCATGATGACGCCGAGCGCCGCGCCGCCGTAGGCGATGAGGTCCATGATCGTGATGGAGTTGAGCTGCATCGTAAGAACCTTCATCGTGATCTTGCGGAACTTTTCGGCCTCGACGTTCATCTCATCATTTTTGAAGGCGTCGGCCTGATAGATTTTCAAGGTCGTCAAGCCCTGCAAATTTTCAAGAAACGTGTCGCCGAGCGCCGTGTACTGCCCCCAGTATTTCGAGAGCAGCTTCTTCGCCCATGTCTGTACCGCCGCGATGGCGATGGGGATAAGCGGCACGCAGACGAGCAGCACGACCGCCGCCGGCACGCTCACGAAGCACAGCACGACAAAAAGCGTCAGCGGCGCGAGCATCGCGTAGAAAAATTGCGGCAGATACGCGCCGAAGTACGTTTCGAGCTGGTCGACGCCCTCGACCGCGACCTGCACGACCTCCGACGTTTTGACCTGCTCGGAATACGACGCGCCGAGGCACAGGAGCTTGTCATAGATCGCGCCGCGCAGCGTCTTCTTGACCGCCTTGGACGATAGATACCCCATGCGCGACGCGCCGACGGTACAGCCGTATCGCACGGCGACAGCTGCAAGCGCGATCACGGCGGTCGTGACGATCTTACTCTGCGTCATGCTGCCCGCGTACAGCGCGGCGAGCAGCGCCGTCACGGCGCTCATCATCGCGATGTTCGCGCACAGCGAGCACCATTGCAGCGCGACGTTGCCCGCGATATATTTTTTGCTCTCCGGCACCGCGCCGATGAGCCGTTTGTTGATCATCATAAGAAAAAGCCCTGCCTTTCGGTGGTCGTTCAGTTAGAGAATGTGAACCGCCAGTCGAAAACGGCCGACAGGCACATGGTTCAAGATACCATATCCGCCCCCATTCCGCAAGCAGAAAATGCAGGAAACACAAGTATACGAGAGGCAATATGCCTCTTTCGCCCCTTTCGGTTAAAAAAGAAAAGCTGCGGCGATTTTTCTCTCAGGTTCAAGTCCCTTTACTCCGCCGGTTTTCCTACACAAAGCGCTTGTCTGCGCGCGCCACGGCTGGTACAATAGAGGCAATACAATAAAAGACACAGGAGATCGCCATGGTACTCTATTTCACCGGCACCGGCAACAGCCGCCACATTGCCGAGCGCATCGCACACGCGCTGAACGATACGCTCATCAGCCTGAATGACCGCATCAAATCAGGCGACATAACACCGCTCGCCGTCAACGGACGGCTTGTCCTCGTCATGCCGACCTACGCCTGGCGCATCCCGCGCATCGTGCGCGACCATCTGCTGCGAACAGAGCTGCGCGGCGCGAGGGAAACGTGGTTCGTCATGGACTGCGGCAGCGAGATCGGCAACGCCGCGAAGTACAACCGCGCGCTTTGCCGCGAAAAGGGCCTCGTCTACATGGGCACGGCGCAGATCGTCATGCCGGAGAATTTCATCGCCATGTTCAACGCACCAACCGTCGAGGAGGCGCGCCGAATCGTCGCCAAAGCCGAGCCGTTCATCGACTGCGCGATCGCCGCGATCCGCGCAGGACACATGTTCTCGCCGCCGCGCAAAAAACTCTACGACCGCATCGCGAGCAGCGCGGTGAACCCGGTTTTCTATCCGCTGTTTGTGAAGGCAAATCCCTTTACTGCAAGCGATGTCTGCATCGGCTGCGGCAAATGCGAAAAGCTCTGCCCGCTGAATAACATCACACTGCAAAACGCCCGTCCCGTCTGGGGAACCAACTGCACACAGTGCATGGCCTGCATCTGCTATTGCCCGACAAGAGCCATCGAATATGGCAAGAAAAGCGCCGGCAAGCCGCGCTACCATTTTGAAGAATTGTAAAATAGTTTCACTTTACAGAAGTTCAGCAAGCAGAGCGCGTCTCTTACAAAAGTTTTTCTCTTTCGACATGGTTTTCCCATATGGGCAAAAACCTCGTGCTTTCTCAAAAATGTCATCCCTTTGCCGCGCATTTCGATCAGCGGCGATACTTCACAAAACTTATCAAAAGCCGCGCCGCTGCGCGTCCCGAGCATAAAGCCGACCGACGTGCTCGCGTTTGAGTACATGATGAGCGACATCGCAAGCCCCATTGCAAGCATCAGAAAAAGGCTGCTGCGAAACGATTCCTTCACACGCTCTTCTTTCCCTGCTCCCCGATTCTGTGCCACGAGCACGGAGGTCGCGGCGCTGCCGCTGTCGCCGAACGAGTTGGCAAAGTCCTCAACGCGCGCGTTTTCGCGCGCTGCGGCATCACGCCGAATCTCAAATTTTCCACGATGGATTCCCTTGCGACCTACTCGATGGTCGAGGCCGGTCTCGGCCTCGCCATGAACAACGCGCTCAATGGCCGCGCTTGGTCGGGCGGCGTGCGCATCCTGCCGCTCGACCCGCCGCAGATCGTCGAGATCGGCGCGGCGACGCTGCCGGACCTCTCCCCCGCCGCGCGGACGTTCCTCGATTTTTTGGAACCTCACCTTGTGGAATTCCTCTCGGAAAAATCTTAAGATTTTCTTAGCACCACGTTCATAATGCATTCACTTCCCTCGTGTAGGCTATGCCACAGTGCAAACAGAAAGGGTGATTTTTTTGCGTAAGCAACTGAGCAAAAAGGCCGGGGTGCAGATCCTTTTTCTGTTGCTTGGCCTCGCATTTCTCGTCTGCGGTGTGATGCGCGGCGAGGCGGACACGGTGCTGAACAAGGCGATCAAACTATGTCTGGAGTGTGTGGGCATTGGATAAGAAAAAACCATTTTCCTTTCTGCTCGCCCGCTGGCGCGGTCTGGTGCAGGCCTGTGCGGCACTTTTGACCAACCTCCACCTGCCGAACTTTTTCAAAGGTGAGCTCTACCGCGGCGCGGGCAAGACCGTCTGCGTGCCGGGGCTGAACTGCTACTCCTGCCCGGGTGCGGCGGGCGCGTGCCCCATCGGCGCGTTTCAGGCTGTCGTCGGCTCGTCCAAATTTCAGTTTTCCTATTACATCACCGGCATCCTCATCCTGCTTGGCGTGCTGCTGGGCCGCTTCATCTGCGGCTTCCTCTGCCCGTTCGGCTGGTTTCAGGAGCTCCTGCACAAGATCCCGACCAAAAAGTTCTCCACCAAGCGCTTAAAGCCGCTGACCTACCTTAAATATGTCATTCTGGTGGTGATGGTCTTTTTGCTGCCGGTGCTTGTGGTGAACGAAGCTGGCATGGGCGACCCGTTCTTCTGCAAATATATCTGTCCTCAGGGTGTTTTAGAGGGTGCTATACCGTTATCTATTGGAAATGCTGCTATCCGTTCTGCGCTGGGAAAGCTTTTTTCTTTCAAGTGTATGATTTTAATTGCAGTGATTGTACTAAGTATCTTATTTTACAGGCCCTTCTGTAAATGGATTTGTCCGCTTGGAGCAATCTACTCATTATTTAATAAGGTCAGCCTGCTCAAAATCACCGTTGATAGCAGCAAATGTGTCGGATGCGGTCAATGCTCAAAGGCATGTAAGATGGATGTGGATGTGTGTAAGACACCGGATCACCCCGAGTGCATACGCTGCGGTGCCTGCATAAAGGCCTGTCCGAAGGATGCCATCTGCTACCGGTTTATGGGAAAATCATGTCAAAAAAATGACAACAGATAACTATTAAACATTTTACTATTATTTTTAAAGGAGAAATTACTCATGAAAAACAAATTATCATTTATTTCTATTTTTACACTCTGCATAGCATTATCACTTACAGCATGCGGTGGAAAGCAATCTTCCACAACAGATTCTAAGAACACTCAGACTGAAGCCGGCACAGAAGCATCCGGCAAATCAGATTCAAGACTTGATGATTTATATCAGCAGGAAAATCAACTTTTTGCAGATCACGCTGATGCGTGGAACAAGGCATTTGGCATGATGAACAAAAGTGACGCCGATCCAAACGGAAATTATGCTGATTATCTTGCCGGTACCATAGAATCAAACAAGGATTCATTCACAGACGATGAGCTAAAAACACTTAATGAGGATATTGAAACCATACGAAAAATCGAGGAACAGATAGCAGAGCTTCAAAACAAAAACACATCATCAGACGATAACAAGAAGGACAGCTCTAAAGCCTCATCTGTATTCAGTGATTTTTCCGGTGAGGATTTTGATGGCAATAAGGTTGATGACAGCCTGTTTTCAGGCAATGCAGTAACAGTCGTCAATTTCTGGTTTACCGGCTGCAAACCATGTGTCGCTGAATTATCCAAGCTTAACGAATTAAATGATGCTATCAAGTCAATGGGCGGAGAAGTTGTTGGCATCAACACTGAGACCTTCGATGGCAATAAAACAGCTATCAAAGAGGCTGCCTCTGTTCTTGAAAGTCAGGGTGTCAAATATCGTAATCTGTCAATTGACTCCTCTAGCGCTGCCGGTAAATATGCCTCAGAAATCATGGCATTTCCAACAACTATACTTGTTGACAGAAATGGCAATATTGTAGGCGAACCAATGCTCGGCGGAATTGATAACAAGGACAACTATGATGCCCTTATGAAGCAGATTCAGTCTGTAATTGATGCAGACAGCACAAATAAATAGAGGTCTACATATAAAAAGCTCCTGTGCATTGCACAGAGAGCTTTTTAGTCCGGTTAGTACAAACATATATTAACACGCGAATTATATGATGACACTTGCTTTTCCTTTTTTTCAAATCTTTGGATTCTTGTAATAACCTGATATTCCATCTGTAGCTTGTCCGATGAACAAGAGTATACACAAGGTTCAAAACCGGTATATTCATCATCCCCTTGCGTATAATTATTCCCATAATAAAAATTCTCTATTATATTTGTCTCAAAGGAAGAATCTATTTTTGATTCAGCCTCTTTTGGATCACCCATAGAATAATCACTGCCATATGTCTTTGCATATAAATCTCTCATCACTGCAGCCTGTGCCTTAGGGCTATCCACATCTGCACAATAATATGTAATATAAAACGGTACTCCAAGCACCGCATCAACAGCAGCCAGCATTCTCGTATCTTCAAATGATATTATAAATATCCACGCCGATAATTCCTTGCTTATATCCGATGTTACAAAATAATCTGATATTGTGTTGTCAATACTATCACCCAAAGCAACTGCTGCATCATATTGCCCAGGAACTGCTTCATATGTCTGTTCTGTTTCGCTGTCTGTATCCTTTGAATAATTACTTTCAAGGCTTTGCAGCATAACTATATCGTCTTCACCGAGCATCTGCATAATACCTGACTGCTTCTGCAGCTCACAGGCCCCCTTCAGAAAATTCTGAATAGCCGTATAAGCCTGTCCCACCGGAATCTCAGTATCCAACGGTTCCCTTATCTCATTATATTTCTCATTCCACAGCTCATTTACATTGTCCTGCATCAGAGACATCATCTTTGTAAGCCTCTCTTCAGCTGAAATAGAGTGGCTGTAGGGGCTTATATCTGCGTTGCTTATCGTAGTACTCGTTTTGGCAATTTTTGCTGCTTTAAGTGAAATCAGATAATTCGGTATAATATTTCCCGCACATACAACTGCCAGAATAATGCATATACACACTATTCCCTTGATTTTATCCGGTTTTTTATCAATACATTTGCGCACTGATAAATGCTTACTTCTCATCCAATGCCTCCGCTTTCATGTCAAAATACACCTTGGTTCCTTTACCTGACTCACTTTCATAATGGATTTTTGTATCATGCAGCTTAGCAATCCTTGATACAAGTGCAAGCCCAAGCCCTGCTCCATGCTCACTTCTTGATCGTGACTTGTCAACCATATAAAAAGCCTCTGTAATGCGCTCTATATCTTCAGGCGGTATTCCTCTTCCATTGTCCGAAACTGCAATACGATAAATACTGTGCGAAATAAGTCTGCCTGATACATCTACCTTGCTGCCTCCTGATTTCACTGCATTGTCTATCAGATTAAGAAGCATGGTCTTAAACAGATCATATTCCAGCCACACCCATGCCTCATCCGCACTGTACACAATCTCTGTATTATGCTTTCTTGCCGCTTCATGTGCGGTTTCCACACAATCTGCTATAATCTCAGATATTCTTGTCTCTTCAAGCCTGAAATCATTTTTATCAAGAGTGATAAGCTCCAGCAGCTTAAATGATAATGCTTCAAGCCTCATGCCCTCATTCAGTATGACTCCGGCAGCACTGTGCACCTCATCCTCGGACATTTTTTTCTGATACAGGGTATCGGCATATCCTATAATTGATGTCATTGGGGTTTTGAGCTCATGTGCGAAGTTTGCAGTAAAATCCTCCTGCTTCTTTGCCGCCATCTGAAGTTCATAAACTTTGCTTTCAAGGTTTTTCGCAAGCTCGTTGAAAGCCCTCGCAAGCTCACCTATTTCATCCTTTGTCTTTACATCACTTCTTGCTGTGTAATCACCATCTGCAAATTTTTTGGTGGTGGCTGTTAATCCGGCAAGAGGCTTTGTAATCATCCAAGAAAGTATCAATATGACCATCATACCAACAGCAAGTATAACAATATAGTACACGCTGCATCTATACCTAAGCTCCTTTGACTCATCGAAAACCGGTGTAATATCACTTTCCGTTATCAGAATATACCTATTATCATTCAGTTTAAAGCTGCTTTTGACATGGATATATCTGCCGCTTTGCTTTTCACCGGTATCTTTAGTATTCTCTTTTGACACTATACTGTATGTAAGCGTACCATCCTTTACCTTTATATCCTTTTGCTCATAATTACATGAATTGGCATATATCCTTTTTCCATCATCATCAGCAAGATACATTCCTCCTTCTTCTCCAACAATGGATTTTGCCGACTGCGACATCATATCTGTAAGCTCCTTATCCACATCCTCACTCTTCATATTAAGTATGACAGTTTCAATCGAGTATTTTATCATCTGATGCTGTGAAAGTGCACTGTCCTGCTCCCTTTTCACTGCATGCTCCAGTGAATATGATAGAGTCACATATTCTATCATTCCAAGGGCAACAGCCAGTATCACTGTCATTCCAAGAAACATTTTATAGAAAAATTTCATCCGCGAACCTCCAGACGATAGCCAATTCTGAAAACTGTGACAATCTTTTGATTCCAATCAAGCTTTTTCCTTAGTCTTTGTACATGTGAGTCCAGTGTCCTTGTCTCCCCGGTATACTCCTCCTGCCATACAAGTTCATAAAGCCTGCGCCTGCTGAGTGCAACATTCTTATTCTTCATAAGCTCATACAACAAGTCAAATTCCTTTGCTGTGAGCTCTACCTGCTCACCTGCCTTTGTCACTGTACGTGATTTAGGATCTATAGCTACATCCTCTATTTCCAGACGCTCTGCCATTCGCTGAGTGCGCCTTAATACGGTTTCCACTCTCGCAAGCAGCTCCCCTATCTGAAATGGTTTGCATATGTAATCATCCGCGCCCATACGAAGCCCGCGTATCCTTTCATCCACCTGTCCCATAGCAGATATTATTATGACCGGAGTATCCCCAATTCTCCTGACATAGTCAAGCAATTCATAACCATTTATCTCAGGAAGCATAATATCAAGCAGCAGCAGATCATATCTGTTCTGCTCAATTTTGTCCGCCCCTTCCTTGCCATCAAACGCTCTTTCGCATTGATATCCCTCTGCCTTCAGGGTGTTGCATATTAAATTATTTATGGCATTGTCATCTTCCACTATGAGAATACTGGTCATAAGCTGCTCCTCTTCTATGATTATGATAGAATTATTATAGCATAAAGATGTGTCATAGTTGTAAAAAACACCCTATTATTCACCTCAATAATAGGATGTTTTACCGGCACTTATACAAATATATTCTCACACATACATACTCCAGACAGCTCTAATCTGAGATGATATATTTTTGAATAACCACCTTTTGCCACTTTTTTCAATGCTGTTTGGATCATTTATTGAAAATCCTTCATCATCATAGCCTGTTATAACCATAAAATGTCCTGTATCGGTAAAATCTCCCGGTCCTACATTTACCACAATAGGATGTCCTTCATCAAGCTCTGCTTTCATTCTGCTCTCATCCAGCGCCACTGCCTTTGCTTTT
>OHPK01001125.1_pt1 | contig 10757 bp, 7 predicted proteins | sample 1577661 | NCBI WGS metagenome assembly OHPK01 (sample SAMEA3879556, study PRJEB24766) | human gut metagenome | biome: human-associated habitat; feature: feces | place: USA | collected 1985/1987
GTGCCTCTTTCAGGAAGAAGATTATTTTGACGATTCGTCTGCCAACCGTGCCACGCAGGTATTTCTCGCGGTCTTCGTCTTTGGGTTCGAGACGCCAGCGGGTGATATTCGCTTTATACTTCACTCCTTGCGGATTCTCGTCAAAATCCTTATAGCTCACAGCAAAGTAACCTACCCGGTCGTCGTGCAATCTCGGTTTCATCGGTTCCTTGGGAAGTAATAGCATAGAGCTGTTCAGTTCGTAAGTCAACGGAGTGGTAGAGGTGGCAAAGAAAGCTGCCAGCAGTTTCTCAAGTCCACTGCCTCCTCCTTTCTTCCGCTGGAAGGTACGCACGGTACGTATTTCGATGTTTTGCGGAAAGGCTTTCAGTGTGTCGATATAACTGGCGTCGTCTACCATGCTGCTCGCTCCGATGTTGTCTTTCACCCGGCTGGTGAATGAAAACATTTCGTTGTCCTTACGGATATAGTCGGTCATGTCGATCACATAGTTGGTAGTTTCTCCTTCTTTACGGACAGTTTTCAGCGGGAAGGTGGCCACAATGGGTTGAACATTGGAGTTCAATACGGCCTGATACATACCCAGTGTATCAGCAGAATGTTCGAGATAAGAGATTTCACGCACGAACAGTTTGTCGCCGCGTCCTTTCTCGAAACGGATCACTTCGTCGCTGATGTAATCTCCCGGATAGCCTACTTTACGTTTCTGCGCGTCTACCGGTGCTTTCACAACTCTGTTCACAATCAAAATATCACGTCCGAAAAGAGAGTCGGCTATTTCGAAGAAATATTTACCATCTACGTAATGCACTTTAAAAAAGCCGTCCATTGTTTTGGCTTTGCCGGTGATTACTTTTGCGTAAGGTTGCAGAGCATCTTTCTTACTCTTGGCAATGGAGTCAGCCTTGGCTTTATCCACCGCTTCCGTCTTGCTCTTCTTTTTCTTCTTTTTCTTGAAGATGTCCGTCGATTGTGCTCCGGCCAATGGAACGATCATTGCCAGAATCATCAGAATTGAAACTAATTTCTTCATGCTTTCTTTTTTAATATTTATATACAGATACAAAGATAATAATTATTCGATACCGGCAATGCCATACATATTTAAGTTGTTGATACTAGACATCTTTTCATTCGGTTTGCCTGAAATAGTATATTCCTGTCCATCAATTGTCAAAGTAAAATTATAGGTATAAGTTAGCCCTGTTTCAAAAGGTACGGCAATCATCATATAACAGGTCTCCAAACTGGCACCAAAATACCCGGCAGTTATCTCGAAGCCGCCATTAGGAAGATTATAAGTAATACTGTTTATCGGAGTACCGGAAATTTTACCTGTCGACAAATCTACAGTTGCTCCATCTTCGTAGGCAATCGGATGGTCACAGCTCACCACCACTTTAGTAAATTTCTTACCGACAAAAGAATCCGGGCATCCCGCACCCGGTAAAGTGATTTGAGAAAACAATGGTTTGAATTCTCCCAAAGAAACAGTTGCAGCAGAATAGCTAGATGTAGTAGCCGAAGCATAAGCAAAGCTATAATTACGATGCGGCATAAACTCTGATTCATAATACTCCTGCACAGCTAAGTTGGGCAAAGCGACAGCCTTATAATCTTGTGAAGCTGCGTTATAGGGCGTATAGGCATAAATAGTGTGATCGCCACCCTTAAATCCTGCAGCAAGTTCGGAAGAAGGATTCAGCGTAATATCTTCAGTCACACGACTATCACGATCATATACTATATACGTTTTACCATCCAATTCTGTAGTAGTAGCCACCGCTACTTCCGACGGAGCATACGGCAAGTTATCCTGCGGTTTGCCATCGGACAACACATATATTCCTATCTTGTCCGCTTCAATCCATCCCTGGCTTCCATGGGAATACACATTATAAGCACCGGAAACAGCAATTTTCCCCACTACGGGAATATCTGCATCTTCTTCTTCACCATCGTCACTGCTGCAACTTACTGAAGACAATACTAAAGCTACACAAGCAGCAAAATAAAACAGTCTATTTTTCATACTTTTCTCGTTTAAATGATTAATTATTTACTGATAGGTTATTTTCTTTTTCCAATTAATATTCTCCTTCATAGTTCGTGCACCATACCATGCCTTTCACATCGCCAAACCCGCTAAAAGTCTTCAATTCCAAATCGGGAGCAAAACCTTCGAAGAGACGTACCATCTGGCTCGTGTTTACATCGATGATGGCGATATCCCCATTTTCCTGCGAAAGTGCCAGCCGGAAATTCGGATCAGTGCTATTTCCCCCATAGCCATAAAACTCACAAACAACAGGACTTCCACTGATGCCGGTGATACGGCTGCCTGCTGTGTAAGCCAGCATATGGCTGCGCATCTGCATACTGTATATATAGAGATTCTTATCTCCATCGGTAAAGTAGAAATAAGGGTTCTTTTCAAAATTGGAGGACATCTTAATGACACTTTGCGGAGTCAATAAGGAGCTGCCGCTGAATCCGTATTGATCCGTACCGGTTATCAGGTGAGAGTTATTATCCATGTCTTTTACGGCAAACTCGTGCAAATCATAATTTCCGGTTCCCTGCACGTCAATCAGCGACACGTAGTTTGACCAAAATGTCAGCCCGCCGTTGGAGGCTACATCTTTCTTTTCGTAAGCCCCTATTGCCAGGCAGCGGGTTCCCGCTCCCATATTGTTCACCCGCAACACACCGGAGGGAACTTCCAAATCCTGATCGTATGTTTTGAAGTAGACGATGGCAGGAGTATAAACTGCTCCCCACTGCGGATAATGTGTAATGCCGATAAAACGGGCATTTTGCTCATCATACAAGATACAACGTTCTTCGTCGGCACACCAATAAGTGACGTTGTGGAACGGTGCGAAACAGGTGATACGGCTACCTCCCTCAAACTCATACGGCATGGCGCCGTACTTCCCGTAATAAGGAATCGCTTTATTGTCAGTGCCTACGGCACGGATATACACTTCCCCCTGTTCGGAGCAAATCACGTAATATTCTTCCTTGAATGCGAAGTCCATTATCTTCAAGCCTTCCGGCTCTTTACGGTTTTCAAATTCGTGGGCAAGCCACATGTCTTTTTGCAACGAATTGCCATCTAGCGTGACACTTCCACTACCCTGATTTATCAGGATTTTCGGCAAACCTGACACGTAGGAACCGGAGATAGAGCCTAATACATAATAGTAATAGATCCCGAGCGGGTCTGTACCCAGACCATCTTCGATGATGTTTTCTACATCGTGCGTAGCCCGGAGGCCGGGATTGATGAAAGATAAAGAAGATTTTCCGTCTCCTTTGTTGGAGAGAATCATCCAGCCCCAGTCGAAACTGTTCTTTCCCGTCAAGGTATATTTATTGCTGATGTATGTTTCATTCGTTTCCTTATTGATGACTTTCAGTATCAGTTCGTACGTTCCGCCTTTTTCGAACTGATACTTCAGATGATAACCTGTGTAGATCAGTTCACGGTTCAGATACCATTGAACGGTGAAAAGTTCATCAACATTCCCGATGTCCGTTGAGAAGTTGATGGGCGCATCCATCTCGAAAAGGTCGCCTACCATAAACGTGTAGTCCGATGAAGCGGAGTTCACAAAAGAAACTTTGGTAGAGTTTGTATAGTCATAGTTTCCCAAATCGTCATAACAGCCGGTTATCACGAGAAGCTGCAGGATTGAAATGAATAGTATTGTTTTTCGCTTCATAATTTATTATCAGTTATCGAGAATGGTTTCATACAGCGGTGTCACTCCGTCTGTATCATAATATTGGTAATTGCCTTGCTGCCACTGGTCTTTCCACCAGACCTTGAAGTCGGCTATCAGGTTGACAAACTCAATACCGGTGTATTTATCCAATGATTCGAGTATCTCACCATCCATGAAAATGATAAAAACACGGTATTTCATATCCGAATAAGTACCCAGATTGGCTGCCGAACTCTGGTTCCACCAAACAGGTTGGGAAATCCGGTCGGTCACTTGAATCGTGACGTGTTTGTATTCTGCCGGACCCACCAGACAGTTTTCCACTGCATCCAGTGAAAGGGTAAGGGTGTAGTCTGTGTTGAGCAGGTCTTCATTGCGATAGACGGTGACTTCGTAGGTGTCTTCCGCCAGTCCGCTATGGAAGATGCCGGAGGTCAAAGGGGCATAGTCGATGCCGGAACGGGCGGTGCTTTTCTCTCCCACTGCGGAAATATCACAGGTGGCATTTTCTTCGAGCAGGTAGCCAAGAAGTGTCATTTTCACTTTCACGGTTCCTTCTCGAAGCAAGGGTGCATCTGTAGCAAAGTTGAATGTTATTTTCTGTGGAGACTTATCGCTCATGTAAGTAAAATAGACGTAATTGTCTCCATTATAAACGTCCAGCTGCTCTTCACTGCAAGAGGTGAGAACGAACAGCAGGCAGAAGATGGTATATGTCAATATTCGTTTCATCTTATCCGGGCATTAGTTGGTTGTTTCACTGGTAGGCAATGGAAGTACATAAGAACCTGTCATGTTGATTTCTCCTTCCTCGTCGGAATCGGGCACGGTGGAGAGGTTCATCCGTTTGTAGGTGTAGAAGGTTCCACCTTCGCCTATCATTTCTTTCCGTATATCGAGCAGTATTTCGGCATCCAGTTGTTCACGGGTGCTGACTGTCAGACTAAGGGTACGTTCAGCTCCACGGGCTTTTCGAACTGTTTCGAGGTAGTTGATTCCTTCGGTTATCTTGCCATTATAGCTACTGATCTCCGCCAGGATATGACAGATTTCACTGAACCGGATCACTGGTATCATCGGATTCTCCATTGCTTCTACTACTGATTCTACGGAAGGGTTATACTTCAGTGTGTAATACTTCGACTGGGTTTCATTGGTAGTCCCGATCAGGTAGGTGAGCCGATAGTCGGTATATACGCCCGTATTGTCCGAAGCAAACAGGGAAGGGATATTTGCCAACGGCAAACGGGTGGTTGACGAAGAAGAGGAAGAGCCCCATACGGCCTGTTCATAATCCGTAGCCAGCTGTTTCTTGTACAAGCCGAACAATATGTCGTGGGAGACTTTTGTATATCGGGAATTGAGATTGCAGGTAATGTTCTCTCCTTCTGTAAAGCCTATCCACCGTTTCTGCTGGTAATAGGTGTTGTAAAGTTCTTTGGCGGCTGTCTCGGCATTCTTGTAGTAGGCAGGACCGGCATAGATGCAGACACGGGCTTTCAACCCCAGCAATGCCAGATAGTTGAAGCGGATGCCACGATACCAGAAGAATGCTCCCATATCGTCTATATAGGAACCGGAGTTGAAGCGGTAGCGGGCATTCCATTCGGGAGTAGGTTCGTACATTTGTGAAGCGTACATCGCTTCGGGATGGTATTCGGTGTCAAACTTACGCAGAATGTCTTCCGCTTCGAGCAGGTCTTTCAGGACTTTCTCGATAAAATCGGTAACGGTACATTTTTCTACCACTGCGGCTTCGTATTTATCGCGGTAAGGAAGATAGGAGCCCGAAGGATTGGTTGCCGTTGCAGGAGCAAACAAGCGAAGTAGGTCAAAATGCATCATGGCTCTTAATGACAAGGCTTCGGCGTAAATGAGGTTTTTCTCTTCTTCTCCGTATTCGAACAAAGAGATGTCCGTGGGCCGGATGTTCTCGATGAGCTTGTTCAGGTTGGCTATCACTTTATAGCCTTTTTCCCAGATAGCTGTCACGACGGGTTCGGTGTCGACCGTGTTATAGATAAGTTCGGAAGCGTCGGCATACATCGGAGAGATGGTTCCCGCCTTTTGATTGTATTGCTGGGAGATGGCACTAAGGAATCCCCAGCTTAGTTGCTTACCGTAAAGTTCGTCGGACGCCAGATTGGTGTAGATACCATTCAGGGCATTCCGGTAGCCGAAACCGGTGGAAAACAGATCGTCGTCGGCTATCGCATTTTCTGGTGTTACGTCCAGCCAGGCATTGCAGGAAACGGCTAACATTCCTGTCAGGGCTATTAGTATATGGCTGATTAGTTTCTTCATTTGTATGGTTAGAATATGATGTTAGTAGTCAGATTGAATGAACGCGAATAAGGATAATCCAGTCCCCGTTCCTGACGGATGGTAGACCAATAGAACAGGTCGTTCATCGTGAACGAAAGACGCAGGCCGGACAGATGGAGTTTCTTTAATTGTTCGGGACGGAAATTGTAGCTCATTGTCAATGAACTCCATTGCAGGGTATTGTTTTTCTGTACAAAACGCGAAGATGCGCCGGTGGTGACATTACGGTCACGAATATCTTTCATGGTGGTTATGTCTCCCGGTTTCTGCCAACGGTCGAGCAATACCCGCTTATCTACATTGTCATTTTTAATGTCGGCATTCTCTACATAGGAGACGAGGGTATTGTTGTAAGCATCTCCACCAAAAGTATAGAGGAAAGAAGCAAACATGGATAACTGTTTATAGGACAGGGTATAACCGAATGAGCCTTGTCCCTTGGGAGCTGTATCGCCAATAATGGTCCATTCGTCGGCAGACCATACATCGGTAACGTCACCATTCCGGCGAAGGTAGATTTCTTTGCCGTTTGTGGGGCTGATTCCCAATGACTTCATCCCGTAAATAGAGGTCAGAGAGGCTCCTTCGTAATATTTCAGGTATGTTTTAGCATATTTTGAATCGGAGCTGCTTTCGGGGTTATATCCGCTGAACAGTTCTTCCACTCTTTTATTATAGTCGCGCATTGCCTGGGAGATTTCAATAATCGTGTTTTTGTTTCTTGCAAAGCTGCCGTAGAGCTGGAAGAGCCAGTTTCTGTCACTGTAAAGTCGTGCCCGCAGTTCCAGTTCGACGCCGGTGTTTTTCACCTTTCCCATGTTTTCTTTGTAGGAGGTGAATCCGGTAGAGGAAGGGATGGTATAATCGGTTATCAGGTCGATGGTACGCTCGTCGTAGGCAGAGGCTTTCAGATAGATTTTATCGTGCCACAGTCCGATTTCAACTCCATAGTCGAGGGTGTATTTACGTTCCCATTTCAGGTTCGGATTTCCCATCTGATAGAGGAATACACCGTAGCCTGTGGGATACCAGCTGTCTGTTTGCAGCTGATACATATCTTTGGCCGAATAGAGGGAGAAGTTGGTCTTTCCGGTCAGTCCGTAGGAGACACGGAACTTCAACATGGAAAAGAGTTCATTCGACTTCATAAAATCACAGGGCGAACGCTCAATAACTTGTACATCCTATTATTCTCTATATTTTTTCAATCCCAATGACTTTATCTCTTATTTTCTCGTCCCATCCACACGCTTTCCTCTTTCCTGCCATTCCCAGTTTGATATCGCTCTGTTTTAATAACATAAGTGCCAACTTTGATATGGCGGAGAAGTTGATTGCAGCATTTCCTGTTTTTCTGTCATCATCTTCTCTGAATCCTATATCAAGTACCCAATGCAGGTTGTTTTCAACCTCCCAGTGTGATCTGACCGATTTAAGTATGAGTACCGGGTCAGGTTCCAATGATGATATATAGTACCTTGTTTCCATAGTAGCTTCTTTATCACCTGTTTTTCTGATAGAATTTATCATAGCCAATGTCTTGATCCCTGTCCACCCTTTGAGAAAATATTGAAGATTTTTAGCGCTTATGCATACACATTCCCTGTATTCACTTCTTCCATGCCCTTCGTTTTCCTCAAAGTACCTTTTTGCGTGACATAAATAGTATCTTGTTTCCTCACTAAGATTAAATTCTATCATATCCCTGAGTGTTTCATGGTTATCTTTGGCACATAAAATATAATCAGCTTTGTTCTCGATTATTAGTTTAGTGATTGATTTCTGGCAGCCCATAGCGTCAATGGTTATGATGCAGTTCTCAAGATCCAGCGCCTTTATTAGCTCGGGGATAGCCTTTATTTCATTCGATTTTTCTTCTACTTTCTTTTGACCAAGGCAAATGCCGTTGGATACAGACCAGGCACTGACTATATAGAGCTTGCTTCTCACTCCATTTTTTGAGCGACTGTTTTTATGGGGATTATCACAAACGGCCTTTCCGTCAATAGCTACCACCCCGGGAATTTTACGGCAGATGTCATCGACCCACAACCTGAAACATTCTTCAAACCAGTCGATATCCAATATGGAGAAGAAACGACTCAAGGTATCATGGGAAGGGATAGAAGTCAAACCCGGAAGACGCGTCTTGAAATAGGATTCATGCGTCTTGCCGAATGTTTCTATTTCGTTCCACGTATCAGCTCCGCAGATAACAGAGACTAGGGCGATGAACACTATTTCGTTAGACTGATATATTTTATTCTTATCATCTCTTACATCAGGAATTATAGCTGAAAAGGCTTGAATGGTCATATTGCGGTAGGGATTAATATAGTAGATATGCAAATGTAATGAATTATATTCACACAGAGAATAGGAACAGAAGATATTGAAAAATACAGGAAAAAAACTATCTATTTAGGGAATAATAAAAGCTAAATTAACATGTACAAGTTATTGAGCGTTCGCCCTGATAAAATCATAATTATGAATGTTGATTCCTGCTCCTGTTGACCAGAACATGGACCATCTTTTATCGGAACCGAATTCGGAAGAACCGTCGATACGTCCTGTAAGGTCGGCGAGATAGATATTGTTGTAGGTGTAGTTGGAAGTGAGCAAGGCTCCTACCAAGCGGGTGGTATTGTCGGAGCTGCTGGGCTTTCCGTATACTTGAAGGTATTGTTGTACATGAGTGACAGGCTTCCGTCTATCACTGTTCTCTTTTGTGTGGATTCTGTTTTTTCACCATTGATGTTGCCTGTACTGGCTGAATAACTGGCCGATGCGGGATCTTTGTACAGATCACCGGTAGAATTTCTCATCAGGACGGAAAACTGACCGCGCAGACGCAGACCGTCGGTGATACGCCAATTCAGACTAAGATCATCGGTTACTTCATCATAACCGGAATGGTCGAAGCTGTTGTAGAAGTTGATTTCGTACAGTGGATTTACTTGTGTGCCGCTAGCCCCGTCGAACTTTTCGAGACGGCGCACATAATCGCCATTTTCATCATACAGACGCATATAAGGAAGTAAATGGGAGTAATCGCTGAATGAATTGAAGGGGACATCTGTACTTTTGTTATAAGTGTAGGTCACTTTGTTCTTTATTTGTAGTCCGCCAATGCGGTAGTCTACATAAAAAGCGGCATTGGCATTCTTACGGGAAGAGTGTTTCATCACTCCTTCCGTTCCTCTGAATCCCAGTTCCACTCCCCAGCGCACGTCGTTTTCTCCACCGTCTATGAAAACGGAGTGCTTATGGTTCAGAGCCGTGCGTAGTCCTTGAGAAAGCCAATAGGTATCGACACCTGTCAGTACATTATTGAGTCGTTGGTAGTAACCGTTGGTATAGGGGTCTATTTCCGGGGTGTTGCTGTCATATAGTCCTGCCAGGCGTTCGGTTTCCAGCTTCTCACGGGCGTTCACCAGATTGTAGGAGGATAAATCCGGCAGTTCGGCAGAAAGTACTCCGGAATACTGTACACGGAACTTTCCGGCTTCAGGCGCACGCCGTTCAATGACAATTACTCCGTTGGCCACACGTGAACCGTACATGGCAGTAGCAGCCGCATCCTTCAAAGTTGTAATACTCTCGATTCGGTTCGGGTCCATATCATAGATTTTCTCTACCGACACCTCAAAACCATCCAAAATAAAAGTCGGCAAGTTAGGATTGTTTTCCAACTGTGATTTTGACAAACCGTCTTTATCCAACTCGCGAACTCCCATACCGGAGCGTCCACGGATATAAACCTCCGGCACTGTATTGGGGTCAGAGCCCCATTCATTATTTTTCTGGATACGGAAAGAAGGGTCGAAAGACTGGATTGCCATCAAAACATTGGATTTTGACACCTTCAGCAATTCCTCTCTATCAATCGTTACCGATGCTCCTGTAAAACTCTTTTTATCGATATTGGCATAACCGGTCACTACAACTTCGTCCATCTTCATAGACTCATCTTCCATCACCACCTGCAGTTCCTTTTCATTCTTGAAAGGAATCTCTTTCTTTTTCATACCTACAAAAGTAAACACCAGAATAATGTCTTTACGCTTAGGTATCTCTAACTTAAAATGCCCGTCAGCATCCGAGACAGTTCCCAATGTCGTACCTTTTATAGCAATCGTTACTCCCGGCAACAACTCTCCTTTGTTGTTTTTGACATAACCTTTGACAACAGCCCGTTCCACCGTCTGTGCCTGCAGTTCCATCTTTTTAACAATAACAACATTATCCACAATTTCAAAGGTCAATCCTGTGCCGGCCAGACATCTTTCCATAACCGTATTGACATCCGCACTTTCAACTTTAAAATCCCGACGTTCAAAACTACGGACATCATCATTACTAAACATGAAACTGACTCCGGTCTGTCGTTTCACCTGTTCAAAAATCTCTTGTAAAGAGGCATTTTTAAATTCAACACTAACCAATTGTGCAGAGACTGAAGCCTGCAATTGTGCCAAAGAAAGAAATACCAACAACAATGTAATCTTCATAATTCGCACTATTTGACAAAGTTTGCCGGTCCACTCCCGCAAACTTGTTCGTTTTTTTCTCATAAGTTTGGTTTTTAATTTTACAATAAATCTATCTGTTTTTATCTTCCTGCTTCTTTTGCTGCTTTCTCTACCCATTCGCCGAATGAGTTATAACCATCATCATTACTCCAATCATAAACATCAA
>OHPK01001129.1_pt1 | contig 10715 bp, 9 predicted proteins | sample 1577661 | NCBI WGS metagenome assembly OHPK01 (sample SAMEA3879556, study PRJEB24766) | human gut metagenome | biome: human-associated habitat; feature: feces | place: USA | collected 1985/1987
CAGAGACATCAACCTGCTTTACAGCCTCACGCAGGCGACAAAAAAGAAGAGTTCGTCTAATATGATGCTCATTCTTATCGTCGGCGTGGTGCTCATAATCGGACTTATGACCTTCCTTTTCGTCGACGCAAAAATGACGGTGGAGAAAAACCAGTCCTTGCTTGACGACATCAACGGAAAACTGGGTCAGTCCGCAATCCTCGCTCAGAAACAGAAGGAATACAACGAACTGAAAGCCCTGTACGAGAAGAGCATAACAGAGATAATCTCCGAGTTGTCTCCTCAGCAGTACGCGCTCACCGGCGCGAAGATGAGCAAGACGCTTGTCGACGTGCTTATGCTGACGGATACCGAGCAGGACGGCGTGGACGCCGATTACGACGGCGACGATATTGCCGACGCGGTGTTCGATGTGGAAATAGCGCAACTCGTTATCTCCGGCAGCATCATAAATCTCGAATGCAGAGTCGAGGATTACGTAGCGGCGTGGGATTTCGTCGATTATCTGGCGGGCAACAAGATAGCGGCACGCCCCGCCCTCGACGCCCTTGTCGAGAAGAACAAACTGTATTTCGTGGACGTCGAAAGCAATTATTCGGGTCTGCCCACCGCACCTTCGGCGGAAGGCGAGAAGATTGATTTCACGCTCAAATTCAGTGTGAACTGGGAGGCGCTGCAATGACATTCACAACCAGAGACAAGATATTGCTAGGCGTTCTCGCGGTCATACTCTTTGTGGGTATGATGTACCTCTACGGCGTTATGCCCGCAAACGAAGAGGCAGAAAAACTGGAGACCCAGATAAACACCAAACAGCAGGAACTCAACGACTTGCTCGCAAAAATCGCCGCGATAAACATCAATTCTCTCGACGCCGAGTACGACAAACTGCTCGATTACTATTACACGACCAAAGAGGAACTGGCGTCGACGGCGACTTTGCCCGATAAAATAGGAATAATCGCAATCGAGCGTATGGTCGTTGCTATGCTCGATTCGGCGGGCGCGGGACTTGTCGACGAGGGAATCATAACCCAGGAGCAGGTCGGACTTTCCGAATACAGCACCCGCGGCTGGAAAATAAACGAGGAACGCCTCACGGCGGAGTACGAGGGGTATCAGGTGGGGTATTACATCGCCCACGCCGATTGCTCGACCTCTTTCAGGGCGCACCCCGAGGTCGTGCACGATTTCATAGACGAGATAAAGAACAACGATTTCTTCACTCTCACGGACATCAGCATCGTTTACTCCCAAGAGGATATAACCCAGGAAGACCCTGAAACGGGCGAGACGACCGTTGTCGGCAGCACTCCCGTTGCCGAGGGCAGCATAACGCTGGTTTACTATATGGCGGTCAAGACCGGCGAGGCAAACGCCCCGCAACTGCTCCCCGAAGTGGACGGCTTGTCTGCCGACGGCGCGACGGTTACTTTCAACACGGTGGAGAACGCGGTCAAATACGAATTCTATACCGTTGCGGCAGACGGAACGGTCAACCTTATAAAGAACTTCACCGTGAACGACAACGGAGAAAACACTATGACCGTGAAGTTCTCGTCAGCGCAACTCGCGTCCGGCGCGCATACCGTCGCGGTCAGAGCGGTCGGCAACAAGACGCAAGGATATTTCAAGTCGCCTTTGCCCGACGCCGATACGGCTACCGTTATGGTGACAATCTGACGCAATCGCCGTTTTAACGGCATAAAAATGAAGGAAAAACATTGCATAGGTAAAACAGACGCATAAAGGCGCCGCTGAGGACATTATGAAAGCGCGTTGCAGACTGAGAAGGGTATACAAGAAAGGAGCATCACTGGCAATGGTGCTCGTTTCCATAACCATTCTCGCGATTATGGGGACTCTGTTCACCGCAATCGCAATGCGTTCCTATGAATACTCCTACGCCAAACTTTGCAAACAGCAGGCATACTACACCGCGCGTTCCAGCATAGAAGCGTTTTACAGTATGGTGACTTCCAACACCGCTTTGCTCACTTCTTTGCTTACGGAACTTCAAGCCGAGTATCTTAGGCAGGTTGCTGCGGCTCCGTCGGGAGTAGTAGACCCCACCACGGTCGGTATCAACGTGGGTTCTACGGGCGGCGGCGACGGAAGCGGTCTGGTAGCGGGCGGATTTTTCGACACTTTCCTCGGCGACTGCGAACTCAGAGTGCGCTATGCAGACCAGAAAATGTCTCAACTCAGCATTGAGGCGCACGCCACGTACAACGGTTACAGCGAGAGCGCGCGTGCGCTTATCGCGCGCACCAATTTTGCCGCCTCAGAACTTAAAAAGATTTTCGACAACACGTTCTGTCTGCAATCTCCGATTTCGACGATAGTCACCGACGGAATCAACGGAGACGTGTACGTTTCGCAACCCGCGCCCTATATGTACAACGACGACGGCAGCATCAAGACGACGGGCAACGAAGGGGTTTACAATCATATTCTCGAGCAACTCAAGAAAAACGGCTCTTACCAGCACGGCAGCAAGACCTATTATGCGGTCGCGGGACAGTATCTGCGCGAGGACGACGGGTCTGTAACCACGTATACCAGCACGGACGTAGGCAAATACAACTACATTCTCAGCACGAAAGTTTACGGCAACGTCCAGGCCAGCACGGAGGATTCCAGCCTCGTGGGACACACCAAACCCATAGGTATGGACAATATGCCGTTGGCTAACGGCCTGTACAACGACTGGGTCGAGTTGTATATGTTCTCCGCCGTGAAAGGCGATGTCACGATGGACGGCAACCTTTACGCGCATTCCCGCGTATTGGTCGGACTTATCGACAAGGACCAGAGCGGCAGGCAATACATAAGTTACTGGGACGACGCCCAGCAGAGACGAATTTTCCCGCAAAGAGCCAGCGCGACGCTTTTGACCAGCAACGTATATCCGACTTACGGTCTGGAGGGTAACAGCGCGGGGCAGATAACGAATTACGAGCACGGTTTTGCCAAGGACGTTTTCTTCGACCATACGCAATCGGCCGTCCTCGACGTCGGCGTGTCTAAATTCCGTATCAACGGAAATATGTACCTCTGGGAAGACGCCCGTATCGAAAATATGGACAGCACCCAGACCGAAAACGCGCTGAACGGCGTCAAGAACAACATATATGCCGCCAAAGACCTCTACATCGACGGCTACTACATCGAGGATTGGAGCAGTATATTCAGTTGGGCGACTATGTACACCAACCACCAGGTATCCGTATACGGCGACGTGGTGGTGCAGGGCGACGCGTTCATTTCGGGTGCCGACATTTACGGCGACGTCTATTGCTACGGCGACAAACTCACTATGGTGGACGTCAACGTTTACGGCAACGTTTATTTTGCAGGGTCGGATTTCAGCGCGTTGGGACTGAATGTCAACAGCGGAACGCTCAACGTGACTTATAACGGTCAGAGCGCCACGAAGAACCTCAGCGGCGGCAACGTAATAATCGCGGGATTGAAAGGAGACAGCAATTACAAAGGGTACGACGCCGGCGCGGGATTCGGAACCGCACAGGACGTCGGCGGCTCCGCCTCCGATTACGAATGGGGCGCCACGCTTACCAACTGCAACGTCTACGGCAATCTGTGGTCTGCGGTGAACACTCACATAATGTGCTCGAAGTGGGATGAAGGAAGCAAGAGTCTTCCGGACAAGTACGGTAATATTTACGTCGAACAGTATCTTTTCATAGACCTTACGTTCCCTTACACCACAGAAACCGACGGGCTGAAATCGGGTCACCACGAGAACTGGCTTGCAGGTGAAAACAACGATTATAACGTGGCGGCGCGTTGGAACTGCTTCGAAAGAACGAATGACAATCAAGTAATCTATGCCGAACGGTTCCAGTTCCGAACCAACCAGGTGGATATACTTTTGGTTCAGAGGACTGACGTGAACTATCTCGGAACATTGTGCGTCGGCAACGGCGGGTTCTATGTGGACGGCAACGACGAATGGCACAACGAAGAGACGTTCAACTACAGTTGGAACAATTCTACCAAATTTATCGCGGCTTTTACCTCGACACCCGAAAGCAGTGCCAAATTGTGGGACGCCGATTTCGACAACAGTATTCAATACGGCGTGAACGAGATAACTCTCGCGTCGCGTATAGCCGACGGCTACGGGACGGTGGAAAGCGCGCTTTCTTACAAACTTACGCAATTGCTTACTTCGTTCGGACAGAATACCGGCACGTACGGGGAGGCGGTATTCGGCAATACGCAGATATGGAAAGATAAGGTTATCAACCTGTATTCGTGGACCGCGCCTCAACACGGAATCGATGAGGAAGACCTTGAAACGGGCAAAGTCGTCAACTACGCGGGAGGCGAGGACGGATTCGGTCAGGCGGATATCGCGGGCAACGTAATGCGCGACTCCGTCGGCGCCTATCTCGAGTTCCTCAGGGATAACCCTGCGGCGGGAGAGGTCAGCGGCTCCAAAAACCAAGGTAACTATACGCTTACCATAAAGCAGAGCGCCTGCTTCAGGACAAAAGCCGATTTCACTCGTTTTGACAGAGTCATAATCGATACCACGTCCGGCAACGTGCACATAAAGTTCCTCGGCGGAGCGGAATTCGGAGACCCCGCAGCCACCGATTACGACAGCGGCGGCGACGTGATTCTGAAAGGCGGAAACCTGACTTTCTGGTATCTGTATCAGAACGGCAGTTACAATATCGACGCCCCCACGCTGAAAGTGAATCCGTTCACGCAGGTGGGCTTGGTGCAGGCCGGAACCGGCGGCGGCTATTCCATTGACGGGCTTTATATAATTTCCAACGACGACTGCCTCATTCAGTTCGAGAAAGACGCCAGTCTCACGGGATTCGTATACGCGCCTTATTCTCACTTCCTGCTGAAACCGGGCAGTTCCGGCGCAACGAACACGCTCAACGGTTGTATGGCAATCGAAAGCCTTATACTGATTGCCGACGGCGACGGCGTCGACTGGTTCACGAACTGGTGGAACAACCTTATCTGGAAACCCGACAAAATAATCGACGCGCTGGTCAAACAGTACGAGAACAGTTTCTACGACTACGTTATGCCGCCCCTCATTATGGACGCGGGATTCCAGTACGGAGACACGGCGGGCGAACTCACCGACTTCAATCAGGTTGTGTGGGAATTTATGGGGTACTACTGATGATTGCGCTTTTCGGGAAAAAACGTTCCCGCAAAGGGGGCTTTACGTTGGTGGAGGCCATTGTCAGCATCGCGGTGTTCGCAATCGCGGCGGTTATGATTGCGATGATTTTGTTCACCGCGACCAGTATGGTGAGAATGTCGCTCGTCTACGACTCCGACAGAGAGAAACTCGCGGAAGCGGCGGCGCTCTCGTCCAGCACCTACGACGGCGTCGGGGACAGTAAAACGCTCGTCGTCGAACTGGAAGTCAGGGTGGCGGGTGAAAGCGGGACGGAGAAATTTACAATCGACCTCAGAAACGGCAACACTCTCGAAGAGGTCGACGGAAAATATTACGTTTACACCCTCAAATCGACGGGCAGACAGTACTACATTTTCGTGAGCAACTAGAAAATATGTTGGTAAGGAAATTGCGCAAAAGGAAGAGCGGCTTTACGCTGGCGGAATTGCTCGTGGCGCTGGTCATACTGGGCATACTTTCCCTTTGCGTTTATCTTATCACCCAGGCGGCGAGTTTCACCTTTTCGAGAGGGCAGGAGGTTATCAGTTCCGACGACGTGAAAGACATCGTTCTCGAATACGTAAAGCAGGAAATCCGCAACAGTCAGACGGTTTACCTCACCGACGACCTGGTGAACTACGGGTCGGTATGTCTGACCAAAGGCAATCTGTTGTTTTCTTCGGAGTTTGACGGTTATCTTTACACCCTGGCAAGCGACGTGGACGGCAACATAAATCTCACATTCCCCCAGGAAGACGGCAGGGCGTTCCCCGCGAACGCAACCCAGTATTTCGTGAATCCTTCGGATATCTACGGCGATTACGTGGTGCGGCTTACTTTCAGCACGGTCACCAACACCGAAACGGGGAAAAAGCAATCTCTGAAAGCGTCTGTGACCGTCTATAAAAAGACCGACACTTCTACGCCCGCCGCTCAGGGGTTCGAGGTAATCACGCTTATCAATATGTCTCAGAAGAACGGCGAAATCAACACCCAGTATGCGGGGACGGACGGCGAGGTTCGCTACTGCTTCTACGCGTAAGGGGGAATATGGTTGCGCTTGACGTTTGTCTTTACATACTGAGTGCGCTTGGCGGTCTGGTCGTGGGGAGTTTCCTCAACGTGTGCATTTACCGACTTCCGCGCGGCGAGTTTTTCTCCAAAAGCCGTTCGTTTTGTCCCAATTGCAAGTCTCCAATAAAAGCCTACGACAATATTCCCGTGTTGAGTTACATCATTCTGCGCGGGAAGTGTCGCAGTTGCGGAGAACGGATTTCCCCGCGGTATCCTCTCGTCGAACTTCTGACCTGCGCACTCTGGGTGGGCAATTACGCCGCTTTCGGGCTCGACGGAATGACGATAGTCTACGACATTACTGTGGCGGTGCTTATCGTTGCCGCGTTTGTCGACCTCGACACCTTCGAGATTCCCGACAGCAGTATCGTTACTTTGCTTATACTCGGTGCGGTAACTTTCGCCCCTTTCGGCGGCGTAAGTTGGCAGGACAAACTCATAGGCTGCGTGTGCGTGAGCGTACCTATGCTTATAGTGTGCCTGTTCGGCGGAATGGGATTCGGCGACGTGAAACTGTATTTCGTCCTCGGCCTCTTGCTCGGTTGGAAAAAGATATTGGTCGTATTCCTGCTGTCGGTGGTGCTTGGCGCGGCGGTTTCCGTCGTTTATCTCGTAATCAAACGCCGCAAGGCGGCCGCCGACGAATCAATCGAAAATTCGGGAGAGCAAGACGAAGAGTGTTGCTCGGTGGATTTTTTCGACGCGGGCAGAGCGGACGACGCAAAGGTTGTCGCAGTCGGAGAGGAACGCGAGGAAACGTTTGCCGAGGATAAGAGCGAGGAGGGACAGGCGTCGGCAGTCGGGGAGGTTTCCGACGTGTCGGACGAGGACGATGACCCTCTCCCGAAGAGCAAAAAGGGCAGCGTCGTTCCTTTCGGCCCCTTCATTGCTTTGGCGACAGTTGTCACCCTATACGTCGGTGATGCGCTTATCTCGATTTATGCCCGTCTATTAGGTCTGTAAAGAACGGAAAAAACGGTTCAAATACCGTGTTTTATCCTCTTAATAGTCGCTTTTTCGCAAGGTTGAGTATTGACACAAAGTGCCCGCTATTGTATGATAATTAACAGGGAGGCGTTGTTTGGAAAGACATCTTATCTGGGAAATATTGCTCTCAAACGGTGTTATCACCCACGAGCAACTTAGCGACGCTCTCCGCTGGCAGAAGAGCCACCCCGACGAGGACATCGGCAACATTCTTCTGTCGCGTGGTCTCATCAACGACGCACAGTTGCTTGCGGCTTACGCGCAGCGCCTGGACGTGCCTCTCATCGAGAAGGACCTTGTGGTCAAGCGACCCGAGGTGCTGAAACTGGTCCCCGAGAGTCTCGCGCGCCGTTACGGCATTATGCCGCTGGACATTAACAACAACAAAATTCTCATCGCAATTTCCAATCCCGAGGATATGAGCGTCATCGAAGACGTCAAGATGAGTTCGCGTATGGACGCTTCCATAGTGTTGGCGTCGCGCGAAAACATCGACGGCGCAATCGACCGCTATTACAAAAACCTCGAATTGTTCTACCGCGAGGAGCAGACGGAAGTCCAGACCATCAGCATCGTGTCCGAGGACACGGCGAAAAAAATGGACGAAATCGAGTCCAACGTCAACAACACTCCCGTTGTCAAGTTGGTCAACAACCTCGTCCAGCAGGCTTATATCCGTCAGGTTTCCGACATTCACATCGAACCGTTCGAAAACGACGTCCTCGTGCGAATGAGAATAGACGGCGACCTCGTCGAGGTTATGCGCCTCGCTCCCGCGTCTCTCGCCAGCGTTATTTCGCGTATCAAAATACTTTCGGGTATGAACATCGCAGAAAAGCGCGTGCCGCAGGACGGACGTTTCGCTTACAGCAACGACGAATTCAAGGTCGACCTCCGTGTGTCCACCATTCCCACTATGTACGGCGAAAAGTGCGTTATGCGTCTGCTCAATACGGGTGGCGAGAATCTGCTTTCGTTCGAGCAACTGGGTATGACCAAGGAGAATATCGCCCGTTTCGAGCATATGCTGTCCGCTCCGAACGGAATTATTCTCGTCACGGGTCCCACGGGTTCCGGCAAATCCACCACGTTGTACGCGGTCCTCAACCGCCTGCGCAAGCCGACAATCAACATCACCACGATTGAAGACCCCGTGGAAAAACAGATGTTCGGCATCAATCAGGTGCAGGTCAACACCAAGGCGGGAATGACGTTCGCAAGCGGTCTCCGCGCTCTTTTGCGTCAGGACCCCGACGTCATTATGATAGGCGAGATTCGAGACTACGAAACGGCGGAAATCGCAGTCCGCGCGTCCATCACGGGCCACTTGGTGCTGTCGACGTTGCACACGAACGACTCGGTATCGACGATAGTCCGTCTCATAGATATGGGCGTTCCGCCGTATCTCGTGTCGGCGTCCGTCAACGCAATAATCGCTCAGCGACTTGTCAAGAGGCTTTGCCCCTACTGCAAGCGCAAACACATAATCACCGACTCGGAAAAGACCTTGCTCGGCGACGAAGCGATAACGGAATCCTTCGAGCCGATGGGGTGCCCCGAGTGCAACCATACGGGTTACAGCGGCCGTATAGCAATCTACGAAATAGTGGAACTCGACCACCGTATCCGTAAGATGATTACCACGGGCGCGCCCGTCGAAGACATCAAACGTGTCGCCACCGAAAACGGTGCCGAATTCCTCGCCGACAACCTGCGCGAACTGGTCAAGAGGGGAGTGACGAGTATGGACGAATTCAACCGCATCATCTATACCGTCAGTTAAATCAGGTTATAAAGGTACCAACCTTTATGATAAATAAAACCAAATAATTGGGAGGAGCAAATTATGACAAACAATACTAGAAGAAGCAGAAAGGGCTTCACTCTGGTCGAACTTATCGTCGTTATCGCGATAATCGGCGTTCTTGCAGCGATTATAGTCCCGACCACTCTTCACTTCGTCAACCAGGGCAGAGACGAAGCGGCGAACACCGAATTGGCCAACATTCGTGACGCTGTCAACAACGGTCTGACCCTCACCCCTCAGTACACCCCTGGTAACGTTCGCGATATATTGGAAGCGGCGGGTATCACAAGTGCCGAGAACACAATCACTATAGAAATTACGCAGACGCAAATCACATTCTCGTCAAGTTATCAAATCGAAGGTGCGAACATAACCGCTGCGGCTATTCCGCTTCCTGAGAATGCAACTGTTACCGTCGGCACCATTACCGTTGCTCCCGGTGGAATAACGGGCGGTGAAGATGCAGAGGGTTGATCGGGTTTTGGATTGCAAATAATTTTGTTTGCTTGAGTTTATAAGATGCCCAACCGCAACCCGCATTTGCGGGTTGTGCTTGGGCGTATCTTTTAAGGGGGTGGGAAGATGATGAGACGGTCTAAAAGAGGGTTCACCCTCGTGGAACTGATTGTCGTCATTGCGATTATCGGCGTACTTGCGGCGATAGTTGTCCCCACGGCTCTTCATTTCGTAAATGAGGGCAAAATCGAAGCGGCGGAAAGCGATTGTTCCACGATTCTCCGCACTTTGGAGATAAATATCGGTCGACTTGCCGTCGGCACTTCTTACACTCTCGACGGCGTGCAGGTGGCGCAGATACTGAACACTTACGTGAACGGCGCTCCTGCGGAAGAAACATACGTCAGCATTGTCACCGCCGACAATGTTTCCTACACCTTGTCTGTCACGTCGCCCGTTCAAAAAGAGGGTGTCGATATAAGTTGCCAACGCACCTACACTCCGCAGAGTATACTGACTGTGGTTCCTTGCGTTGTCGTTTTCCAAAACGGAACCTGGGTTGGGCGTGATCTATGAAAAACGCGGGCGTGAAAAGATTCAAAAGAGGATTCACCCTCGCAGAAATGCTCACCGTGGTGGCGATACTTGCCATACTCGCTTCAATAGTCGCGCCCGTCACCTTGCAGTACATAGAACAAACCCGTGAAAAAGCGGACCAGGTATACACGTCAGACATTGCGAAAATGGCGGACAGTTGCGTTATTTCGCTCAAAAACCGAAGCGTTCCGATAAACTCGCAGTCGGTCTCCAACGAGTTGCGCGCCCTTTACGGTACGGATATTCCGTATGACATCGGTTATATTCAAACGGGGAGAATCGGCGGGACGGCCGCAGAACCTTCGTTTGAAAATGTCGAGGGCATTATGGAGGGCGTGTCTTCTTATGTGGTGATTTACATTGACGGAAGCGCGCTTACAGTTTATCTGATAAAAGACGGAGTCGAAGTGGTCGACCAGCGTCAGACACGTCTCATCACTGCGTGAACAAAGATTTTTCACCGAAAGCAACAACCCGCACGTTACTGCGGGTTTTCTTTTTTGACGGCATTGCTTGAATTAAGAAGTTCTTGGCGACTGTTTGCTTTTCCGCCCGTTCGATTTCTCATTCGTAGGTAGGTGAAAACGAAAAGACCGTCTCGGGTGAGACGGTCTC
>OHPK01001130.1_pt1 | contig 10714 bp, 7 predicted proteins | sample 1577661 | NCBI WGS metagenome assembly OHPK01 (sample SAMEA3879556, study PRJEB24766) | human gut metagenome | biome: human-associated habitat; feature: feces | place: USA | collected 1985/1987
TTGCCAGCTTGTATTCCTTAGCCCAGCCATCAACGAAGGCGGTCACAACGCCGTCCCAGTCGCCGGTGCCTGCTGCGTAAGCGGTCAGAGCGGAACCAACGCCGTTCTTCCACTCCTCGGAAGGCATGGTGGAGAAGCACCAGTCAACACTGGTCTTGCCGTCGGCCACATACTGGTTTGCAATGGTGATCAGGGGGTTGGTGGAGTCCTTAGCCTTCTTGAAGGGGATGACGAAGCCCATCTTGTCAGCCATCGCGCTGGTGCCGGCCTCAGAGGTGACACACCAGTACAGGAAGTCCAGAGTAGCCTGAATGTCGGCCTCGGAAGCGGTGTTGTTGACACACCAGAAGTTCTCAGAACCGGTGCACAGACCCTGATTCTCCTCGCCGTCCACGCCGATGTAGATGGGCAGCATACCCAGGTTGTCGTCGCCCAGATCCTTCACGTCATTGTAAGCCCAAGTGCCGTTCTGGTAGAACACGGCCTTCTTGCCCACAAACTCAGCAACAGCATCATTGCCGGTCTTGGAAGCCAGCAGCTTGGGGTCGCAGGTGGAATCGGTGATGTACAGATCCCAGATCTGCTTGTAGTTGTCCAGATAGGTGCCCTTGATGGCGTCGGTGGAGCCGATGCCGTCTGCCTTGTACTCGTAGTAGATGGGCAGGTTTGCCAGATGGGTCTTGAAGCGCCAGTCGGAAGAGCCATCCATACCGGCGGAGGTGAATGCACCATCGACGCCCAGCTCAGCCTTGCGGGCCTGAATGTCGTCGGCGACCTTCTTCAGGGTCTCAAAGTTGGTGATATCGGAGATCTCATAGCCGGCCTGCTTCAGCAGAGCCTTGTTGACGATGATGCCAAAGGCCTCATAGCAGTAGCCGATGGACACGGTCTCGCCGTTGGCATTCTTCAGGTTGAAGTCCTGAGTGGTCATTTCCTTCATGACGTCGGTGTTATCCAGAGGATAGCAGAAATCGCCATAGGAGTTGACGGCGCCCTGGTTGCCCACCTGGAACATGGTGGGAGGAGCGGACTTGTCCAGCTCGGAGGTCAGCATGGTGTCATACTGGCCGGAGGCGGCGGTGACGACCTTGACCTCCACGCCGGTCTGCTCGGTGTAGGTCTTGGCCAGATCCTGCCAAGCCTTGTCGGCTTCGGGCTTGAAGTTCAGCCAGTAGACGCGGCCGGAGGCAGTATCGCCGTCGCTGCTGTCATTGGAGTCATCCTTCTTATCGCCGCAGGCGACGAGAGAAAGCGCCATGACAAGAGCAAGGATCATTGCAAGATACTTTTTCATTTCATCAATACTCCTTTTCAAATTTATTTTCACGCGGGTTCCCGCGGGAAAATCGGTGCTTGGGCTGCCGCACGGACGCACCCTCGCGCAGCGCGGTCGGCAGAGTGACGTGGCGATGAACGCCGCGTCCCTCGATGATGTCGAGCAGGATCTCGACGCTCGCCTCTCCCATGGCGGTCATGGGCTGGCAGAGGGTGGTGAGCATGGGATGAATGTATTCCGAGACGCTGATGCCGTCGATGGCGATGACGGAGCAGTCCTCGGGGATGGAGCGGCCGCTTTCGCGCAGGGCGCGCATCGCGCCGATGGCCATGTCGTCCGCGATGGCGAACACGGCGGTAAAATCGGCGGGGGAGCGCAGACGCTTTTGCATGGCGGCGTAGGCGTTGGCAATGGTGAAGTCTTCGGCGCAGATCAGGTCTTCCGGATGCTCTGTTAAGCCGAAGTCGCGCAGCGCGCGCTGATAGCCAAGGTAACGGAGCTGAGAGATCGAACTGTCGTCGGGGGCGGCGGTCAGCACGGCGATGCGGCGGTGACCGTTTTTGTAAAGCTCGCTGACCGCGCGGTAGGCCTCCTGCTCGTCGGCGATGGAGACGGAGGAGTACGATTCCGGCGGAAGCGTGCCGTAGGAGTTGGTGTAGGAGCAGCAGACGTAGGGCACGCCGAGAAGCGAAACCTCTTCGGGCGAATAATCGCTGCGCCCGCCGAGGAAGATAATGCCGCGCAGACGCTTTTCCTTTTCCATCACCGCGCCGCACTGAATCTCGTCGTCGCCGGACGGAATTTGACGCATGACCATCGTGTAGCCCGAAGCGTCGAGCTTTTGCTCGATGGCGTGAATGATGTCGGTGTAGAAGGGGTTCTGCACGCCGCGCACCACAAGGCCGACCGCGTCAGAACGAATTTTGACGAGGTCGCGCGCGCTGTTGTTCGGCACATACCGGTGCGCCTCGATGACGGCGCGGACCCGTCTGCGGGAATCCTCGCTCACGTCCGGACGGTCGTTGAGCACGCGGGAGACGGTGCTGACGCTCACGTCTGCGAGCTTTGCAATATCCTTGATGGTCATGCCGACGCGCCCCCTGCGATGATTCCGGTAACCTTACCGGTAACGTTTCCGGTCCTTGGTTACAGCATAGTCCCAACAGTTGGTAAAGTCAAACAAAACTTGTGGATGATGACAAAAATGGGGGAAACACACAAGAAATGCCTGCGCCTTGTTGACAAAATGACCAACGACCGACGCAAATGCGTTCTTAACAGCAAGCTTATGAGATGCCTGTACCGCTTTATGAACGGCTTAAAGCAAAACCCGGGCCAAAAACGACTCGTAGCTGGGAAAAAGAAAAATTCCCCGCTTTCTGCCGTCAAACGGCGGAAAGCGGGGAATGATCTGTGATCAGAAAGCCTTACTTGAGCAGCAGCTCCGCGATCTGGATGGTGTTGGTGGCAGCGCCCTTGCGGACCTGATCGCCGCAGCACCAGAGGTTCAGACCGCGCTCGTCGGTCAGGTCCTCACGAATGCGGCCGACATAGACGATGTCCTGATCGGACGTGTCGAGCGGCATGGGGTAGACCTTGTTCTTGAGGTCGTCGACGAGCTTGCAGCCCGGGGCGCTTGCGATGAGCTCCTTGGCACGCTCGACGCTGATCTTCTCCTTCGTGCGCAGCACGACGGATACGCTGTGGCTGCGGATGACGGGCACGCGCGCGCAGGTACAGCTGACCTTCATCTCGGGCAGGTGGAGGATCTTGCGGCCCTCGTTCTGCATCTTCATCTCCTCGCTGGTGTAGCCCTCGAAGGCCTCGCCGCCGATCTGGGGGATGATGTTGTACGCGATCTGATACTGGAAGACCTTGGGCTCAAGGTGCTTGCCCTCGGAAAGGGCCTTGACCTCATTGTTGAGTTCGTCGATGCCGCCCTTGCCCGCGCCGCTGACGGCCTGGTAGGAAGAGGCGATGATCGTCTCGATGGGGCTCTCCTTGGCGAGGGCGTTGATGGCGACGAGGGTGACGATGGTGGTGCAGTTGGGGTTCGAGATGATGCCCTTGTGCCACTTCACGTCCTCGGGGTTGATCTCGGGGATGACAAGGGGGACGTTGGGGTCGAGGCGGAACGCGCTCGAGTTATCGACGAACACCGCACCCGCCTTGACGATCGAGGGGGCGAAACGCTCGGCGATGTCGTTCTCGGCCGCGCCGAGGACGATATCAAGGCCCTCAAACGCGTCGTCAGACGCCTCGACGATGGTGCACTCCTGACCGCGGAACATGATTTTGCTGCCCGCGCTTCTGGCGCTTGCGATGGGACGAAGGGACGCAACGGGGAAGTTGCGCTCTTCGAGAATTTTGATCATTTCCTGACCGACGGCGCCGGTGGCGCCGAGAATACCGACATTGACCTGTTTCATTACACTACATTCTCCTTTACAAAACTCTTATACAGGACACGGATGGCCTGTTCGAAATCTTTTTCTTCCACGCCCACGATGATGTTGAGCTCTTCGGGGCCCTGCGTGATCATGCGGATGTTCACGCCGTTTTCGCCGAGCTTGGCGAAAATCTTACCGGAAACGCCGGGACGGTACGCCATCTTGCGGCCAACGGCAGCGACGATGGCGATGTGCTCCGTTACGGTTATCTTATTCGGCTGCACCTCTTTTTGCAGCTCGCCCAGCATTTCGTAGAGTGAGCGGGACACCTTGTCGGACGAGACGACGAGCGAGACGTTGTCGATGCCGGACGGCAGATACTCGACGTTGACCTCATGCTTGGCGAGCACGTTGAGAATTTTCAGGAGAGAGCCCGGTTCGCTCGACATGCCGGTCTTGGCGATGGTGATGATGGAAAAGCCCTTCTTGCCGGCGATGCCGGTGATGAAGCCGCCCTCCTCCATCTCGTCGCCGATGGACTCCATAATCATTGTGCCGGGATGGTCGGGCGCGTTGGTGTTGCGGATGTTGAGCGGGATGTTCTTCTCGCGCACGGGGAAGATCGTGCCCTCGTGCAGGACCTGCGCGCCGATGTAGCTCAGCTCGCGCAGCTCGCTGTAGGTCACGCGGCGGATGGGCTCGGGATCGTCGACGATGCGCGGGTCGGCCATCAGGATGCCGGAGACGTCCGTCCAGTTCTCATACACGTCCGCGCCGAGCGCAGCCGCCGCGAGCGCGCCGGTGATGTCACTGCCGCCGCGGGAGAACGTGCGGATGTGCCCGTCGGGCATCACGCCGTAGAAGCCCGGGATGACGACCCTGCGGTCCTCGGCGAGGGAGTGCAGCGCCGCGTAGGACGCGTCCTGATCGACGGTGCCGTCGAACTTGAACTTGATCCAGCGGGCCGCGTCGACGAACTCATAGCCGAGGTATTCGGCCATCAGCCGTGCGGAGAAGTATTCGCCGCGCGAGGCGAGCTCATCCTGACTGATGCCATTTTTCATCTTGTCCCACAGCGCGTCGAACTCTTTGTCGAGGCTGATGTGCAGGCCACATTCGGCGATGATCTCGTTGTAGCGGTCGCGGATCATGGCGAAGATGTCCTCGCACGAAACGCCGTACTTGATGTGCGCGGCGCAGAGATAGAGAAGATCGGTGATCTTATGGTCGCCGGAGAAGCGCTTGCCCGGCGCGGAGACGATGACCACGCGGCGGGCGGGGTCGGCTTCCACGATGGACTTGACCTTGGCGAACTGGCGGGCGTCGGCAAGCGACGAACCGCCGAATTTCAAAACTTTGAGCATGGAGTTTATTCCTCTTCGGCCGCGTAGCGCGCAAGCAGCGCGTGCGGGTCGTCCTTTCGGTAAGATTCATAGGCGTCGAACGCCTCGCGGGCGCTGCACTCGCGGGTAAAGTATTCGCCCATGCAGCGGAACAGCCACTTGCACTGCGTGCCGGAGAGGTTCACCGAGCAGGGGGTGAAAGAGTCAGCATAGAAGCTGCGGCAGCCGGCGGCGACGTCGAGACAGTCGCGCAGCACGTTTGAGCCGGTCGGGTAACCGCCTGCGCCCGCGCCGGAAAAGCTCTGCTTGCCAAAGCGCGATGCGAACAGCGTGACGAGGTTGCCGGTGCCGTCGGTGTGCGCCTCGGGCGCGGAGGAGGGGAAAAGCGTCGGGCAGACGAACGCGGCCACGGCACGGCCGTTTTTCTCCGCTCGGGCAATGAGCTTGTAGGTCAGGCCCTCGTCCTTCGCCTTGGCGATGTCGCCCGCGGTGATGGACGAGATACCGACACAGGGGATGTCCTCTTCCCTGATGTTCACGCCGAAGGCAAGGTCGGCGGAGAGGACGATCTTGCGGCGCGCGTCCAGACCCTCGACATCTGCGGTGGGGTCGGCCTCGGCGTAGCCGAGCTCCTGCGCCTTTTGCAGCGCGGGCGCATAATCCGCGCCGGAATTCGTCATGGCGGAAAGCATGTAATTCGTTGTGCCGTTCAGAATGCCCTCGACAGCCTTGATCTCATCGAGCTCGGACGCGCGGGAGAGGGAGGTGAGCCAGGGGATGCCGCCGCCCGCGGCGGCGGTGCAGCGCAGCGCCACGCCCTTTTCCCTGGCAAGGGAGGTGAGCTCTTCGAAGTGGGCGCACATGAGCTGCTTGTTCGCGGTGACGACGTGCTTGCCCGCACGCATGGCCGCGCAGAAGTAGCTGTACGCCGGCTCGATGCCGCCCATGACTTCCACCACAATATCAATCGAGGGATCGCGCACGATCTCGTCGTAATCGGCGGTCACGGTGCATGTGAGCTCCGGGCGGGGACGGCGGGAGAGAACTGCTGCAACATGCAGATCAGTTCGCCCCTCGCACAGCTTATAAAAATGGGAACCGACGGTGCCGAAGCCCAGCAGCGCAATATTCACGGGGAATGACCTTCTTTCTTTTTTTGATACTCCGTCAAGTGCGGACGAATTTGTGACTTACGCCGAAACTGTCCGCGGAAGAAAAACACTTGACTTTTTGATGGAAACAATATAACATAGCGTTTGTGAAAATACAATAGGGAAAACAAAAAAACTTTTCCCGTGAGATACAGGAGGAAATATCCATGCAGTACCAGAGCACCCGTGACAAAAATTTAAAGGCCAGCAGCGCGCAGGCCATCTTAAACGGCCTTGCCCCCGACGGCGGCCTCTACACGATGTCATCGTTTGACGAGGTCAAGTTCGACTATACTACTGTATTAAATATGGACACGATGTCCATGTCGACGAAGATCTTATCCAAGCTCTTGCCCGACTTTTCAGAAGCGGAGATGGCAAAACTCGTCCACGACGGCTATACCGGCAAGTTTGAGACCGACCACCTGACCCCGACCGTCCCCGTCGGTGAGGACTTCATCCTCGAGCTTTTCCGCGGGCCGACGAGCGCTTTTAAGGATGTGGCGCTCTCGATGCTGCCGCGCCTGATGACCGCGTCGAAAGAAAAGCTCGGCGTGGACGACGAGATCATGATCCTGACCGCCACGTCCGGCGACACCGGCAAGGCGGCGATGGAGGGCTTCTGCGATGTGCCGGGCACGAAGATCCTCGTCTTCTACCCCCACGGCGGCGTGAGCGCTGTGCAGCAGGCGCAGATGGCGACGCAGGCGGGCGAAAACGTCTGCGTGTGCGCGGTGCGCGGCAATTTCGACGATGCGCAGACCGGCGTGAAGAAAATCTTCTCCGCCGTCAGCAAGGATCAGCTGCTCGAGGGCAAGGGCGTTCGCCTGTCCTCGGCCAACTCCATCAACATCGGCCGCCTCGCCCCGCAGGTCGTCTATTATTATAGAGCGTACGCCGACCTCGTGCAGGCGGGCCGCATCCAGCCGGGCGAAAAGGTCGACTACGTCGTGCCGACCGGCAACTTCGGCGATATCCTCGCAGGCTACTTTGCCAAGGAGATGGGACTCCCCGTCGGCAAGCTCGTGTGTGCGTCCAACGCCAACAACGTGCTGACCGACTTCCTGCGCACGGGCCGCTATGACCGCCGCCGCCCCTTCTACAAGACAGTGTCCCCCTCGATGGACATTCTCGTCTCCAGCAACTTGGAGCGCCTGCTCTATCTCCTCTCCGGCGACGACAAGCTCATCGCGGATTTAATGAAGCAGCTCAGCGAAAACGGTGAGTACGAGGTGCCCGCGGACATGCTCGAAAAGCTGCACGAGCTCTTCTGGGCGGGCTTCTGCGACGACGAGGGCGCGAAGGCCGCCATCGGCAAGGTCTGGAAGGACGACCATTACCTCTGCGACACGCACACGGCGGTCGCCTGGGACGTGGCGCAGCAGTACAAGCAGGCGAACCCCGAGCACAACGCCGTCGTCGTGCTCTCCACTGCCTCTCCTTATAAATTCCCCGCCGCCGTGCTCGAGGGCATCGGCGAAAAGGCCGAGGGCGACGAGTTCGACGTGATGGAGCAGCTCCACAAGGTCACGGGCGTGCCCGTGCCGAAGAATCTTGCCGACCTACGCTCCCGTGCGGTGCGTCACCGCGACGTGATCGACCGCGGTGAGATGCTCGACTACGTGCTCGGCAAGGCCGCGGCGGAAAAGTGATAAAGGAGAATAAACATGTATATTACCTGCCTTGATATGGAGGGCGTGCTCGTCCCCGAAATTTGGATCGAATTTGCCCGCGAGAGCGGCATTCCCGAGCTGACGCGCACCACGCGCGACGAGCCGGACTACGACAAGCTGATGAAATGGCGCCTGGGCGTGCTCCGCGAGCACGGCCTGGGACTCAAGGAAATTCAAGAGACTATCGCGCGCATTGACCCGCTGCCGGGGGCGAAAGAATTCCTCGACAAGCTGAGATCTGAGACGCAGGCCATCATTTTGAGCGACACCTTTGAGGAATTTGCACAACCGCTGATGAAAAAACTCGGCTGGCCGACCATTTTCTGCAACTCTCTCGAGGTGGACGCCGACGGATTCATCAGCGGCATCAAGATGAGATGCGAGCATTCCAAGCTTACGACCGTGCGCGGCCTTCAGTCCATCGGCTTTGAGACCATCGCCAGCGGCGACAGCTACAACGACCTCGAAATGATCGAAGCGTCCAAGGCGGGCTTCCTGTTCCGCACGACGGAAAAGATCAAGCACGACTACCCGCATCTGCCCGCTTTTGAGGGCTACGACGAGCTTTTAGCGGCCATCGAGCAGGTCATCCGCGCATAAGGAAAAAACAAATATCCAGCTCGAATGAAATGATATTCATTCAAAATTTGTTCATTTTGACGATTGACTTTTTTCTCCAAAAAATTATTATAATCAGGCGAAACGCAGGGGAAATTCTCCTGCAAGGCAAACATTTGTAATAAAATAGGAGGAGAAAAATGTTTAGCTTTCTGATCTGCCTCGCATTGCTGATCGGCGGCTACTTCGTTTACGGTGGCATCGTCGAAAAGACCTTCGGCCCTGACGACCGTGAAACGCCGGCTGTCAAGATCAACGATGGCGTGGACTACATGGTTCTGCCGCAGTGGAAGCTGTTTATGATCCAGCTTCTGAACATCGCGGGTCTCGGCCCTATCTTCGGCGCTTTGAGCGGCGCTCTGTGGGGCCCTGTGGTTTTCCTGTGGATCACTTTCGGTACGATTTTTGCCGGTGCGGTTCACGACTATTTCTCCGGTATGATGAGCGAGCGTAACGAAGGCGCTTCCATCTCCGAGATTTCCGGTATCTACCTCGGCGGCGCGATGAAGAACGTCATGCGTGTGTTCAGCGTGGTGTTGCTCGTCATGGTCGGTACGGTCTTTGCGGTCGGCCCTGCCGGTCTGATCCAGCTGCTGTTCACCAACGGCGGCAGCACCGGCATTGTGGCCAGCAAGCTGTTCTGGCTGGTCCTGATCCTGATCTACTACTTCATCGCAACGTTCCTGTCCATCGACAAGATCATCGGTAAGATTTACCCCCTGTTCGGTATCTGCCTCATCATCATGGCGCTCGGCGTGGGTCTTGGTATCTTCACCAAGGGCTATGAGATCCCCGAGATCTGGAACAACTTCGCTAACCTCCACCCGCAGGGCACTCCGATCTGGAGCTTCATGTTCATCACCGTCGCCTGCGGCGCGATCTCCGGCTTCCATGCCACGCAGAGCCCCCTGATGGCTCGCTGCATGAAGAGCGAGAAGCAGGGCCACTTCGTGTTCTACGGCGCCATGGTTTCCGAGGGTATCATTGCGCTGGTGTGGGCCGCTGCCGGATGCGCCCTGTATGAGGTCACCGGTGGCCTGAATACCGGACTGGCCGAGATTCTGGCCAACGGTCAGTCTGCCGCCATTTACGATGTGTGCATCAAGACCATGGGTAAGGTCGGCGTGGCTCTGGCCATGCTGGGCGTGATCGCCTGCCCCATCACCTCCGGCGATACGGCCTTCCGCAGCGCCCGTCTGGTGCTGGCCGACTGGTTCAAGCTGGACCAGAAGAAGTGGAAGAACCGTCTGCTGCTGTGTGTGCCCGTGCTGGGTGTCGGCGCTATTTTGGGTGTGGGTAATGCTCTGGGCGCCATCAACTATACCATCATCTGGCGTTACTTCAGCTGGACCAACCAGACGCTGGCGATGATCGTGCTGTGGGCTGCCTCCATGTATCTGTTCTACGATAAGAAGAACTACTGGCTGACGGCTGTTCCCGCCACCTTCATGAGCGCCGTGTCTGCCACCTACTTCCTGCTGGGCAACGAGTGTCTGGGTCAACTCATCAACCACAAGGCCGCTGACGGCACCATCATCTACAACACCGCCGTGGCGTATCCCATCGGTATCGCTGTGGCAGCGCTGTTCTTGGGTATCTTCCTGTATACCATCAAAAAGCGCCATACGCAGCCTCACTATGAGACGCTGGGCAAGTAACTTTTCATGCAAAGCAGTGGGGGGGCACGCTCTCCCACTGCTTTTCGCACTTTGGAGGGACACACGATGTTTACACCTGTGAAACTGGGCAACACCACTCTGCCGCCGGAGGTGCTGAAGGCAGACAAGAAGTCCTGCAAGCGCTACGGCCCCTGCGGCGTGGGGGAGCAGGCGCTGTATCTCAACAGCTTCTTCATCGACCGGCGGTACTATGTGGCACTGGAGTCCGTGCGCCGTGTCTTTAAGCGGGTGGCCATGAGCAAGGGCGGCTTCACCGGCAAGGGGGCCTTTGGCTCCATCCCCTATCTGGTGGTGGAGCTGGACGACGGCAGCCAGAAGCAGTGCAACTTCAAGCACGAGGAGGACGTGGACCTTCTGCTGGCCCACATGGCACGGGTCTGCCCGGATATCCCCCGCCACAGTGTGGAGGCGGAGCGCCGCCTGCGGGAGAAGGCCGAGCGGGAGGCCAAGCGCTATCTCAAGCAGCTGACGCCGCAGGCGCAGGCCGCCCGGGAGACACTGGAGCAGGCCCAGCAGCTGCTGGAGAAGTACCCGGAGCAGACGGCGAAGCTGTCCACGGCGGCTAAGGCCAAGCGGGTCAATGA
>OHPK01001140.1_pt1 | contig 10643 bp, 7 predicted proteins | sample 1577661 | NCBI WGS metagenome assembly OHPK01 (sample SAMEA3879556, study PRJEB24766) | human gut metagenome | biome: human-associated habitat; feature: feces | place: USA | collected 1985/1987
GATGTCAAGACCTACTCTCACAGTTGTTTTTCCTCCTGAAGGACAATGCACTCTCCCTCTGCGCGCAAAGCGTTCCTGCCCGGGCAGAAGTTGTTTGCTAACGAATCAAATACTTGACCCGCATACACAGATATTATAGTCCAAATCCGTCCGACAATCAATCATTCGGGATTATTTTACACCTTAAAAACAGTAAATTCTTCTTCTAAAGTTAAACATTTTGTTAAATCTGCAAACTTTTCCGGGGATTTTTCGCCGTTTCTGCTAAGATTCTTTACCGTCCGTCAATTTTGCAGCGCTCCCCTCCCACTCTCCCGCACAACGCAAAAGGCATCTGTCCTCTGCCCTACCGGCAGCAGTACAGATGCCTTTTTTCGTTCAGTATCTCCGCAGCAGGAGGATCTCCTGCGCTGCCCGGCTGGCGAATCGCGCCGCCCGGATGGCCTCTCCCTCACCGGAGTGCAGCACCAGCTCCGGCGGGATGGCCTCGCCGGAGGACAGTGGGAAAGCCACCTGCGCCCGGGTGCCGCCGCCGGGGCGGGCGGTCAGGGTCAGCTTCCAGCCGGCGCGGCGGCAGATGAGCCTGCAAATACGCAGGCCCAGCTTCGCGCCGCTGAGGAAGCGCCGGTTGTTCTCGATGGGGTCTTCTTCCATCAGGCGGGCCAGCGCGCTGCTGATCTTGCCCTCGTCGCCCTTCTTGGCCACGGTAACAGCCATAAACAGGCTGGGCTTGGGGAACACAGGTGCGGGCAGCTTGACCACGCGGTCTGCATCGCACAGAGTATCGCCGGTCTTTGCGCTCACCAGCTTTGCCACTGCGCCGATATCGCCGGCACCGATGCCGTCGTTCTCCATCTGCTTCTTGCCAAGGACAGTCAGGGGTTTAGTGATCTTTTCCACCTCGCCGGTGCGGGCGTTGGTCAGCGGTTCGCCTGCGGTCACCTTGCCGCTGATAACACGCAGATAGCTCAGCTTGCCCACGAACGGGTCGGCCACGGTCTTAAAGACGTAGGCGGCAGTGGGCTCATCCTCGGTGCAGTGCAGTTCCACCGGCTCACCGTTGGCGTCCTCAGCCAGCGTGCTGGCCTCGTGCTCCGGGCTGGGCAGCAGCTTGTGCATATTGAACAGCAGCATATCCAGTGCCTGCATATTCACGGCGCTGCCGCAGAACACGGGGGTGATCAGGCCGTCCTTAACGCCCTTGCGCATACCCTCCACGATCTCCTCGGTGGTAAAGGGTTCGCCGCCGAAGAACTTTTCCATCAGTTCATCGTCGGTTTCTGCAATGGCCTCGCTCATAGCCTCGATCAGGCCCTGGAAGCGGTGGCCGATGTCCGGCAGGTCTACCTGAATCTGCTTGCCGCCCTCGTACTTGAAGGCCTTCTGGCTGAACAGGTTGATGTACACAGGGGTGCCGTCATCCAGCTTTGCGGGCACGACGCAGGGGCAGACGGTGGAGCCGAAGCGGATCTTCATATCCTCAAGGATCTTGAAGTAGTTGGCGTTTTCCAGATCGCACTTGGACACGAACACCATGGTGGCCTTGCCGTTCTTGCGGGCCAGCTGGAACGCCTTTTCTGCGCCCACAGTAACGCCGCTGCGGCCGGACACGCACACCAGCACGCTCTCGGCGGCGCGGATGCCCTCGTACTCGCCTGCTTCAAAGTCGAACAGACCCGGTGCATCGATCAGGTTGTACTTGATGCCCTCGTACTCCACCGGCACAACGGACGCCGACAGGCTGGCCTTGCGCTTTGCTTCCTCGGGGTCAAAGTCCGAAATCGTGGTGCCGTCCTCAACACGGCCCATACGCTCGGCAGCGCCCGAAAAATAGACCAGCGCCTCGGTGAGCGTGGTCTTGCCGCTGCCGGCATGACCGGCAATCAGGATATTGCGGATGTTGTTGCTTGCGTATTTCATATCGGTTTTTCCCTCATTTCCGCCGCACGGAGCAGCCTCTCCGTTTTTGTGGCATATTTTACAAAGATAATACCACACTCCAAATGATTTTCAAATAGATTGTCCGAAATTTTCTTTCATCTGCCCGCCAAACTTCCCAGGGTTCTTTTGTGCATTTTGACCGGATGCGCGCAAAATCGATTGCAGGACGTGGGTTGGCATGGTACAATAGACCCAATGAAAGATAGAGGGAGGCACTTTGCCATGAAACGCACCGATTACATCAACTGGGATGAATACTTTATGGGCATCGCCCTGCTCACCGCCATGCGCTCCAAGGACCCCAGCAGCCAGGTGGGAGCCTGTATCGTCAGCCCGGAGAACAAGATTCTCTCCCTGGGCTACAACGGAATGCCCATTGGATGCGATGACGATGCCATGCCGTGGGAGCGCGAGGGCGACCCGCTGGACACGAAATATATGTATGTCTGCCATGCGGAGCTCAACGCCATCCTGAACAGCGCCCACAACAACCTGAAGGGTGCCCGGGTCTACGTGACCCTCTTCCCCTGCAACGAGTGCGCCAAGGCCATCATCCAGTCCGGCATCTCCGAGGTGGTGTACTACGGCGACAAGTACCACGATTCCGATTCCAGCGTGGCGGCGCGGTTCATGTTCAAAAAGGCAGGCGTGCGGCTGACCGCCTACACCCCCAGCGGGCGGAAGGAACTGCTGGAGCTGTGATCAAACCTCTCAGTCGCGGGCGCTGCCGCGACTGAGAGGTTTCTCCCAAAACTTTCCCTTGAAAATACAGTTTATTCGTTATATAATAGAACCATCTTATCGAATAAATATACATTTTGCATTGCATAGAGAGGAAAGTATACAATGAGTCTGAAAAATCGCAGTTTTCTGAAGCTTCTGGACTACACCCCTGCCGAGATCGAGGAGCTGCTCGATCTGGCCGCTGACCTGAAGGCCAGGAAAAAGGCCGGCATCCGCCACAATGAGCAGCTGGCAGGCAAGAACATCGCCCTGATCTTTGAAAAGACCTCCACCCGCACCCGCTGCAGCTTTGAGGTCGCCGCTCACGATCTGGGCATGGAGGTCACCTACCTTGACCCGTCGGGCAGCCAGATCGGCAAAAAAGAATCCATTGCCGACACCGCCCGGGTGCTGGGCCGGATGTTTGACGGCATCGAGTACCGCGGCTATGGGCAGGAGATCGTGGAAGACCTGGCCCATTACGCCGGTGTTCCGGTCTGGAACGGCCTGACCAACGAGTTCCACCCCACCCAGATCCTTGCCGACTTCCTGACCATCCGGGAGCACTTCGGCAGCCTGAAGGGCATCCATTTCGTCTACTTCGGCGATGCCCGCTACAACATGGGCAACAGCCTGATGGTGGGCTGTGCCAAGATGGGTCTGCACTTCACCGCCTGCGCCCCCAAAAAGTATCAGCCGGATGCCGCCCTGATCGCACAGTGTCAGGCCATTGCCGCCGAGACCGGTGCCACCCTGACCTTTGAGGAGGATCCCGCCAAGGCTGCCCAGGGTGCCGATGTCCTTTACACCGATGTGTGGGTCTCCATGGGTGAGCCCATCGAGGTCTGGGCCGAGCGCATCCACGACCTGGCCCCCTATCAGATCAATCAGGAGCTGATGAATATTGCAGGCTCCAAGGCCGTGTTTATGCACTGCCTGCCCGCCTACCACGACCACAAGACCGCTGTGGGCAAAGAGATGGGCGAGCGCTTTGGCCGCGATGCCATGGAGGTGACCGATGAGGTATTCGAGGGCCCCCAGAGCATCGTCTTTGACGAGGCCGAAAACCGGATGCACACCATCAAAGCCGTGATGGCGGCTACGCTGGGTTATCAGAAGTAACTGCGTCTCTCTCAGCACAATATGCACAGGCCCGGTCGTTTCCGAACGATCGGGCTTTTTGTTTCTGTCTCCCGTTTTGGTCTGCCGGAGGCTCCACCGCAAAGGGTCCTGGCCGCGCGGGAAAATTTCCCATTCTCCGAAAGCGTTGCAATTACAGTTGAAAATCCGTTGCAAAACCCATATACTAAAAGGGTAATGCACTGGAAAAGGAGGGAGACTATGGGCGGAGGACATCTTTCCCGGCCGGACTTCGGGATGCCGCAGCCGGACCCGGACCACCCGCTGACCGAATTCTATCTGCTGCTGCAGCACGGGCTGGACAAGGCGGGTGTGTTCCACCTGCCTGCGCTCTATGCCAGCTTCCGGGCACCGGCCCGGCGCATCTATGCCGACGAGGCCGCCGGGTGCCTCACCCTCAGCGAAACGGCGGACGAGGGTGCTGTTCTGCTCTCTGCTCCCCGGAACCTCCAGCTGCTTTACAGCAGCCTGCATGTGGAGCCGGATGGCTCCCCCGCCGCCCTGCTGCTCACCGAGGAGTGTTCCCGCGCTGTCTGCGCGGTGCAGCTCCTGCCTCCCTTTGTCTGGGAGGACCCGCTGCCGCCCCTGCCGGATGTCCCGGCCGCTCTGACCCTGCAATTGACCCTGCAGGATGTGGAGGCCATCGACACCGACCCTGCCGCCCTTGCCCGCCGCCTGTGCCAGACCACCCGGCAGAAGCACTGGCTGGCCCACCCCAAAGCAGATCTGTATCTTGCGGAGAAAATTGCCCTTTTCCAAAGGCTATATCGTTAATGCAATAATCCGTGCGCTTCACCCGTATATGGGGTGAAACGTCCCTTTGAAACAGTTGTTTCCACCAGCCCCGCCCGGGGCCGCAAAGGAGAGAAAGAGACTTATGGGACAGTTGACCAAAGACGAAGTTTTTGCGCTGGCTGTACAGCGATACAGCGACACCGTGTTCCGCGCCGCGATGCACAATTGCAGCTGCACCGCCGACGCGGAGGACGTGGTGCAGGATGTGTTTGAAAAGCTCCTGCGCTACGAAGGCCGCTTTGAGAGTGAGGAGCACCTCAAAGCCTGGCTGCTGCGGGTCGCCATCAATCGCTGCCGGGATATCACCCGGGCCGCGCGCCAGAAGGACACCGAACTGGACGAAAACATTCCTGCCCCGGAATCCGGAAATGACGGCAGTGTGCTCGATGCGGTGCGCACTCTGCCGGAAAACTACCGCAACGCCGTGTACCTCCATTATTACGAGGGCTACACCGCCGCTGAGGTAGGCCGGATGCTGGGTGCGCCCACCAACACGGTGCTCAGCTGGCTGCGGCGGGCACGCGCCCAGTTACATACGCTGCTGAAGGAGGAGATCGAAGATGAGGTGGTATGAATACAAGATGGAAGTGGACGATCTGCACGCTTCCGATGACCTGAAGGCAAAGCTGCTTGCCATGCAGGCCAATGCCGCCGAGACACCCGGTGCCAAGAGCATCGCCATGTCCGCGCCTTCCCCGACCCCCAAAAAACAGAAAAAGCCCCTCCGCTTCCCCGCCCGGCGCTGGGCCCAGCTGGCCGCCTGCGTGGCAGTCTGCGGGGTCTGCCTGTACGGTGCCGTGCATGCCTACGAATGGGAGGGGGTCACCCTGCTGGGCGGCGGCTCTTCCTCCAACTACTCTGCCGCCGCCACCAAGGCAGCCGCCCCGCAGGCCGCTGTTTACTCCATGGAGGACACCGAAAACGCCACCTACGGTTCTGCGGACAACGGTATCTCTTCCTTCAGCGCAGAGGACGGCAACCGGTCAGCAGACACTGCTACCGGCGGTTCCCTGCTGACCTCCGGCGAAGCGGAGAGCGGTGCTTCCACCCGCACCGCCGACAGCGCCAAGATCATCTATACTGCCAACCTCACGCTGGAGACCCGGGATTACGATACCGCCCGTGCAGCACTGGATGCGGCCCTTTCTGACGCGGACGGCTATATGGAATCCAGCAGCGAGTACACCAACACCGACAGCACCCGAAGCGTCAGCCTGACTTTGCGGGTGCCCCAGGACAGCTACAAGAGCTTTCTGGCCGCCGCTGCCCAGTCCGGCAGCGTGACCTACCAGAACCAGCAGGCGGAGGATATCACCACCCGGTATATGGACACCGAGGCCCGGCTGGCCAGCCTGACCGCCCAGCGCACCCGCCTGCAGGAGCTGCAGGCCCAGGCCGACACCCTGGCCGACCTGCTGGAGATCGAGTCCAGCCTGAGCGATGTGCAGTACCAGATCGAGAGCTGGCAGAGCCAGCTGGACTGGTACAGCAATCAGGTCTCCTGCTGCACCGTCTATATCACCCTGAACGAGGTGGAGACCCTGACCCCCACCAGCACCAGCTTCGGCGCAAAGCTGCTGGCCGCCCTGCGCAATGGCTGGACCGGCTTCGTGTCCGGCGCACAGGCCGTGGTGGTGTTCCTTGTGGGCGCATGGCCCGCCATCCTCATTGGCGCGGTCTGCGGCGTGATCTACTACCGTGTCCGCCACCCCAGAAAGAAAAAGTAAAAAACTTTTCCAAAACCCTTGACATCCACCCGCCTCTGTGGTATTATACTTGAGCAGTCAGCGAACAGCTGATGCAGACAAGTAAATATCGCGGGGTGGAGCAGTCTGGTAGCTCGTTGGTTCAAATCCGGCCCCCGCAACCACCAAGCATCTTGAAGTGATTCAGGATGCTTTTCTTTTGTCCAATTTTCTGTATCCCGCTGTTTCCTGACACAAAAAAAGCTCCCGACGTTCTGCGCGTCGGGAGCTTTTGCTGTTATACGGTCTTCCGGGTCACTTCAGCACCGCACCCAGGTTTGCACTGGTGACCATGCGGGCATAGCGGCTGAGCCAGCCGGTCTTGATGTTGGGCTCGGGCGCAACGTACTTTGCCTTGCGCTCGGCCAGCACCTCGTCGCTGACCTCCAGCGTGATCTTTGCGTTGGGGATATCGATACTGATGGTATCGCCCTCCTCGATCAGGCCGATGGGGCCGCCGGAAGCAGCCTCGGGGCTGACGTGGCCGATGGCCGCGCCGCGGGATGCGCCGGAGAAGCGGCCGTCGGTGATGAGGGCCACGGTCTTATCCAGCTTCATACCGGCCAGAGCGGAGGTGGGGTTGAGCATCTCGCGCATACCGGGGCCGCCCTTGGGGCCCTCGTAGCGGATGACCACCACGTCGCCCGGGACGATCTGGCCTGCGTAGATGGCCGCAATGGCGGTCTCCTCGCTGTTGAACACGCGGGCCGGGCCGGAGTGCTGCTGCATCTCGGGGGCCACGGCGCTGCGCTTGACCACACAGCCGTCCGGGGCAATGTTGCCCCACAGGATCTGCAGACCGCCGGTCTCAGAGTAGGGGTTCTCGATGGGACGGATGGCCTTTTCGTTCAGGATATGGGCACCCTTGATGTTCTCGCCAAGGGTCTTGCCGGTGACGGTGGGCACGTCCAAGTCCAGCAGGCCCTTCTTGGCCAGCTCCGCCTGTACTGCCGGGATGCCGCCCGCTGCGTACAGATCCGGCATATGGGTGGGGCCTGCCGGTGCCAGATGGCACAGGTTGGGGGTCTTGGCGCTGATCTCGTTGAACAGCTTCAGGTCGATGGGCACACCGGCCTCGTAGGCGATAGCCAGCAGGTGCAGCACCGTGTTGGTGGAGCAGCCCAGCGCCATATCACAGGTCAGTGCGTTGCGGATGGAGCGCTCGTTGATGATCTGGCGGGCGGTGATGCCCTTGTTGACCATGTCCATGATGGCCATACCGGCGTGCTTGGCCAGCTGCAGGCGCTTGGAGTAGACCGCCGGGATGGTGCCGTTGCCGGGCAGGGCAATGCCGATGGCCTCGCACAGGCAGTTCATGCTGTTGGCGGTGTACATACCGGAGCAGCTGCCGCAGCTGGGGCAGCAGTTGCAGGTGCAGTCTTCCAGCTGCTCGTCGGTGATCATACCGGCCTTGTAAGCACCCACGGCCTCGAACATCTTGGAAAGGCTGACCTCTTCGCCGCCGTAGGTACCGGCCAGCATGGGGCCGCCGGAGCAGACCACCGCGGGCACATCCATGCGGACCGCGGCCATGACCATGCCGGGCACGATCTTATCGCAGTTGGGCACCAGCACAAGGCCGTCCAGCTGGTGTGCCATCAGCATGGTCTCCACGCTGTCGCAGATCAGCTCGCGGGAGGCCAGAGAGTACTTCATGCCCACATGACCCATGGCGATGCCATCGCATACACCGATGGCGGGGATCAGGATGGGCGTACCGCCGGCCATCTGCACACCGGCCTTGACAGCCTCGGCGATCTTATCCAGATTCATGTGTCCGGGCACGATCTCGCTGTAGGCGCTCACCACGCCGATGAGGGGGCGCTCCAGTTCCTCCGGGGTGTAGCCCAGCGCATAAAACAGGCTGCGGTTGGGCGCGCGCTCCGAGCCTTTGGTCACGTTGTCACTTCTCATTTTATACCCTCTCAGGCATCGCCTGCTGGCGCTGCCAGCTCCCCCAAAGGGGGAGCCATTGGCATGCCGGGCAGGCTTTTGCCTCTGTCACAAAATGCCGGGCTCCGCTCTCACTCTTCAGCGACATCAAACTCAATTCGCTCCTGATAAAAGAGCAAGTATCCATGCAGCTGAGTGCGAGAACAGCGCCCGGCGCTTTACATCCAAATAAACTTAAATCGTCCGGCGTGGGCTTTACCGACACGCCAGCGGCTCTCCCTCTGGGAGAGCTGTCGCGTCAGCGACTGAGAGGGCTTATTTCTTCAGCCAGCTCATCATGCTGCGCAGCTCTGCGCCCACCTTCTCGATGGGGTGTTCGGCCTGCATCCGGCGCTCAGCCAGGAAGTGAACCTTGCGGCCGCCCTTGGGGCTCATCTCGGTCAGGAACTCGGAAGCAAAGGTGCCGTCCTGAATCTCGGTCAGGACCTTCTTCATCTCCTTGCGGGTCTCCTCGGTGATCAGGCGCTTGCCGGTGCGGTAATCGCCGTACTCAGCGGTGTTGGAGATGGAGTAGCGCATCTTGGAGAAGCCGCCCTCGTTGATCAGGTCAACGATCAGCTTCATCTCGTGGCAGGTCTCAAAGTATGCCATCTCGGGCTCGTAGCCAGCCTCCACCAGCGTATCGAAGCCTGCGTGGATCAGCTCGCAGACACCGCCGCACAGAACTGCCTGCTCGCCGAACAGGTCGGTCTCGGTCTCCTCCTTGAAGGTGGTCTGCAGGATGCCTGCACGGCCAGCGCCGATACCGGAAGCGTAAGCCAGAGCGATGTCCTTTGCCTTGCCGGTGTAATCCTGCTCCACACAGATCAGAGAGGGGCAGCCCTCGCCCTCGGTGTACAGGCGGCGGACGATGTGGCCGGGGCCCTTGGGAGCGATCATGATCACGTCAACATTCTTGGGAGCGGTGATGGTCTTGAAGTGGATGTTGAAGCCGTGTGCAAAGGCCAGTGCCTTGCCCTCGGTCATGTAGGGAGCAACCTGGGTGTTGTAGATATCGGCGCACAGCTCATCGGGCACCAGCATCATGACAACATCGCCGGCCTTGGCAGCCTCTTCCACCTCCATGACCTTGAAGTTGTCATGGGTGGCAGCGAACTCAGAAGCCTTTGCCCAGTGGGCAGAGCCCTTGCGCAGGCCGACAACAACGTTCACGCCGCTCTCGGCCAGGTTCTCGGAATGGGCGTGGCCCTGGCTGCCGAAGCCGATGACAGCGACGGTCTTGCCGTCCAGCACGCCGAGGTTGCAGTCGGAATCGTAGTATTTCTTGATCGCCATGGTAGTAGTCTCCTTTTACTCTTTCCTGTTTTATTTTTATATTTTGATTTTTATGGAAAACTGAGTTGAACCCCTCAGGCTCGCATCTGCTCGCCAGCTCCCCTATTAGGGGAGCCCTTGGCAGAAAGGGGAACTTGCAGGGCTTTATGCAACGCCAGAGCCGCCCCTACTAGGGGCGGTGGCAATGCGAAGCATTGACGGTGGGGTTTAACCCTCCCGGTTTAAGATCTCCATGAACTCGTCACCGGTGATGGTCTCTTTCTGGTACAGATACTGGGCCAGCTCATCCAGCTTTGCGCGGTTGTCGGTCAGGATCTGCACAGCCTTGGCGTGCTGGGCCTTGACCAGCTCCACCACCTTCTGGTCGATCTCACACTGGGTCTGGGCAGAGCAGGCAAGGGAAGTGTCGCCGCCCAGATACTGGTTGTTGACAGTCTCCAGTGCCACCATGTCAAACTCATCACTCATGCCGTAGCGGGTCAGCATGGCGCGGGCCAGCTTGGTGGCCTGTTCGATATCATTGGAAGCGCCGGTGGTGATGGAGTGGAACACCACTTCCTCGGCGGCACGTCCGCCGGTGAGGGTGGCGATCTTGTTTTCCAGTTCCTCCTTGTTCATCAGGTAGTGGTTGCCCTCGTCCACCTGCATGGTGTAACCCAGAGCACCCGAGGTGCGGGGGATGATGGTGATCTTCTGGACGGGAGCGGAGTGGCTCTGGAGCGCCGCCACCAGCGCATGGCCGACCTCATGGTAGGCCACGATGCACTTTTCCTTGTCGGTGAGGATGGAGTTCTTCTTCTGGTAGCCTGCGATGACCACTTCGATGCTCTCCTCAAGGTCAGCCTGCGTCACGCTCTTGCGGCCCGAGCGGACAGCCCGCAGAGCGGCTTCGTTGACGATGTTGGCCAGCTCTGCGCCGGACGCGCCGGAGGCCATCCGGGCCACGGTGTTGAAGTCGATGCCCGGGGCCAGCGCCACCTTTTTGGCGTGCACTTTCAAAATCTCTTCGCGGCCCTTGAGGTCGGGCAGCTCCACCGGCACACGGCGGTCAAAACGTCCGGGACGGGTCAG
>OHPK01001145.1_pt1 | contig 10599 bp, 10 predicted proteins | sample 1577661 | NCBI WGS metagenome assembly OHPK01 (sample SAMEA3879556, study PRJEB24766) | human gut metagenome | biome: human-associated habitat; feature: feces | place: USA | collected 1985/1987
TGTGTTTCGTTGTCCGTGTCGAGGCAGGCGTTTGCCTCCCGGCAGGCCAGGGCTAACAACGCGGGGATTTTCCGGTAGTCCGCCAACGGGTATACTTCATTATAATCTTCCCCTAACCTGAAATCGCCCAGCGAGCTATCGTATCGCCCCACCGAGGTGGTGGTTTCTTTCCCCGTGTGTTTCATTACTTTTTCGGCAATGGCCTGAATAAACGTTAAGTTCATTTTTTCCCGTTCTTCGGCTGCCCGGACGATGAATAGCCAGGCTTGCCAGAGATCGTAGGCTTTTGTTCCTTCTATCGAACGGGGACGTTTGGAGGTGGTGATGATTTCTGTGAAATCTTGTTCAGGCAGCGGATTCCCTGCCAGTTTTAAGGTTTCGTAAAGAAAACGTTGCACGATGTAGTTCCTGTAAACCTTCGTGTTGAGTTCCGGGGTATCCAGAAATTTCTGTCTTAATTCACTTAATTTTTCCCACATGGCTTTTTTGTGGGTTTTACGAAAGAAAAGCAAAACAGGTTTTCGGCAGTAATCCTTTATCGGTGCTACTGTTCCGGAGGTGTACGGATGGATTGGGGAAAGCCGGAAGAGAATTAATAGGAGGGGGAGCATGGCTTTTGAAGGATAAAGGTTAATTTTGTCAGAATAAAATCAGCTTGTTATGAAAAAGATAGACCGGGGGACTTTTCCTTTTTATACATTCAATCATCTTGCTACCTGCCGGGAAATCTCCCATTTTGTATCGTCGGGGGTAAAAGATATTAGTTTTCTGGGGAATGAAGAACCCGCCCGTGTTGTGGCTAATCGGCGGGAATTAGGACGGAATGCCGGGTTTGAATTAGACAGGCTGGTGGTGGGAAATCAGGTGCACGGGGCTGAGATTACCGTGGTGACGGGAAAGGATGCCGGGCGGGGGGCTTACGACAATGAGAGCCGTTTGCCGGATACGGATGCTCTGATGACCGATGAGGTGAATATATGCCTTATGGTGCTGACGGCCGATTGCGTACCTGTGCTCCTGTACGACCCGAAATGCCGGGTAATTGCTGCCGTGCATGCAGGTTGGCGGGGAACGGAGGCCAATATCGTGGGAAAAACCGTGAAGCTGTTTCGGGAACTTTATGGAAGCGATCCCGGTGATATTTTAGCGGGGATTGGGCCTTCTATCGGGAAATGTTGTTTTGAAGTGGGGGAAGAGGTCGCCAAGGCTTTTCAATCCCAGTACTCCGGACAGGTGGAAGAGGGGAAAAATCCCGGTAAATATCAGGTAGACCTGGGGGGCATCAATTCTTTGCAATTGCAGGAAGCAGGTGTCGAAGCAGGGCATATCGAGCAGGCGGGTATTTGCACGATGTGCCATCCTCATGATTTTTTCTCGTTCCGTTATGCGGGACTGGCTGCCGGAAGATTCGGCACAGGTATTTTTTTACGCGAAAATCCGTGATCCGGAGGATAGAACGTTTCCGTTGATTCATGAGGGGAAAATAGGGAGAAACGGAATAGCCGGAAATAAAAAGCTATATTTTTGGAAAAATTTTGGGTTGGGGGACTTAACGGCTTTTAACTCTCTATGTTTAATTTCATCAGATAACAGATGTTGGCAGGTATTTTTATTGTTTTATTGTTCTTTGCTTTGGGAGAATTGGCGGGATGGCTGATTCATGGTTTTATTCCCGGAAGCGTGATCGGGATGATTTTGCTTTTTACGGCTTTGTGCTTAAAGATTGTGAAACCCGACAGAATTAAACCGGTAGCCCGATTCCTTTGCGATAATATGGCTCTTTTCTTTGTACCCGCCGGAGTGGGGATCATCAATTCCATGGATATACTTTCCCAATACTGGCAGGCGGTTTTAGTGGCCTGCGGGGTGAGTACGGTGGTGGTATTGGTTGTGGTGGCGGTGGTGCAGCAATGGTTTGAAAAGAGAAGGCAGAACGGTAAGCAGGTAGAACAGTAAACGACGAACGAATATGACTTTTTTATTGAATTCCGAAATATTTATACTGACGCTGGTGATAGGGGTTTATCTGCTGGTGGCCGCGGTGGCGGCGCTGGGCTGGCTGTGGTGCGCCCTGCCGGAGGAGGTCTATCTGGAACCGGAACAGATGCTCACGCTGCCGCGCTTTGGCTGGGTGGAGCCGCTGCGCGGGCACGGCAGCCGCAATGTGGCCAGCACCCGGGCAGCGGGCAGCTATCAGACCACGCTGGCACTGGGCGGCTGGCTGCCGGTCAAGACCATCCGCGCCACCGTGATGCATCGCCCCACGGTCACGGTGTGCGGCACGCCCTTTGGGGTGAAAATGTTCTCGGAGGGGGCGCTTGTGGTGGGCTTTTCCGAGGTACACACCGCCGCCGGTACGGTAAACCCCGCAAAGCAGGCGGGGCTGCGGCTGGGCGACCGGGTGATCCGCATGGGGAACACCGTTACCGAGACCAACGAGCAGGTCCATGCCGCGCTGGAGGCCGCTGCCGGTGCGGCGGTGGAGGTGGTCTACGTCCGCAAGGGGGAGCAGCGGCAGACCACCCTTTTGCCGGTGTGGGATACGCAGAACGCCCAGTGGCGGGCAGGAATGTGGGTGCGGGATTCCTCCGCCGGTGTGGGCACTCTGACCTTTGTGGACCCGGAAAAGGGTGTCTTTGCAGGGCTGGGGCATCCCATCAGCGACGGCGACACCGGCGAAAGCATCGCTCTGCGCAGCGGGGAGATCGTGCCGTGTGATATCACCGGGTGCAGCATGGGCACTGTGGGCAGCCCAGGGGAGCTGAAGGGGAAGTTCCTGAGCGCCCACGCCATTGGCAGCATCCGGATCAATGGAGAAAACGGTGTTTATGGCACAACGCGGACAGGCTTTTCCGGGCAAACCATGCCGGTGGCGTTTGCGCAGGAGGTCGAGACGGGGGATGCACAGATCCTGGCTACCGTCGCTGGGGAAACACCCCGTACCTACCATGTCCGCATCGAGAAGATCAGCGATGCCGATCCGCGCCGCAATATGGTCGTCCGGGTGGTGGACAAAGCCCTGCTTTCCCGGACCGGCGGCATTGTGCAGGGGATGAGCGGCAGTCCCATTTTGCAGAATGGGCGGCTGGTCGGCGCGGTGACCCATGTTCTCGTCAACGATCCGACACGGGGCTATGGAATTTTCGCGCAGACCATGCTGGAGCAGGCTGAACAGGTTGCAACGGCGGAAAAATGAGCAGATTTGGTAAAACAAAACAGGCTGATTCGACTGAAGATTCCATAATATGGCAAAAATAACAGTTGAAATCCATGGGAATTTATGGTAAAATCAGAAACGTAAGGAAAACCGCACACATTGGAGGAATGAACGATGGACAAGATCAAATTTTTGATGTCGGATACTGGCGCAGAGATCACGGCAGCCTGTCGTGAAGCTTTGGAGCAGAAGGGCGTAGAGGTGACCGTGGTGGAAAAAGACGGCCTGAAGGTCCTGCAGAAAATGCTTGCAGTGCGGCCCCAGGTGGTGTTGCTGGATGCCTTTATGCCCGGGCTGGATGCGCTGGCCGTGAAACAGAAGTACAATGCAGCCGGTGAGCGTCACACCTCTTTCTTTGTGACGGGGGCGTTCCAGAGCGAGGAAATGGTGCAGGAGCTGCTGGACGAGGGCTTTGCTTACTACTTCGTCAAGCCCTTTGACGAGACGGTTCTGGCAAGCCGCGTGCTGAAGGTGGCTGCCGGGCAGGAAAAGCGCATTCTGCATACCAGCGTGGACAGCGATGAACTGACAGTCACTGAGATCCTGCACCAGATCGGCGTTCCCGCCCACATCAAGGGCTACCAGTTCCTGCGGGATGCCATCCTGCTCACCATGAACGAGCCGGAGTACATCAACGCTGTGACCAAGCGTCTCTACCCGGAAATCGCCAAGAAAAACGGTACCACTGCCAGCCGGGTGGAGCGCGCCATCCGCCACGCCATTGAGGTGGCGTGGGACCGGGGCGATGTGGACACTCTTAACAGCTATTTCGGCTATACCATCCACAACCTGCGGGGCAAGCCCACCAATTCAGAGTTCATTGCGATGATTGCCGATAAGATGCGGCTGGATAAACGGCAGAGGGCAGTGTGATGGATACACGTGCCGACGTGATATTTTGTGCGCAAAGCTGGCAATTCTGGGATGGTGAAAAATGTTTATCGCTATGGCATTATAGAATTATGGATTCCATAGCGATGAATTGAATGTTGATAGGGCGATAAATCTCCGGAATTTATTGGGTGTGGAGCCGAATGGATTCCGGAGGTTTTTTGTGGTGGAAAAAGATGTAGAAATGTTTCTGGAGGCGTGTGAGTTAAAGGGACTGAGTCGGTATTCTTTTCGGAGAAGATGGCAGGGCAGATTCGGAAGTGGATCAAGTATAAAGACCGCTATCGTAAAAGCATGGCTCACACCGAAGGCTGGGTAACAGCAGAACAATAAGACACCAGCGTATCGTGTTGCGAAAACATGGTACGCTGGCGTTTTTGTTTGAAGAAATTGCTATGTTCTCTTATTGCTGGTAAAATAGGGGCGGATGTACGAATAAGAATGAATGTGGGAGCGTGATGGAAAGTGGATATCTCTTTTAAGATGGGCGATGAAAAGTTCAATTATAGAGTGAGTGCAATCATAATTTCTAACGGAAGAATTTTGGCAATGTCCCATGACAAACCGTCAGAGTACTACTCTCTGCCCGGGGGTAGAGTGATGATGGAGGAAACGGCCGAACAAGCGATGATACGGGAAGTTCGGGAAGAGCTTGGTGTTTCACTGAAGATATCCCGGCCATTATGGTTGAATCAATCTTTTTTCACAAAAGATACAGATGGTCTCCGATATCACGAGATATGTATTTATTTTTTGATGGATACCGCAGATGCTGGCCTGCTGGAAAGGCAAAACACGTTCACTCGAACAGAGGGAACCGATACGCATATATTTAAATGGTTAGAGATTGCTCAATTAAAGGATGAAACTTTTTATCCATTGTTCCTGAAAAAAGAAATTTCCAACCTTCCGGATGGGTTCACGATCCGAACGGAAGTGCGATGATGAATCTGTGCTTTCAATGTTGACGCTTTTGTTGTACAAAATTGAGGAATTTATCCTAATGGCATTTCTTCTGTTGTGATATAATTGTATCGATCAAAAGGAGGAATGCAAGATGATCCATCTGCTGTTAGCGGTGATCTATGTTTCTTTTATCAGTCTGGGCCTGCCGGATTCTCTGCTGGGGGCAGCGTGGCCTTCGATCTATCAGGGATTTGGGGTTCCGGTCTCCTATTCCGGCGTGATATTCTGCATCATATCAGTGGGAACGGTGCTCTCCAGCCTGCAAAGTGACCGGATGACCCGCCGGTTTGGAGCAGGCGGTGTTACGGCCATCAGCGTGGCCATGACCGCCGCAGCACTGTTCGGGTTCTCTGTCAGCAGCTCATTCTGGGCCATGTGCCTGTGGGCGATCCCTTATGGACTTGGGGCTGGAAGCGTGGATGCGGCACTCAACAACTATGTGGCGCTCCATTTTGCCAGCCGCCACATGAGCTGGCTCCATTGTATGTGGGGGATCGGAGCCTCGGTCGGGCCCTACATCATGGGCGCGGCGCTTTCTTCCCGCGCCGGGTGGCAGACGGGGTATCGGGTCATCAGTGTGATGCAGATGGTGCTGACGATCATTATTCTGCTGAGCCTCCCGCTCTGGAAAACGAAATCGGGTGCGAATGCCGAGGAGCGGGAAGCAGTCCCAGCAGAAGTGCTGACCCTGAAACAGATTTTCCGGATCTCCGGCGTAAAAGAGGTTCTGGTTACATTTTTTTGCTACTGCTCTCTGGAGCAGACCACCAGTCTGTGGGCCAGCAGTTATCTGGTGCTGAACAGGGGAATCGCGCCGGAGACCGCCGCCGGCTTTGCCAGTCTTTTCTTTGTCGGCATCACCGTGGGACGGGCGTTGTGCGGTTTCCTGACCTTGAAATTCGATGATACCCAGATGGTTCGTATGGGGCAGGGGATCATTGCGATTGGGATAGCGGCGTTCCTTCTGCCGCTTGGGGAAGCAGTGACACTGGCAGGGCTGCTGCTGGTGGGTCTTGGCTGTGCTCCAATCTATCCCAGCATCATTCATGCAACGCCGGGCCGCTTCGGTGCGGACAGGTCGCAGGCAATCATTGGGGTCCAGATGGCCAGCGCCTATATTGGCAACTGCCTGATGCCGCCGTTGTTCGGCGTGATCGCAAACCACACCACGATTGCAATTTTTCCGTATTATCTGCTGGTGATCCTGATTTTGATGGGATATATGCACGAAGCGCTGCAAAAGAAAACAAAAGCGGCGCAATAAAATACCGCTGCTCTTGCATTTGGGGAAATGCACAAGAGCAGCGGTATTTTTTGTATGCATATCAATCCCGCACCTGCACCGGAACAGTCAGCAGGTCTTGCAATCGGATGCGGCGCACCACGATTCTGGATGCGGCACTGGGGGGAAACCTTTACTCAGACGGCCCAGATCGCTGGGGTTCTCTTGCCTGTATGCGTCGGCAGGCATCCTCTTTCACAAGCTCAATGATCACCGCCGTCAGGGGGATAAAGAAGATGATGCCGATGATGCCAAAGAGCTCTCCACCGATCATAGCAGCCACAAGGGTGTACAGCGGAGAAAGTCCCACGGACTTTCCCACCACCCGGGGGTAGATGAACTGGTTTTCAATAAACTGCACGGCAAGGTAAACAATGAGACAGCGCACGGCAAGAACGGGATCCACCAACAGCACGAGGAACACGCTGACTACGCAGGAGATCAGCGCTCCGACGTAGGGGATAATGGCGCAGATGGCGGTCAGCATTCCCACCAGGCTGCCGTAGGGGATCTTGAAAACGGAAAACGCAAGAGCCATGAGAACGCCAAGGATCACGGCCTCGCTGCATTGCCCTGTCAGAAAGTTTGCAAAGGATTGCCGGAACAGTCGGCAGAACTTCAGCAGCCAGGCGGAGTGGCTGGGTTTCAGGTAGGCGCAGACCAATGTGCGGGCGTGGTGGCAGAGACTCTCTGAGCCAACGGACATATAAACGGAGATGATCAGGGCAAAGGATGCGGTCACCACGATATTTACCGTGGCAGATACGGCACCTACCGCATTGACCAGCACAGTATCGATGGTGTCAGTGACCCTGTGAAGCAGCTGCTCCCAGTCGATGCCCTCCAGCCAGCTCATCAGCCACCCCATGTCGGCATCCTGTGCGCTGAGATAGGCGGTCCAGCGGGGGATGTTTGCTTCGATCTGTACATAGAGGCTGTGAAAAGACTGCACCAGCTCCGGGATCAGCAATGTCAGCGCCAGCACCAACACCAGCACAACACCTAGCAGGGTGATGAAGAAGCTCAGGAGATGGAGTGCTTTATCCGAGGGCTGTTTTTTGGCCTTGCAGAACAGGCGTTTCAGCCGTTTTTCCAGCCCAGTCATAGGCACGTTGATAAAAAGTGCCAGGATGCCGCCTGCCAGAATGGGCAGTACCAGGTCTACCAGCTGTGCTGCAAAGGTCAGAACGGAAGAAAGCCGCAGCAGCGCCACAAAAAGTGTGACTCCTACAACAGTTATGAGCAGATATTGTTTTGTTTTTGGTTCCATGAAAAAATCCTTTCCCGGAGCTGATGGCTGAAATATGCAAAGAGAACGTCTGCGAGCTCTTTTTCGTATTGTAATCAGAAGCAGCTGGCTTGTCAAGAAGTCGGGAACTGCGGGGTTTTCTTTTTGGGCTGGGCGTGATATAATATGTAGGTCGCAATTCCGTGAAAAAAATCAAAATAAACGGGAATGCGTGGAAAAGCAAAGAGATATAACAGGGAGTATCTTTGCCGCTTGCATAAAGTTGAATGAAAATCAACTTGAGATAAAACTCCATAGTACAGTCTGTATAAAAACGACACGAAAAAAGCTGAAATTTCCTCTTGCTTTTTCTGAGATCTGTGCTATAATATTAAGGCAATCGTTTCCAAGGCCGCTCGCGGGGGTAGCCGATATTGAAGGTTGTGATGGGCACATACATTTATAATATGGCCCCAATAAGTCAGAACCAGAAATGAGGTGAAAAGAATGAAACAGGGTATCCATCCGAACTACGTTGACTGCACCATCACCTGCGCATGCGGCAACGTCATTAAGACTCGTTCCACCAAGCCCGAGATCCACGTCGAAGTTTGCTCCAAGTGCCATCCTTTCTACACTGGCAAGCAGAAGCTGGTTGACACCGGCGGACGTGTTGAGCGCTTCAACAAGCGTTTCGGCCGTAAGTAATTACTGGTCTTTTTAGCGCCGTCTCCTTTGGGAGGCGGCGTTTTTTGTTGTTATGCCGCACAAAAGCTCTCTTTCTGTAATTTACACGCCGTTCCCTTATTTTGAACACATTTCCGGACTAAAATAAACCAGTATCTTCAAAAAGCGCTTTGCGCTGCCTTAGAAAGGAGCGTTGTGAACGTGATCGAAGTTTCTCATCTCACCAAACAGTATGGCAATCATCTTGCCGTGGACGATGTCTCGTTTACCGTGGCAGATGGCCAGATCTGTGGTCTGCTGGGGCCCAACGGCGCGGGCAAATCCACCATTATGAACATCCTCACCGGCTATCTCTCTGCCACCAGTGGGCAGGTGACGGTGGCAGGGCACCCTCTGCCCGAGGAGGCCGATGCCGCCAAAGCCTGTGTGGGCTATCTGCCCGAACAGCCGCCCCTTTACCCGGAGATGACGGTGCAGGAGTACCTGACCTTTGCCGCCGAGCTGAAGGGTGTGAAAAAGGCGGAACGGAAGGAGCAGGTGTGCAGGGCTGCCCGCCGTACCGGGCTGGAAGCCGTTCTGCCCCGGCTCATCCGCAGCCTTTCCAAGGGCTACAAGCAGCGGGTGGGCATTGCACAGGCATTACTGGGCAGTCCCAGGCTCATCATTCTGGACGAGCCGATGGTCGGCCTGGACCCGGCACAGGTCATCGAGATCCGCAAGCTCATCCGGGAGCTGGGCCGGGCGCATACAGTTATCCTGTCCAGCCATATCCTCAGTGAGGTGCAGGCAGTCTGCCAGCAGATCCTGATCCTTTCCAAAGGACATCTAGCGGCAGCAGGCAGTCTGGAGGAGCTGACCGCCGATGGCAAGAGCCTGGAAGCGGTGTTTCTGGAACTGACCGACGGTGAACCGGAAGAAGCAACCGGAGAGGAGGAAGCAGAATGACAGCTATTTTCAAGCGGGAATTCCGCAGCTTCTTTCACGGGATGCTGGGGTACGTCCTCACGGCGTTTCTGGTGGCGAGTTCCGGCCTGTATTTTCTGGCCAGGTGCCTGATCTACGGCCTGACGGATTTCAGTTACTACACCCTCTACCAGACCATTTTCATGCTGCTGCTCTATATCCCGGTGCTGGCGATGCGCTCACTGGCCGAGGAGCGCCACAGCCGCACCGACCAGCTGCTGCTCACCAGCCCGGTCTCAGTGTGGGGCATCGTGCTGGGCAAGTTCTTTGCCATAGCGGCTGTGTTCGCTCTGCCCTGCGCTGTGGATGCGGTGATGATCTTCATCCTCTGGGCGCTGGGCGGCACCGTGTCTGCTCTGCTCGCAAACCTTGCGGGGCTGCTCTGCTACTTTTTGCTGGGCTGTGCGGCCATTGCATTGTGTGAGTTTCTCTCCGGCCTGACCGAGAACCAGATCATTGCCGCCGTGGCGGGCTTTTCAGCCTTGCTGCTGGCCTACCTGATGCCCAGCCTGCGCAGTATGTTCAATGCGGGCAGCGCCGTGGCGCTGGCAGTGTTCACCGGGATCGCAGGCGCGGCTTCTCTGGCGGCCGGTCTGCGCACCCGCAGCTTTGTGCTGGGGTGCCTGACCTTTGCGGCGCTCTGCCTGGGCCTGACGGGGCTGTTTCTGCTCCGCAGTGCATGGCTTACCGAGGCTTTCAGCGCCGTGCTGAGTGCCCTGTGCCTGTTTACACCCTTTGAGGATTTTGTCAACAACAGCTTCTCTATCCCTGCCGTGGTCTATTATCTGACCGTGACGGCGGTGTTCCTGTTCTTTACGGCGCAGGACATAGAGAAGCGCCGCTGGAACTGAGAGGAGGGAACACAGATGAAGCTTTTTGCAAAGCAGAGATCCTCGGGTGACGGGCGGGTGTTCCGCAGCGGGGTGTGGTCGGCAGCCATTGCCGCGGCTGTGATCGTGCTGGCCGTGCTGGTCAATCTCATCGTCCGGGCCATTCCTTCCAGATATACCGAGTTCGATCTCTCCGAGGCTGGGCTCTACACCTTGAGCGAGAGCTCCAGACAGGTGGCCGATGACCTGACGCAGGATGTGACCATTTACTATCTGGCCCAGACCGGCAATGAGGACCAGATCATCTCCAAGCTGCTGGACAAATACGCCGCCCAGAGCAGCCATATCACCTGGGAGCTGAAAGATCCGGCAGTCTACCCGACCTTTGCGGCCCAGTACGGCGCACAGGACCTGACCTCCGGTGGGCTGATCCTGGTCTGCGGGGAACAGAGCAAGGTGCTGGATGCCGCAGAGCTTTACGACTACGATTACAGCGATTATGCCGCCACCGGCGCGGCCAACGTGACCTTTGACG
>OHPK01001149.1_pt1 | contig 10570 bp, 14 predicted proteins | sample 1577661 | NCBI WGS metagenome assembly OHPK01 (sample SAMEA3879556, study PRJEB24766) | human gut metagenome | biome: human-associated habitat; feature: feces | place: USA | collected 1985/1987
TTCGGGTAAGCTACGGGTAACCGACGGGTAAGTAACGGGAAGGGTAAATTCGTTGTTCATAAGAAAATCTCCTTGTCTTTGGATTTGTCTTTCGACAACAAGGAGAAATCGGGGGCGGCGAAGCGGTCAAGGGTAGAGCAAAAGACTTGCGTGGAAATATCGTGTGTTGCAGTCAAAAGCAAATCTTTTGCCCTTGACCCGCGCCAACACCCCCGATACCCACCTCCCCGAAAGACAAAATAATTAGTGATATTTTAAAAATACAAATTGGAGTTTTGCGGTATTGCAAGATTATAGCATTGATGCTATAATTTCTATAGTTGGAGGTTTATAAATGACATTTGGTGCTCAAGTAAAATCAGTTAGGTTACAGCTTCATCTAAGTCAAAGCGATTTTGCAAAATTAATGGGGGTAAGTTTTTCTACAGTTAATCGCTGGGAAAATGAAAAAACTAAACCAAGTTATCAGGCGCTTAGAAGTTTTGAAGCGTTATGTGAAAAGGAGCATATTTTATTGAGATATTGTAGCTTTGGTTGATGAGAATTCTTCTTGGGGAATTGATTATCATCATTAGTTTGTGCTAAGTGGGGAACAGTTTAAAATGTATTCAAAACAAGTAGAGGAAATTTACAACAAATACAAAGACCGTAGGGGTTTATTTGACGAAAAAAAAGATCAAACTACTTACAAGATTAATTATGTTTCCTCTTACGTTAAAGAGTGGTTATATGTTTTAGCAAATCGTAAAGAAGCGACAACGATTAATTTTATTGATTGCATGTGTAATGCAGGAATATATGCAGACGGAGAATTAGGTACACCACTAAAAGCTTTACTGCATATGCGCGAGTTCGCTCAGGCCCATCCTGATGTCAAGTTCAATGTATTTTTAAATGATCACAACAGTGATAGGTTAATGGTTATTACAGAATTGGTGGAAGCAATAAATAAACCATGTCCTGCGAATTTGACTGTCAACTTTTCAAACGAAGATGTAAATGATTATATAGAGCAATTGCAGAAATTTGCAAAATATTGCGGAGTGTATAACGCCTCAACATTATTGTTTGTGGATCCGTATAATTTTGGTACGGTGAAAATTAACGTTTTGCAGAAATTTTTACGCACATATTATGCTGAACTTATCTTTAACGTTTTTACTAGTGATTTTGTGCGAAATGGAAAAAGTCAAGTAAGCGGCAAGAAAATTCAGGCTTGTTTAGAAGGACATGATTTATCAAACATTAACAATGTCGAAGACCTAATTGCGCTTATAAGTAAGGAGTTGACAACTGGCAATATTAAACACACATTCCAATATGAATTTAGAACTCAAACGAATAGCGAGTTGTATCAAATAATGTTTTGCACGCCGAATATTAAAGGAATTGAGCAGTTGAAAAAGGCGCTATGGGAGGTTTTTCAAGGCGCAAAATTTCATAAAAACAAAAAAGTTGGTGATACATCTCAAATTAGTTTGTTTGAATTGTTTCCTGACTGTTATGACGATGAAGCTAGTTTGCTCAGTGAGCGCGCAACTGAAGCGCGGCAAATGTTAATGGCAAAATATGCGCATGAAAAGAGAGTGATTACATATAACGAGATTAGTACTTTCATTCAATGTAGGACAATGTTAAAAAAAAGTCATATAATCAGTCAGGTATTGGTTCCTTTGATTGAAGAAGGAAAGTTGAGGAGGATTTTAAAAGAAGGTAAGCGCTCAAGCAATTATACAGAAGCAGATTACAGTTTTGTCGCTGGAGGGATTTAAGATGGAGAAAATAAAGAGAAAAACAATGCTCTATAAAACCGGAGTAGAATACGGTGACTACACAATAAATCATGTTTTGGGTTGCGCTCATGGATGTAAATATCCATGTTATGCTATGATGTTAGCGAAGAGATTTGGAAAAGTTGCGGGCTATGCTGATTGGTGTGAACCAAAACTTGTAGAGAATACAATAGAAATACTTGAAAAAGAAATACCAAGACTAAAGGACAAAATTAAGTCGGTACAGTTATGTTTTACAACGGATCCTTTTATGTTTGGTTATCCTGAAGTCGCAGATATGAGTCTAAAAATCATTAAGCTACTCAATAATGCAGATATAAAGTGTACTGCGCTGACAAAAGGTATTTTGCCTGAACAGTTAAAAGAGTGCTCATCTGAAAATGAGTACGGCATTACCTTGATCTCTTTAAATGAAGATTTTAGGCTCAAGATGGAACCTAATGCTGCTCCATATTTGGATAGGATCAATTCTTTGCGGGCATTGCACAATGCTGGTTGTAAAACATGGGTAAGTATAGAACCATACCCAACACCGAATATAATAGAACAAGATTACGGAGAAATTTTGGATGCTGTAAGTTTTGTTGACAAGATAATTTTTGGTAGGTTGAATTATAACAAAGATGTAACAGCATATAAAAATCATAAGGCCTACTTTAACAACCTTGTAAACCAAACGATAGCATTTTGCACACAACATAAAATAGCTTATCATATTAAAACCGGCACATGGACAGAACTTGAATAGAGAAATCTTTTTAAAATGGTGAGCCAGTCTCTTGACAAGGGGGCTGGCTTTTGATATTATGTGGGAAACATAACAAAACGGCGCGTTCTGTAATGGAGTAAAGTATGCGAGTGATGAGCGAGGAAGTCCTCGAAAGAGTCGCGGAATACAATGTGGCATATCAGCGGGAGTTTGGCAGGGCGCCGAGTTTCAGGCAGATTATGCACGCGGTGGGGCTCGGCTCGCTTGCGACGGTGCAGAGGTATGTCAAGGCTTTGGAGCGAGAGGGCAGACTGAACTGCGACTCGGACGGAAAGATTGAGACCGTGCCGAACTTAGCGGGCGGGGAGCCTACCGTGGTGCCGCTGCTCGGTGAGATTGCCTGCGGGGAGCCGAACTTCGCGGTGGAGAACATCGAGGGCAGTTACACTTTCCCGAAAGACCTATTCGGGAGCGGGGAGCTGTTTATGCTCCGCACCTTCGGCGACAGCATGAAAGACATCGGGATACAGAAAGGCGACCTCATCGTGGTGCGGCGGCAGAACAGTGCGGATGACGGTCAGGTGGTGGTCGCGTTGGTGGACGGAAACGCCACGCTGAAACGCATTTTCCACCGTGACGGCAAGATAATTCTGCACCCCGAAAACAAGCGTATGAAAGACATAGAACTCGACGAGTGCGATATTCAGGGCGTGCTGGTGAGTTGTATCAAGCTATACTGACTTTGCGACAAAACTGAAGTTTATTGTGCGTTTTGTGCGTGTAAAGTCGAGATTAAGAAAAATATTGTTGACGATTATGTGAACGGTGAAGGAGGGATTATGGATTATGCAGGAAAGCTGGAACCCCGTGAGAAGGCGGTGCGTGAATTGCGGTAGCGAAGTAGTCGGATACAGGAACGAGAAGGACTGCGTCAAGCTCCGCTGCCCGAAGTGCGGGCTGGTTATGGTGAGCAAACGTATGAGCAGAAGGCGGGAGCGCATAGAGGTCATTGCGCCGCCCGGGGAGATAATAAGTAATTAGTTAGGAACGAATAAAACCGAATAGGGCGTAACGACGGAATGGGTCGGACGGTTGAAAAAGCACCGTGAAAAAGTAAATCCCGTTTCAGGTCATATTGCCGAGCAGTCGCGGGTTAAGCCGAGAAAACGAGAGGCCCCGACAGACGATTTCCAAACGGAAGTCTGTTTGTCGGGGCTTTTTGTATTTCTTCAAAAAATTTTTCCAATGTGCAAAAACCTTGCATATTGACCTAATACCATTCAGCCATCAAAGGAAAGGAGGTGAGACAGGTGAGAGCAAACGAACGCCGAATGCGGCTTATCGAAGAGCTGTGCGAACGCAAATTCGACACAATCGACAATCTGGCGTTCGAACTCGGCGTGTCGCGCAGAACGATTTGCTACGACATCGAGGAACTCTCTCTGTCTTATCCGATTTTCACGGCGAAGGGTACGGGCGGCGGCGTGTGGGTGCGCGACGGATACCGCCTCGGAAGAAGGTATCTCACCGAAAAGCAAAAGGAATTGCTCGAAAGGCTGTCCGCGGGGCTGACTGCGAAGGACGCTGAAATCATGGAGTCGATACTTTCGCAATTCACGCTGGCGGGCGGAAAAAGGACGGCGGGCAAATGAAGCTGGAAAAGGTGAGGGAAGATTTGCAGGAAATCCGATACTACTACACCCACCGACGGATTTTCGACAAGGCAAGCGAGATACAGGTGCGGCACGAGGTCGTGGGAAAAGCGGAGAGATACAGCCGTATAGCCGAAAAGGCGCCGCCGCTGTTGTTCGACTTCTACGTGTCGTTGTATGTGCTCGGCAGAACGCAGTCGTCGCTCGCGGAGGAGCGGAACTATTCGCCGCAGTACATAAAGGAAGTCAATCAGAAACTTTGCCTGTATTTCAAGGGCGAAATGGAAAAAAGAGGAGGAACGGAAATATGAACGACAGAGTGCCGGAATTCGTGGTCGGTGCGACCAACGTGTACAGGACGAGGGATTTCATCGTCAGGCAGAAAATCGGTATCCGCTATGACGGAGAGGAAAACAACGTCGTGTTCAGCGACGACACCTTTTTCAGGCGGACTGCCGAGCGGGACAGGGAGTACGAGATACTTTTCTGCCGCCGCAGGCACATAGACGGGAAGCGGCTTCCCACCACGATGTACGCGAGAGTGTACGCCGATTGAAAGACGGTAACGGACAAGGGGAAACAGCGGTCAAATCGTGCGGTACTTGCAAGATAAGAGTGGCCACTCACCGCAGAATATCGCACGGAACGGAGTGTTCCAACAATGTCCGAAACCATAAACAACAACTTAATAGCTGTGCTATCGGCGCGACGGGCAAACGGCTTCGCTATCGGCAACACGGGCACACAAAAAAATAACAGGAGGCAGATTTTGGCTACCGACAAAAACAGCAAGTACAACAAACGCCGCTGGTCCGTACCTTCCAAGAGGGCGAAGGGATATGCGGACGAGCGCAGGAGCAAGGTTCATCAGCACGGTCCCAAAGAGGGCAGGGAGCTGACGGACTACGAAGCGGGCATACGCTCGGGATATCTGCAATGCCAGACCGACCACGCCGGAATGTACAAGTACAAGAAGGCGCTCACGGAAGGCAAGAGCAAAGCGGAGGCAAAGGAATACTCGCAGAGGCGGGGCAAGTAAAAAAGGAGGACGAAAGATATGACGAATTCGAGAGGCGAACAGGTTTTCGTCGAAAGAGAACCCTATGAGAGGAACGGACGGAGATACTTCTCCTATTTCGTGAGCGGAACAATACGCGGCAAGGACGTGCGCGTTGCGGTCACCCCTCCCGACAAGGGCGGATACGCCGTGCTGGACATCGTGTTCGGCGAGGAAAACCGTGTGGCGCTGGTTGCGAAGCCCTACGAAATCAAAGACGAAACGACGGGCAGAGTCGTCAGCGGCAACACCTATGCAGTGCGTTCGTGGGACGAGGACGGCGAGGTGTACGAGTGCACCGTGAAGCCCGCGAAACCGTCGGACAAGTCGCTGCTCAATATGCTTGTCAAGAGAGCGTAAAGCGGCGAACGACAACTTTACGACTGCGGTTTGAGCATATCAAGCCGCAGTTTTGAAAAAACAACGGAGGTAAAAATGAACAACGAATTCTATGAGCACAAGCGTTCCGACGCTGTCAAGTGGGTAATCGTTTTCGTGCTGATTGCGGTATTGCTCGGCGGTATGGTGGCGGCTTTGGTATTTGCCGTTCCGAGTGCCGACGAGGCCGAGAAGGGCGGAAACGGCGACGGCTTGACGGACGTATCGGAAGCAACGGAAGGGGCGGTCGCGCTTTCGGCGGGCATTGCCTTTACCGCATCAGACCCCGAGACCGGCGCGAAGTCGGTGTCGAAAACCATTACTGCAACCGTGTTGCCCGTTGACGCACCCGACAAATCCGTGGATTGGTCTCTCACGTGGTGCGTACCGCTTGAGGGCGAGGACGTCGGCGACTATCTCTCCGTCACTCCTCAAAGCGACGGTGCGTTGACCGCAACCGTAACCGCATACAAAGGTTTCGAGGGCGCAAGCGCGTATGTCACCGCGACCACCCGCGTCGGCGGCTACACGGCGTCTTGCCTCGTGATGTTCGAGGGCACTCCCGAAACGCTGTCCTTTACATACGGCGGCGAGGAGTTGACCACCACGGACAGCGTGGTGCTGACTGCCGGCACCACCAACGAGATTGCTCTCAATCTCAGCAACACGCTCGGCGCTGTGGGCTCCAAATTCGGCGACTTCGAGATTACCGCAATACGCGGACAGGGCAGGTTCGTCATGACGAAAGAGTATATCGTCAACGGCAGTATCGCTTCGACCGAGGAGATAGTGTTCAACCTCGAAGAGGGTTCCTACACTTACACGCACGAGGTCACCAAGGAAAAGGAAACGCTCACGATAACGCCCGAAAAGTTTCTCACCGCGACGGTTGAGGGCGACATACTCAAGGTCAACGCCGTAAGTTCCGAGTCCTCTTACGTCAACGGCTATCCCCGCACGGGTTACCGCTTCACCTACAAGAGCCCTTACACCGACCCCCGTTCGGGCGGTATCCCCGACAACTGCCGTTGGTATGTGCTGGTCGAGGACAAGGTCAGCGGAGTGGAAGCGCTGCTGTACATCGACATCGAGTCTACCGTCACGAGCGTTTCTCTTGCGCCGTCCTCGATTACCTTTTAAGGAGGGCGCGCTATGAAAACCGCAAAACAGACGGGTAAAACGGCAGTGAAAATCGTGGCGGTCATTTTAGCGGTCTTGGTTCTTGCGGGAGTCGTGGGCGTAATAGTCCGATTCACGGGCGGATTCACGAGCGATTTCAAAACATTCTACGTCACCGTCGACGGCAAAGACGTTATGTCCTCGGCGGGCGGTTTCGACGCAACTCCCGAAAAGCCCTTGAAGGTGGACGTGAAATACGCTTTCAATTCTCTCGGCGGGGACATATCGGGTTACAGCGTAAAGGTTGTGCCTCACGCGGTCGAGGGCAAGGATTTCGATTTCACCCTCGACGGACAGGCGTACTCCTTTCAGGCGGAAATCAACCTGACGGGCGGCTTCGACATCGAATACGGCGAGGAGTCTTTCACCGTAACCCCGAAAGGCGGCGTCGACGATGTGTTGAAGGGCGTGTATCCGAACAACGAAATCGGAGACTGCGAAGGCAAGGGATATGCCGATATGTATTCTCTCGTCATCACTTCCTATAACGGCGAAGCGAGCGTGACCGTTCACTTTTCCGCCTACGAGGAGGTGTGCGAGATAACGCTCGACAAGGAGGTGATTGTGTTTTGACGGAAACGACGGCTTACAAAGCGATGTTGCTTGTTGTCGTGTTCGTCATCGCGTTCGGCGTCGTCGCAGCGGCGGCGCCGAAAGTCGCGTTTGCGGACAGCGGCACTTTGAACTACGACGCCACCGACGTTTTGGACGACCTCACCACTTCCACGGAGAGCGGGGAAGGGTTTGACATCAAGGACTATCCCTACAACGAGAACGGCACGGTGCAGGTCATCAATTTCGTCGAATACTGCTATTCGTACAAGGCGAACATGAGGGGCAACTGCGGGCTTTACGTCTATATCTACAATCCGCAGGGGCTCAACCTCTCGACGAACGGCAAGAGCAACAAAATCCAGATGGCGGTGTCCTACGACGGAGATGGCAACCCGAACGATTATATGAAGTTTGACTTGCAGTTTTTGGACAAGTCGGACGAGAGCAACTACAAAAACCTGTTCTATAAATTCAAGGTGGTGGACAGGGAGATAAACGGCACGACTTTCGCCGAGCGCGTCAACAGCAACGAGCGCAGATACGATGTGTCGGGTATCGAACTTCAGACATACGGCGCGGGGAACGCAACGGAATATCCCGTGAACGGCACTTTCAAATTCACGGGGTACGCGCAGGGGTACGGTCCGGACGCTTCGGCAAAGAGCACGCTCGCAAGCACCGTGGAGTATCTCGAAAGCGTGTCCCTCGACGTAAAGCACACCTTTTACCGCACCAAGACTTCCTCGAAAGGTGCGGGGTATCAGAACCAGCTCGACACGGTGTACTTCGCCGCGCCCAAGCGGTTTTTCGATACCTACGGCAGACTGCAAAGGATAAAGGCGGAGTGGTACGAATACAAGACTAAGGACATCGTGGTGACGAGCAATCAGGAATTCTACAATCAGGCGGCGGCGTACGTCGGCAAATATATGGGCTACAACCGCGACTCGTCCGTGCTTTCGCTCGGTCAACAGGCGGGCGACGGAGGCGGCGGAATGATGGTGGCAAAGTGGGGCTGGAACCTCGGCGACTATTATCTGCACCCCGCCTGCGAAACGCTTTACTATCTGTTCAAGGTGAACGACATCAGCGAGTACGACCCGTATGCGGACATCGTGTCGATAGGCGGCGTGGAGAGCAACGCGCTGTACGAGTACATAAAGAATTACGACAAGACTTTCGACGGCGGCACCTTGCCGATAAAGGACGGCACGATAAGCTCGGATTTGTTCGAGAGCGACATCGACGACTACCGCAAACTCGACACCGGTTACGGCAAAATTCAACAAGGGTACAGCTATTATGATTTCGACGCCGACGTGGACTTGCAGAAACTTTCGAGCTGGCAGGAGGGCAATCCGTCCTTTTGGGACAACTGGATGAACTGGGGACTCTGGGACACTATGTTCGGGAAGATACCCGAAGAGTCGAGCCGCGTCGTGTCGCCCATATACACCTTGAAAGAAGAGGACTTGCAGGGCAGCGACGAGGAAATCGCGGAAAGGCTTCTCATAAACGCGAGCGATGTGTCCGCCCTCAAAAGTTACTACCGCGACGCCGTTACGGTGAGCGGTATAGACGACGAGGAAAAGGTGGTCGTGCTGTTCAGGTTTGCGACCAGCGACTATTACTCGGCGGCGGTGGACATTATGGAGCTTCGCACGATTCTGCCCGATAAGCACACGGAAGGACAGGCGTACAGGGCGTGGGAGAGCGTTTTTTTCGACTTCGACATCATACAGCTCACCTTCAATAAGGACGGCGTGTACAAGGTCATTCCCGTGGTGTCCAGTCCCATCGACATCGTCAATGCGGTGACGCCGCCCGTGCAAATGCCAGACGACACTCCGTGGTGGAAGGTATTGCTCGGTATTCTGCTCGGCATACTGCTCATCGTGTTGCTCGTTCCCTTGCTCCCTTGGATAGCACGCGCAATCGTATGGATTGTCAGTCTGCCGTTCAGACTTGCCGCATACTGCAAGGCTCAAAGAAGCAACAAAAGGCAGAAGAAAAAGGAGAAACAAACAGAGTGAGAACAATAAAAACGGTCATAGAGGCTATATTGCTTATATTGCTTGCGGCACTCATCGGCTACCTCGTTTTTACGGGTAGCCGAGTGTCCGCGGAAGGGCAGATTTTGCCTATTTTGAAAACGCTTGCGGAGGTGGCTTATGACAAGACGGCGTGCATTTGACATTTGCCTTACGGTGCTTATCACCGCAGGATTTATTCTGCTCGGCGCATCGGTCTTTCAAAAATCATATCTCCGCATATCGGAATGTTTTTGCGACTTATTCGTGTCGGTAAAGTTCTATTTCTGCGAAATATTCGGTATCGAACATTCCGTCGTGCCGACCGTCACGGAGCCCTCTTCCGTTATGAATTTGAGCTTGTTTCTGCCCCTCGATTTCGATGGTTTCGTTGCTTCGGCAAAGGCGTTTTTCGCCTTGTTTTTCGACGGCGAAAATTTCAGGGAATGGTGCGCTCACGCGGGTGTTATCGCGGGCGGTTTCGGCAAAGTGATTGCAGTCGTTCTGCCGTGTATTCTGCTCCTCGTCGTTGCGGTGCGGGCGGTCTATTCCTCGCACAACACGAAGCACAACAAAGACACCTTGCCGCTTGCCGTTTTCAAACGCGTTTCGGCTGTGACATATCAGCCGTTGAAAAGGGCGGTGGCGGAGTATGCGGCGTTTCTCCGCGAGCACAGGTGGATTGTCGCAATGTGGATTGCGATATGGATTTTCAACCTCAATCTCGCAAGCATTGCGGTGAGCGCGCTCGCGTACTATTTCTTCTTCGCCGTGTCGTTCGATTTCGGCACGCTTTACACGCAGGTGTGCAAACTCGTTGCGGACTTACAGGTGATATTCGCCGACTTCCCTTGGTGGTGCGCCGCGCCTTTTCTGTGGGTGCTTTTCGACCGTTTCCGAAAGAGGATTGCGCTTATGCGCCTCCGTCATTTCGAGGCTCGCAACTGCGGGTTCATCAACGAGCTTCCCATCGTGTCGATGACTTGCGGGAGTATGGGCAGAAAGAAAACCACGATGATAACGGATATGGTGCTGTCGCAAGAAGTCATGTTCCGACAGCGGGCGTTCGAGATACTGCGCGACACGGATATGAAACTGCCGTATTTTCCGTGGATTGCCTTCGAGGACGAGCTGCGCGCGTGTATGGAGCACGGCACCGTGCATAACCTCGCCACCGTCAAAAAGTGGGTGGCGTTGAAGCGCGACCGCTACACTGG
>OHPK01001152.1_pt1 | contig 10552 bp, 7 predicted proteins | sample 1577661 | NCBI WGS metagenome assembly OHPK01 (sample SAMEA3879556, study PRJEB24766) | human gut metagenome | biome: human-associated habitat; feature: feces | place: USA | collected 1985/1987
AGGATCGCAATATCCTGAAGCATTTCTTTTCTTCTGTCACCATAGCCAGGTGCTTTAACAGCTACTACCTGGAAGGTTCCTCTCAGTTTGTTAACGATCAGGGTTGTGAGAGCCTCACCCTCAACATCTTCTGCAATGATGAGAAGCTTTGCACCAGCCTGAACAACCTGTTCAAGAAGCGGAAGGATCTCCTGGATGTTGCTGATCTTCTTATCTGTGATCAGAATGTACGGATCATCAAGAGTTGCCTCCATCTTCTCCATATCTGTAGACATGTATGCGGAAATATATCCACGGTCAAACTGCATACCTTCAACAAGGTCAAGTTCTGTCTTCATGGTCTTGGACTCTTCAATGGTGATAACACCGTTGTTGCTTACCTTCTCCATAGCATCTGCAACCAGCTGTCCTACTGCTTCATCTCCTGCGGAGATTGCTGCTACTCTTGCGATGTGCTCCTTACCGTTTACCTTCTGGCTCATCTTACCGATGGTTTCTACTGCACATGCAGTTGCTTTCTTCATACCTTTTCTCAGGATGATGGGGTTCGCACCTGCTGCCAGGTTCTTCATACCTGCATTTACCATAGCCTGTGCCAGAACGGTTGCGGTGGTAGTACCATCACCGGCTACATCGTTGGTCTTGGTAGCTACTTCCTTTACCAGCTGTGCACCCATGTTCTCGAATGCATCTTCCAGCTCGATCTCTTTTGCAATGGTAACACCATCGTTGGTGATCAGGGGTGCACCGAAGGACTTATCCAGTACTACGTTTCTTCCTTTGGGTCCTAAAGTTACTCTTACGGTATCTGCCAGCTGGTTGACACCAGCCTCTAATGCTGCACGGGCTTCTGCGCCGTATTTAATCTCTTTTGCCATAATAATCAGCCTCCAATTTATTTGCTCTTAGTCTTAATTTCTTTTTAGGTTTTGCTTTTACTGAATAATTGCAAGAATGTCGCTCTGCTTTACGATAATATACTCTTCGTCATCCAGCTTTACTTCGGTTCCGGAATATTTGGAATAGATGACCTGATCGCCAACCTTAACTTCCATCTTGACTTCCTTGCCGTCTACAACACCGCCGGGGCCTACTGCTACGACTTCTGCCTGCTGGGGTTTCTCCTTATTCTGACCGGGGAGTACGATACCGGACTTGGTAGTCTCCTCTGCAACTAACTGCTTTAATACGACTCTGTCACCTAACGGTTTCAAATTCATGATAACTGCCTCCTTAATAGCTATTTAAAAATATTATTACTCGTTTTCATTTGTTAGCACTCATTTTTATCGAGTGCTAATTGCTATAGCTTATATTAGTTTTATATGCCCAGTTTTTCAAACGTATTCACAACTATTTAAAATATCTATTCTCATTTTTTCTCTTATTTTCTCATTTTATCTTTTGTTTTTATATAGCATGAGTGAAAATACGATTTAATATTTCGTTTATAATTATAAAAAAGAATCTCGCTTATTTCCTATGAATTAAAAAAACAGCCCGATGCTATCACCGGACTGTTTCCCATACTTACCTATAAAATTGATTTACTTTATGCTGTTTTGACATCGTCATGGTATTTCTGCCACTTCTTCTTATAAATAAAGTAACAGGGGATTCCTACGAATACCATTCCACCTAAAATATTACCGATGGTAACGGGAATAAAGTTGTTCAGACTGTGAAGTATCGTCAGTCCCTGAATCTGCTCTGCCGTCAATCCGTATGCTTCCTGTGCTTTCGCTACGTAAACAGGATTCTGCGCAGCCATCATGCCAACGGGAATGTAGAACATATTTGCAACGCAGTGTTCGAAGCCGCCGACCACAAACGCCATGATCGGGAAGAAGATCGCCCAGACCTTACCTACGATATCCGTAGCTGCCACTGCCATCAAGATAGCAATACATACCAAAATATTACACAAAATGCCTGAGGTGATTCCCTTCAGGGGAGAAATGCCCACTTTGCCGACTGCCACCTTGATGGCATAGGCACCCAGCAGCCCTCCGGTGTAATCCAGATTACCGGAAAAGTAGATCAGCGTATCAATGATCAGGGCGCCGATCAGATTGCTGAAGTACACCACGATCAGGTTGCGGATACATTCGAACCACGTTACCTTTTTGCCAACCACATCCATGACGATCAGGCAGTTACCGGTGAAAAGCTCTCCACCTACAAATACAATGATCATCAGTCCCACGGGGAAGATAATACCTGCCACAAATCGTGCCAGCCCTACATTGTCAATGGCATGTGCCGCGGTGCTGCTGGTGGCTCCGCCCAGCGCGATAAATGCACCCGCCATAATACCTAACAGGATCATCTTGCCTAAAGGAAGATGGGCTTTACCTTCTCCGGCTTTCATGTTGGTATCAATGACTTCTGACGGCGTATTAAAATGCTGTTCCATATAACCCTCATTTCTGCACAGCTCTCATCTGCTGTACTCTCTTAACTCATTTATTCCTTATATTACACTACTTTCATGATAGTAAGCAAGATATTCACTTCATGTATCTGATTATATACATTTCTGTTTTCAAAGTGGAATCTCGTTTACAAAACGGGAAACTCGGATGACTATTGAGCAGCGTCTGATTTTGTCGACAAAGAGTCTTTTTTTGTAATTTTTTTGCCTTTTTTTGCAAAAAAATGCTAGACAAAAGACATAATGTGTACTATACTAAACTTGTTCGGTGAGAGCCGAACCGCTTATATAAGTAGATTTCCGGAAGAATTCCCCTTTTACACAATTAAAGTGGCTGCAGGTTTCCCGCCTGCGGCTGCTTTAATTGTGTTATAAGATAGTTTTTAAGCTTTGCTTTAAAATTGCAAAAGTTTTTGCAAAAATTTAAAATTTTCACTTGCTAAGTGATAAGTATCTATGCTATAATAGCTTTCGTCAGTGGTTCAGCTGATACAATTTCATAGGGGAATAGTACAGCGGTAGTGCGGCGGTCTCCAAAACCGTTAACGGGGGTTCGATCCCCTCTTCCCCTGCTAAGAAAAGTCGATTTTATCGGCTTTTTTTATTTCTGTTTTAGATACAATTTCACCCCGGCACGACGCGATTCATAGATCTGCGCCATGCCGGGGTGTTGTCTTTACAGCTATATTGTTATATCTCCTCTTTCTCCGAATCCGGTGCGATCACAGATCCGATGGCGGTCGCGTAATCAGAGTACTCCGGAATGCTGATCTTCACATCCCACAGGCTCTTGAAATCCTCGATGATCTGGCGGCACTCGAAGAATTTAGTCAGTCCGCCGATCAGGATATACTCTTTGATGCCGGTGCTCATAGATGCCAGGATTCCTGCCTGGCAGATATTCTCGATCACCATATGTACAATACCTGCCGCGATATCCTCCGGTTTGGACTGGGCATCTGCCTTACCAAAATTAGAAGCCGTCACATCCAGATTCAGGCCCGGCAACTTTTCTTTGGCCAGATCTGCGATCCGCAGATCGATCTTCGCCACATCACCCTTACGGGACAACGGCACAATTTCATGAATGTCGCCGGTATTCAGCATGATCGAGGACAGTCCACAGATCGTTCCGCCTCCTAAGCCGACACCACCCAGGTGCTTCATCTCCTTCTCCGTCACTTTGACGAAGAAGCTTCCGGTACCCATACTGATGACAATGACTTCCTTTTTATCCGTAAGATAATATCCTCCGGTACCTGTAGCGACGAATTCATCCACTTTATAGGTAGGACGATCATATACCGCTTTCTCCACATATTTGCTTCCCACACCGGTGATATAGACTCCTTCCACATCAGCCAATTCCAGATTATTCTCATACAGATATCTTCCGAATGCACCATAGAGAGATGCCACCTGGCTATCTGCCTTGACCGCCATGGGCGGAAGCATATGTTCTCCTTCAAAAGCTACGATTTTTGTCGTACTGCTACCGATATCGATTCCTATTTTGACAGGCATGTTTTCAACCTCCTCATATCACTTAACTGTTCATCGTCTCATTTCCAGATACATTTCCACAGTTCGAGACCGTCAGCCAAACACTTTATCCACAGCATCCTGTACAGAACTGACGCCAATGACCCGGATCTTACTTCCTTTTTTACACTCTTCCAACGAGACAAGCGGCACCACACATTCTTCGAAGCCCAGCTTCTCTGCCTCTGCCACGCGTTGTTTTGCCATGCTGACTGCCCGGACCTCGCCGCTTAATCCCACTTCACCGAAAGCGACCAGTTTCGGATTCAGTGCCTTATTCCGGAAGCTGGACAGAATCGCCAGCACGATTCCCAGATCGATCGCCGGTTCCTGGATCTTGATACCTCCGGTGATATTCACGTAGGCATCACAGGAAGATAATTGCACTCCGGAACGTTTCTCCAGCACTGCCATCAGGAGATTTACACGGTTGAAATCCGTACCGGTGGTCTGTCTTCTGGGAATTCCGAAATTGCTGTGGCACACCAGCGCCTGCAGTTCGATCAGAAGCGGCCTGGTGCCCTCCATAGTACATGCCACCACAGAGCCACTGGCATTCTCCGGCCGTCCGTTCAACATATATTCCGAAGGGTTCTTCACCTCCGCGAGTCCCGTCTCCCGCATCTCGAAAACACCGATCTCGTTCGTGGACCCGAAACGGTTCTTCACCCCACGCAGGATACGGTAGGAAGCATGTCTGTCCCCTTCAAAATAAAGTACCGTGTCCACCATATGTTCCAACACTCTGGGTCCCGCTACGGTTCCTTCTTTTGTTACATGTCCCACAATAAAAATAGAAATCCCCAATCCTTTTGCCAGTTGCAACAGGATGCCTGTGGATTCCCGCACCTGTGATACGCTTCCCGGTGCTGCAGATACATTTTCATTATACATGGTCTGAATGGAATCTATGATCACGACCTCCGGCTTGCTCCTGCGGATCACTTCGCCGATGATGTCCAGATTCGTCTCACACAGCAGGAGCATATGTTCCGAAAATGTGCCGAGCCTGTCCGCCCGCATCTTGATCTGTACCTTGGATTCCTCTCCGGAGATATACAATACCTTATGTCCGGCCTCTGACAGATTGTGACACACCTGAAGCAGCAGGGTAGATTTACCGATCCCCGGATCGCCTCCTACCAGAGTCAGGGAACCCTGTACGATTCCGCCACCGAGCACCCGGTCCAGTTCTTTGATCCCGGTGAGTGTCTTGTTCTCCTCACGGATCGCGATTTCAGATAATACACAGGGTTCGCAAGCCTCTCTGCGCTCTCTTCTGCTCCCGGTGCCGGTGTTTTTCAATACCGTTTTATCTATCGTCTCTTCCACGAAAGTGTTCCACTCTCTGCAGCCGGGGCATTGTCCCAGCCATTTCGTGGATTCATAGCCACAGTTCTGACAGAAAAAAACGGTGGCTGTCTTACCTTTTGCCATGCTCTCTCCTCAATCGTTATAAAAAAGAGCCCAGACACGAAGTACTACAATATCCTCCGTGTCTGGACTCCTTTGCAGTGCGCCTTTACGCCTCTACGATCTTCACAGGTACTTCCCCTGCTGCTTCCAGTTCTACACTCAGGCTCAGCTTTCCGCCAAGTCCGGTCTTCATGGTTCCTACGTTCTTACCGTCAATAAATACTTCGTACTCGGTGTCGTCCTTTAATCCTACTGTGATCTGGGAATCTTCATCACCTTCTACGATGAATTCTACACTGTTATCGGACTCTTTGAACTCCAGCACACTGGTTCCGGGAACAGATTCATATAAAAACATACCGTTCTTCTCCAGCTTTGTCATCTCATTGTAGGTCTTAACCTTCAGCAGATCTCCTGCATGCTCATAATCTTCTACCTTTGCCTTCTTGGCCAGCTTATGATTACCAAAGCTGATAGATCCGTCTGCTTCACTGCGAAGTATTTCTTCCACTACTGCCATCTGTCTGTCCTCCTGAAAGTAACTGCATCCGCAACACTTCTATATCCTTCATCCTTTGCGAATGGGGTTTGAATAGTTACAGTATAATATATCTCACCCTGTTTTTCTACAAAAAAATTTTTAAATTTTGTAACTATTCAGAGTCATTTAAATATCATTGAATATTCGTCGAATGCTTGCATTCGTAAGAATATTTCATGATATTTATAAGACGAAGTAACCTCAATGAGCAAAAGGAAAGCTCTGCAAGAGCGATTTTGCGAATTGAGTGACTGAATAGTTACAAATGCTTAATTCTTAACCGTAAATACGACTTTACCATTCTTAAATCCTGCAGAAACCTTATCTCCCGGCACCACCTTTTTCAGCAGGATTTCCTCTGCCAGAGCATCCTCTACCACTGACTGGATCGCACGCTTTAACGGTCTCGCTCCCATCTTATTGTCAGCATATTTTTTCACCAGATGCTCCTTCAGTGCTGCAGTGATCGTCAGATGGATGCCCAGCTGGTCCTCGCATCTCTTATACAGATTGGATGCCAGCAGATTTACGATCTCTTTCATATTCTCATTGTTCAGCTGGTGGAACACGATAATGTCATCGATACGGTTGATGAATTCCGGCTTGAAGCTGCGCTTTACCTCTTCCATGACATTGGATTTCATTTTCTCATAATCCTTCGTCTCGCTCTTCTCCGTTGCGAAGCCGAGATTCTTGGGATCTACAATCCGCTGTGCTCCGGCGTTGGATGTCATGATCAGCACCGTATTCTTGAAGCTGACCTTTCTGCCCTTGGAATCCGTAATATGACCGTCATCCAGCACCTGCAAAAGTACGTTGAACACATCCGGATGAGCCTTTTCGATCTCATCAAACAGAACGACAGAATAAGGATTCCTGCGGACCTTCTCGCTCAACTGGCCACCTTCTTCAAATCCCACATATCCGGGCGGGGAACCGATCATCTTGGATACCGAATGACCTTCCATATACTCCGACATATCCACACGGATCATGGCATCTTCCGAGCCGAACATAGCCTCTGCAAGCGCCTTGGATAATTCCGTCTTGCCGACGCCGGTAGGTCCTAAGAACAGGAAAGAACCGATGGGACGGTTCGGATCCTTCAGTCCCACACGGCCTCTGCGGATGGCTTTGGCCACGGCGGTAACTGCCTCTTCCTGACCAATCACACGCTTATGCAATGTCTTCTCCAGCTTCAGAAGTCTCTCGCTTTCCTTCTCTGCCAGCTTCTGCACCGGGATTTTGGTCCACTGGGCCACCACCTCGGCGATCTCATTTTCACCGATGCTTAAAGTATTTTCCTCTTCCCTTTTTTCACGCTTTTTCAGCAAACGCTCCTGCTTCTTTACCAGAGCATCCTGTTTCTTCTTGATCTCTGCCATCTGGGCAAAAGCTTCCACGCGGATAGCCTTCTCCATCTCCCAGTCCAGCTCCCGGATCTTATCCGAGATCTCCTTTGCCTTATCCGGTGCATCCATTGCATGCAGTCTGGCACTGGCCGCTGCCTCATCGATCAGGTCAATCGCCTTGTCGGGCAGATTCCTATCATTGATATAACGACTGGACAGTCTCACTGCCGCCTCCACCGCTTCCGGTGTAATGGTCACATGGTGATGTGCTTCGTACTTCCCCTTGATACCCTCCAGGATGCGGACAGCCTCTTCCTCTGTGGGTTCTTCCACCGTAACCGGCTGGAATCTCCGCTCCAGTGCAGCATCCTTCTCAATATACTTGCGATACTCCGCGATCGTGGTCGCACCGATCAGTTGGATCTCTCCGCGGGCCAGAGACGGTTTCATGATATTGGACGCATCAATAGCCCCCTCGGCACCTCCGGCACCGATGATCGTATGCAATTCATCCAGGAATAAAATAATATTCCCATCCTCTGTGACTTCCTTCAGTACCTTCTTGATCCGCTCCTCGAACTCTCCGCGGTACTTACTTCCCGCTACCATTCCGGACAGATCCAGTGTCAGTACTCTCTTATTCTGCACCGTAAAAGGCACATCTCCCGCCACGATCCGGGCTGCCAGTCCTTCCACCACGGCGGTCTTGCCAACACCGGGTTCCCCGACCAGGCAGGGATTGTTCTTCGTCCGTCGGCTCAGGATCTGGATCACTCTGCGGATTTCTTCATCTCTTCCGACTACCGGATCCAGCTTTCCTTCCCTGGCCAGCGCCGTCAGATCCCGGCTGTACTGCTCCAACGTAGACTGTTTCGCCTTACGGTCTCCCTTTTTTCCAAGGTCTTCTTTGTACAGATTGCCGTCCTGTCCGATAGCGATCAGGGTATCCACATAAATTTTCTGTACATTGGCTCCCAGCGTGTTCAACAGGCGTACCGCTACGTTTTCCCCCTCTTTGATCAGGGCCAGCAGCAAATGCTCCGTTCCGGTCTGCTTCTGTCCGAAACGTGCGGCCTGATGGTGTGCTTCCTCCAGGATTCTCGCGGCTCTGGGAGAATATCCCTCTCTGTCCTTCACTGCGACACCGTTCTCAAACGCAATCAAATCCCGGATCATGTCCATGACCTGCCCGGTCTCCACACCGTTATCAGCCAATACCTTGGCCGCCACACCGGTGTCTTCCTTTAATAATCCTACCAGAATGTGTTCCGTTCCGATGTAACCCTGCTTCAGGCTCCTTGCACATCTGGAAGCCTGCGCCAGCGCATTTTGCGCCTTATCCGTAAACTGTGACTGCATCAATTCAGTCCTCCATACTCTTCATATATTTCATCAATCAGCTCATGAACTTCCTGCCTGGAAATATTCTTGCAGCTGCTCTTAGCCAGTATTACCTGCAATTCCTTCCGCAATTCATCTACCGCACGCATGCGATCCACATCGAGTGCAATTACCGCGCCTTTTCGCCGGTCTACCTTAACATAACCTTCCTGCTTCAGAACCGTATATGCCTTATTTACTGTATGCATATTGATCCCGATCGTATCCGCCAGCTGGCGCACGCTGGGCAGAGAATCTCCTTCATGAAATTGTGACGTGGCAATTCCCATGATGATCTGATTGCGTAATTGCATATAGAGTGCTTCATCACTGTTGAAATCTATCTCTATTATCATCAAACTCGCTCCCTTCCCATGTCACTGATTGTTATATTCCTATTATAACAGTGAACGCAGTACTGTCAACTGTAACCGGGGAAAGTTTATCGTTTTTTAATCAAAAACGGCATCTCACTTGTGCAAGATGCCGTTTGCATTTTATTGATCTTCGTCTCCGTCCCAATTCAGGAATTCAAATTCAAATTCATCATCATCTGACATGAAGTTTTTGGACTTCCAGCCGGGATTCTGATTGCCTTCACTCTGCGGAACAGGCTTTGTGGGTCTTGCCACCGGTCTGCCTCCCTGCGGCGCGGGTCTTTCGCTCTGCGGTGCCGTGGGTCTGCCTCCCTGAGGTGCAGGTCTTCCCTGTCCGGGTGTCACCGGTCTGCCTCCCCGGGGTGCAGGTCTTCTCTCCTGCGGTGCCGCAGGTCTTACGGTCTGTCCAATGGGTCTCTCGCCCTGAGGTGCGGGTCTGCCATCTGGACGTGTTCCCTGGCCTGCCGGTCTGGATGCCGGTCTTCTCTCGGCTCCCACTTCATGCATTACTTTTTGGCTGCCTTGCGGTCTGCCTCCCTGCGGTCTGCCTCCCTGAGGTGCGGGTCTGCCGTTTTGGGGTCTGCCTCCCTGGGGTCTGTCCACTCTTCTTCTGCGGGCCGTTTCCTCTTCCACGTCGGAGAAATAGGATGCGTCATTCATATCTTTGATTTTGAAGATCAACAGTGTCACCGCTGCTACCGCCGCTACAAGCAGAATCACCAAAATAATGATGACTGCTTTCTGGCTGCTGATCTTTTTCTGATTGGTCTCATACTGTGCATTGATCTCTGTGATCTGGTTCAGGGAATTGAACAGATCATCAATCTTATATTGCTTCTGCCCTGCCATGTCCAACAGATACCATGCATCTCCCTGCATCTGAGTATCCCAGTCTTTGGATGTGGTCTGGGTATCTTCCGCAGGCTGCTCGTCTGTGGGTTGTTCCTCTACCGGCTGTTCTTCTACCGGTGCCTGCAGCTCTCCGGATAATGCAACATAATCCGAACGAATGAAGCCTGTCACCTCGACACTGTTGGAAATAAAGCTTATCTGATACCATGTCTTTCCATCGGTTCCTGTTGCCTGTCCGGTCACAGTCAGTGCCATTCCATTCTCCGCAGTAGTCACGATCTGGCTGGTGGTAGACGCATTGCTGCGCACACGAACAGACTGACCTCCGGTCACGGTCGCACTCAGGGGTTCCACTGCAGTAACCTCCACAGGAGTCTCATTCACAACAGGCGCCGGTGTTGCTGTGGTCGTAGTCGTTGTAGTAGTTGTTGTAGTTGTTGTACCTGAAGAAGACGGCGGGGTAGATCCGTCGGTAATGTTTACCAGATCGGAACGAATATATCCCAGCGTATTCGCATCCACATATACTTCATACCAGGTATAACCGTCTGCTCCCTTGGTCTGACTTTTGATGGAGATCGCCTTATCCTTGGCTGCGCTGCCGATCACTTCACTGGAAGAATCCGCAGTTTTACGGATCTTAGCACTGGATGCTGTT
>OHPK01001156.1_pt1 | contig 10529 bp, 11 predicted proteins | sample 1577661 | NCBI WGS metagenome assembly OHPK01 (sample SAMEA3879556, study PRJEB24766) | human gut metagenome | biome: human-associated habitat; feature: feces | place: USA | collected 1985/1987
CCGTCAAAGGCGTGGAGTTCGGCGCGGGATTCGCAATAGCCGATATGACGGGGAGCCGAGCAAACGACCCGTTCGTACTCCGCGACGGCAAGGTGACGACCGCCACCAACAACGCGGGCGGAATAAACGGCGGAATTTCCAACGGTATGCCGGTTGTGGTGAGAGCGGCCTTCCGACCCACACCTTCCGTATCCGTACCGCAACGCACGGTGGACCTCGAAACTATGAGCGAAACGGAAATAACGGTCAAGGGACGACACGACGCAACTGTCGTGCCGCGCGCGGCCGTAGTGACGGAATGCGCCGTCGCCCTCGCCGTGTACGACGAAATGCTGAAATGCCAAAAGGAGAAAAAGTGTCTGAAAGGAGTGCAAAATGATTGAGGAACTGAGGAGCAAAATCGACGCGATAGACGACAAAATCGCAGCGCTTTATCTCGAGCGCCAGGCGGTCGTGAGAGAAATCGGCGAAGAGAAAGCCGCCAACCGAAAGGCCGTGGCAGACCCGTCACGCGAAAAGAAAATAATAGCGAGAGTGACAAAACAGGCTGATGAAAGTCAAAAAATGTATCTTAAACGCGTATTTGAGACAATAATGGAGACTTCCCGTTCTTATCAACGCCAGATTGTCACCCCCGTGACTCCCCTCACGGACGCACTCCACCGAGTGCTTATGGAAGGCAAAAAATATTTCCCCGTCAGCAGCACCGTGGCGTGTCAGGGCGTGGAAGGGAGTTATTCCTCGATAGCGGCGGACAAACTTTTCGAGATTGCCGACATCACCTATTTCAAAAACTTCGAGGGCGTATTCCAGGCGGTTGAAAAAGGCTTGTGCGATTACGGCGTGCTGCCTATCGAAAACAGCGCCGTCGGCAGCGTGGGCGCCGTGTACGACCTTATGAAGAAACACAACTTCTACATCGTGCGCAGCATCAAACTCAAGGTGTGTCATCATCTGCTTGCCAGAAAAGGCGTGAAGATGTCGGACATAAGAGAAGTCTATTCACACGAACAGGCAATCGGTCAGTGCTCCGAATTCCTGCAGAAACTCGGCAGTAACGTCAAGGTTTATCCCTGCGCGAACACCGCCGTCGCAGCGGAAACCATCGCCGCCTCGGACAGAAACGACATAGCCTGCATTTCTTCCCGCAACTGCGCCGAACTCTACGACCTCGGAATACTCGCAGGGAACATTCAGAACAACGATTCCAACTACACGCGGTTCATCTGCATAAGCAAGAATCTGGAAATCTTCGCCCCCGCCAACCGCATAAGCGTTATGATGACCTTGCCCCACGAATCGGGTTCGCTCAACCGCGTGCTCAACAAGTTCTCCACGCTCGGACTCAATCTCACCAAACTCGAATCCCGTCCCCTGCCGGGTACGGACTTCGAATTCCTGTTCTATTTCGACTTCGAAGGGCGCATCGACGACGCGGACACGCTCGCGCTGTTAGCCGAACTCGACCAGGGCAGCGAACAGTTCACGTTCCTCGGCAGTTACTGCGAGGTGGCGCAATGAAATACGGTCTCATCGGCAATCCTCTGGGGCACAGTCACTCCCCTTTTCTCCACTGTTTCTTCGGGGACGATTCCTACGTGCTAGAGCAGATTGACGAAGGCAGACTGGAAGACTTCCTGAAAGAACGCGACTTTCTCGCTGTAAACGTCACAATTCCCTATAAACGCGCGGTTATGTCTCGGCTCGACGGAATATCCGCCGTGGCCGAGGAGTGCGACGCAGTGAACACGGTGGTTAACCGCGACGGCAAACTTTACGGGTTCAACACCGACCTCTTCGGAATGGAATTTGCGCTCACGCGGGCGGGAATTTCGCTCAAAGGCAAGAACGTCGTGGTACTGGGCAGCGGCGGCACTTCCCATACGGCACAGGTGCTCGCGCGCCACTGCGGAGCCCGCTCCGTGAAAGTCGTGAGCAGAACGGGTCAGTACAACTACAACAATCTTTTACCCGTACGGGACGCCGAAGTGCTGTTCAACACAACTCCCGTCGGAATGTTCCCGAATATGTCTGCGGCTCCCGTCGACCTCGGGTGCTTCCCCGCCCTCGAAGGGCTGTTCGACGCGGTATACAACCCCCTCCGTACCCGCCTGGTGCAACAGGCGAAATCGCTGGGGATTAAATGCGCCGACGGTCTGCTTATGCTCGCGGCGCAGGCAAAGGCTTCCCGCAATCTTTTCACGGGCGGTATTATGCCGGTTCCCGGCGACGAACGCGAGGAAAAACTCATACTTGCCGCCCGCGACGCCCTCAAACGACGCCTTACAAACATTGTGCTCACGGGAATGCCCGGCTCGGGGAAATCGACGGTGGGCGCCGCCGTAGCCGATATGCTGGGGCGGCAATTCGTGGACGCCGACGCCGAAATCGTCAAAGCGGCGGGCAAAAGCATACCCGACATCTTCGCAGAGGAAGGCGAGACGGGTTTCCGCAAACGCGAAAGCGAAGTGTTGCGCATTTTAGGAGATAAGCAGGGAATTGTTCTGGCAACGGGCGGCGGTGCGCCGCTCTCCCCCGAGAACAGGCTCAACCTCAGGGCAAACGGATACGTTGTATATCTCGACAGAGACCTTCGTGCGCTGCCGACCGACGGCAGACCGCTTTCGCAAAAAGGCGACCTGAAAAAAATGTACGACGAACGTCGCGCCGCATACGAAGCGACGGCAGACGTCAAAGTGGAAAACAACGCCGCTCCCGAGGACGCGGCGCGCGAAATTACGGAGAAATTCAATGAAAGTTCTTGTGATTAACGGACCCAATCTCAATATGCTCGGCGTGCGCGAACCCGACCTTTACGGCAAGCGCGACTACTCCGCTCTCGTGGGATTCGTGGAAAAGGAAGCGGCGCGGCGCGGAATACACGCCGATTGTTTCCAGTCCAACAGCGAGGGCGAAATCGTAACCGAAATCCAGAACGCGCTCGGCACTTACGACGCCATTGTCATAAACGCCGCCGCTTACACCCACACTTCGGTCGCCATACTCGACGCGCTCAAGGCCGTCGGGTTGCCTACCGTCGAGGTGCACCTCACCGACATATCCGCGCGCGAGGAATTCAGGCGTTTCAGTTACGTTTCCCTGTACGCAAACAAAACCATATGCGGAAAAGGTTTCGACGGTTACGCGGAAGCCCTTGACGTACTCCTCGCGCTCTCGGAGAAATAACGGCGACGGGCGCACCCGCCGCGCCCCGTTTTGCACCCCCGACCCGTTTTGCAACGGATAAATATCCCCCTTCCGCGCATACTGAAATCGTGAGGTGGATATGAGCAAGAAAAAGATTGAGCGCAGAGGCGTCAAAGGCACGCTGGCATACGGCAACCAGTCCGAAGAACAAATCCGCGAAGCGGGTCAGTGGGAAAACGCCGCTTTCCGCGGCGACCGCGACGGCGCGTTACGCGTTCCCCGCAAAAAGAAACGACAATAAAAAACGCGCCCGTCGGGGCGCGTTTTCCTTTGTGTCATCAGGCGCAATATTCCGAGAGGGTCATCATCGCTATCGCGCTCAGTTGCTTGCGGATATCCTCCAACGTGTAATTGGGCTCGTCGAGCAACCACCATTTGATGAGGGATATTATTCCGCCCGCGAAAAATTCCGCGAGAATGTCCGAGGGCAACGAACCCTTGCCGTCGCGCGGGCGGGCGTGGCTGAGGCGGTTGATTATATTGTGAGTGAGGATTTCGTGCACCTTGTCGAAAACCAGCGCGCTGTCCGCCTTGAGTATAATGGTGCGTATGCGCTTGCGGTTGTTGTCGAGAAAACAAATCCCCAGGTCCATAACCTCGTTGTAATAGGTGATGAGGTCGTTCTCGCCGTGAGCGCGTTTGACCTGCTCGTGGAGCCCGTACATAATGTCGCTTATGCACTTGTCGAGCAGGCTGTATTTATCCTCGAAATGGGTGTAGAAAGTGCCGCGGTTTATAAGCGCGCGGTCGCAGATGTCGATAACCGTAATCGAGCCGAACGACTTTTCGTCGAGCAGTTCGTAGAAAGCGTCCACAATGGCTTTCTGGGTGCGTTGGATACGCAAGTCGGTTTTGTTGCCGTTCTTCATAATTTCCTCCCGTGTTTTCAAGCGTCCGCAGGCAAGCCGAACGGTCCGCAAGCGGGTTGGAAAGTCTCTTGGATATAACCTCCGCCGCCTTGTAGGCAAGAATTACGGAGAGAATGTCTTTGGCGATATACGGCACGGAAACCGCCAGCGCCGAGGCACCCCAACCGTTTTCCGTGACGAGAGCGTACTGCAGTATTCCCGCAACGTGACAGATTATCAGCCCGAGCAGCCCCGAGGCTATGCGCACCGCCGCACCGCGGCCGCCCCAGTTGGCGCCCGAAAACGCCGCGAGAAAGAAAAAGCCCCAGATAAACCCGCCCGTTACGCCGACGAGTTTCTGAATCCCGCCCGTGAAATTGGCAAATACGGGCACGCCCACCGCGCCGAGCAGCACATAGATTCCTATCGCCGCAAGTCCGTATTTCCAACCGAGGAAAAAACCGGCGAAAGCGATTGCGAAAGTCTGCAGCGTGAGAGGCACTCCCGACGGCATAGGAATGGAAATCTGCGCAATACAAGCGGTTAACGCGGCAAACAACGCGATATAAACCATTTGTTTGGTTTTTTCCGAAGCGGTCAGTTTCTTGCCGTGCGACTTCATTTCAGCGCTTCCTTTATTCTTTCTATGGCGTCAGCCAGTTCCTCGTCGGGTATGTTCACGGGCGGAGCGAACCTTATAGTATTGCCGTGGGTATCCTTCGCGAGTACGCCGTTGGCAACCAGTTTGCGGATATAAGGTGCCGCGGGAGAGTAAAACTCCACCGCCACCAACAATCCCCTTCCGCGCACCTCTTTGATGTCGGGGTTTGCGACGGAGCGGAGCGCGTCGGACAATATCTCGCCTTTTCTGCGCGCCATTGACGGATAGTCGTCGCGCACCAGAATTTCCATTGCCTTGAGAGCAACCGCACAGGCCAGAGGATTGCCACCGAACGTAGAGCCGTGCGAGCCCGGTTCGAAAACTCCGAGTATCTCGCGGGAAGAGGCAACGGCGCTCACTGGCATAATCCCTCCGCCGAGCGCTTTCCCGAGCACGAATATGTCGGGACGGACGTTCTCGTGCTGGCAGGCAAACATATCTCCCGTACGCCCGAAACCGGTCTGGACTTCGTCGGCAATCATAAGCGCGCCCTTGCGCGTGCATATCTCGCGCACCGCGGAAAGATATCCGTCGGGCGGAACGATAACCCCCGCTTCGCCCTGTATGGGTTCGAGAATCACCGCGACGGTATACGGCGTGAGCGCCTTTTCAACGGCTTCCGCGTCACCGTACGGCACGGCGGTGAACCCTTCGGTGAAAGGCGCATAGCCCTTCCTCGCCGTGGGGTCGGTGCTCATAGAAACTATGGTGGTGGTCCTGCCGTGGAAGTTGCCCGCGCAACATATTATGTGCTGTTTGCCGTCAGGCACTCCCTTTACGAAAGAACCGTAGCGTCTGGCGGTTTTCAGTGCGGTTTCGACAGCCTCGGCACCCGTGTTCATAGGCAAAACCGCCTCGGTGCCCGTGAGTTCCGCAAGCCGCTTGCAGAATTCGCCCAGCAGTTCGTTGTGGAATGCGCGGGAGGTCAGAGTGACTTTGCCCAGTTGTTCCTTTGCCGCCGCCACTATTTCGGGGTGCAAATGACCGAAATTGAGCGCGCTGTACGCCGAAAGCATATCGTAGAATTCCCTGCCCTCGGGATTGCGGACGCGTGCCCCGCAAGCCTCGGAAACCACCACTTCCTCGGGGTGATAGTTGTGTGCGCAGTATTCTTCTGTGAGCGATATTATTCTTTCGGAGTCCATAGCGTCACCCGCCGACAAGTAATTTCGGAACGGCAAAAACCGCCCCGTCAACCGTGTCGCATTAAGCGACACCTGTTTGCATATATGATAACCCAAACGCGCCCTGCCGTCAATCAAGTGTGCAAAAAGGCGCATTTTCAATGTTATCCGCTCGGCAAAAGGTGCGCTCGGGGCTATTTGTTTGCATAACTCGACCGACGGGTGTATAATTCTGTTTAATACTACGGCTGTCGGATTTCACAAAATCCGCGACGAGGTGACTATGAGCAGGAACGCAGAAGGCAAAGTAGTCGTGATAACGGGGGCAAGTGCGGGAATTGGCGCCGCAACCGCCGCCCTTTTCGCACAACGCGGCGCGACGGTCGTCGCTTTGAACCGCAGGGATATCCCCGACCTCGAGTGCATAAAGACAGACGTCACGGACGCGCAGGCCGTGCAGGCTGCAGTCGACGAAACGATACGTCGCCACGGCAAAATCGACATTCTGGTCTGCAATGCGGGTATGGGCATATCGGGCGCGGCGGAAAGCACTCCCGAGGAAGCGGTGCGCAAAATATTCGAACTCAACTTTTTCGGCGTTCTCAACTCCGTGCGTGCGGTCGTGCCTCATATGCGCAAAGCGGGCGCGGGCACAATCGTGACAGTGAGTTCCGTGGCCGCCGAACTCTCAATTCCTTTCCAGTCTTTTTATTCCGCAACCAAGTCCGCTGTGTCGTCGCTTTCCGACGCGCTGAGAATAGAACTGGCGCCTTTCGGAATAAAGGTCACTTCGGTGTTGCCGGGAGACGTCAGGACGGATTTCACGGCTTCCCGCCAAAAGAATACGGCGGACGACCCCGCTTACGGCGACAGAGTCGCCCGTTCGGTTGCGGTTATGGAACGCGACGAAAAAAACGGTATGCCCCCCTCCGTGATAGCGAGGGACATCTTCCGCGTTGCCACGATGAAAAATCCTCCCGTTCGGAAAATCGGCGGCACGAAATACAAAGTGCTCGTCGCGGTGGCGAAAACACTGCCCCGCCGCGCCGTGTCTTTTATTCTCGGCAAACTCTACGGATGACGCTTTCCGTCCGTCCCCCCAAGGCGTGCGGAGCGCGTTTAATACTGCTTTAATCATAAACCGCGAAAATAAAAACGCGAACGGCGCAAAATACATTTGTAGAAAGGAGAAAAATATGCGACTGCTGCTTGTTGAGGACGAAAAGGAACTGTCCCGCGCGCTCGCCAAAATGCTGGGCAAGGACGGATACGACGTCGACTGCGTATACGACGGTCTCGACGGGCTCAATTTCTCGTTGTCCGGTCTTTACGACCTCATCATTCTGGACGTCATAATGCCCAAGATGAACGGATTCGAAGTTCTCGCCGAACTGCGCCGCAAAAAAGTGGAAACGCCTATCCTTATGCTCACCGCACTCAGCGACGAGCACGACAAAGTCGCGGGTCTCGACAGGGGCGCGGACGATTACGTCGCAAAGCCCTTCTCCGTCGAAGAACTGTCCGCGCGCATACGCGCGTTGCTCCGCCGTCGCGGCAAACTTGTGACCGACAACAAACTGGAATACGCCGAAGCGACGCTCGACCTTATGACTTTCACCCTCTCCACTCCGAAGGGCGAAATCAACCTGACCGCCAAGGAATTCGAACTGCTGCGCTATATGTTCGAATATCCCAATTTCGTTGCCGCAAAGGAAGACCTTATACTCAAAGCGTGGGGACTGGACAGCGATTTCGAGTCCAACAACCTCGAAGTGTATATGTCTTTCATCCGCAAGAAACTCAATCATCTCGGCGCGTCGTTCACAATCGAAGCGGTGCGCGGAGTGGGTTACAGGCTGGTGCCCGCAAACAGAAACTGACAAAGAGAGCGCGCGAGCGCTCTTTTTTCAATCGATACTTAATGCAATCGTAACGTACTTATAAAACCCAAGTACCGTCATTATGGAAAAAACCCTTCACCAGTTGAGAAAGAAATACACGCTGTCCACGACCATACTCTCGGGGATAATCCTGCTCGTACTTTTCGGCGCGTTTTTCGGAATGATAGTGGTGTCTATGAACGTGACGGTCAACTATACCCTCGACGTTATGCTGGAGGACCCGCTGTCGGGCATGCCCGTGCGTGACGATATGGGGCGCAGGTGCTTCATCTTCTATTACGACGGCGCTCACGACGAATTTGCGGCGCTCGCCCCGTATGTGCGCGAATTCAACACCTACGGCACCAAGAAAGACCAGATTGCACTGGAGGCGATAAACACCGCCGACGGACCTTTCGAGACGGACAATATGAAGTTTTACGTGCGCGCGCGCACCCTCGAGAGCGGAGAAAGAATTTACGCCGTGGTGGACACGACTTCCGACGCCCGCTCCGTGGCTTCGATAGGAATGTTGACGGCGGTTGTCTATCTCGCTGCCGTGCTGGTGTCCGCGCTTGCTTCCTATCTGTTCTCTTCCCGTGCGCTCGCTCCCGTCGCCGAAGCGTTCAAGAAACAGCGCGACCTCATAGCCAACGCTTCGCACGAACTCAAAACCCCCCTTACCGTAATATCCACCAACCTTTCCGTTATGAAATCGGAACCCGACTCGACCATCGCCGAGAATAAAAAATGGATGGACGCCATAGAATCGCAGATTCAGCGTATGGACGGCCTCATCGTCAATATGTTGCAGTTGTCCAAAATGGAGCACGGCGCGGTCGCGATGTCCGAAGTGAACCTCAGCGAAATTACGGAAGGCGCCTGCCTGCTCTTCGACGCGGTATGTTTCGAAAAGGGAATAACGTTCGTGCCCGACATTCAGCCCGATATCCGAATAATGGGCGACAAAGACGCTCTCGAAAGATTGGTGACGGGGCTTCTCGACAACGCCACGAAGTATTGCGGCACCGACGGCAAGATAGGGCTCAGCCTCACGGCGACGGGCAAAAAAGCCCGACTCAACGTCATAAACACTGGCGAAGTGGTGTCCGACGAGGACGCAAAACACATATTCGACCGTTTCTACCGCTCCGACGGCGCACGCGCCAACAACTCGGGCAACAGTTTCGGTCTCGGATTGTCCATTGCACAAGCCACGGTCATAGCCCACGGGGGCACGATAGGGTGCCGCGGAATTCCCGACAAAGGTACCGTGTTCGAACTGGAATTCCCGCTCGTCAGACAGGACAAGAAAAAGAAAAAAGCCGCCCGCGCAAAGGACGTGCCGCTTGCGTCCGCAACGGACGTCCCCGCCCTGCCATCTCCCGCCGACGCCCCGAGGGAAACGTACGCGGAAACGGCAGACGAGCGGACCTCTGCCCCGCCTGCAGAAAACGACGGAAACGATTGACGGCAAGAAACGCCCGCGAGGGCGTTTTTCCGTGGCAAAATATAACGTTCAAACGGTTGACACAAAAATATCCTTGGATATAATATATAGAAAATCCGAGCGGTTAGAACTCGGAAAACTTGCGAATGTGGGTAAAACGATGTCACTTGAAAAAGAGTTGCAGCAAAAGATGGACGTCGAAAAATGGCTGGAGTCCGAGACGCGTCATTTCGATATGTGCGGCAGTTACGACTACTGCGCTTTTTGCGACAAATCCGAGGAAACCCCCTGCGCCAACGCTTATCTCCGTATGACCGCGCAAAATGACGCGCAGGAAGCGGAGCCCGAGCCCTCTTACGACTACCCCGTCGAGGGCGACACCGAGGAAGTGCTCGGCAGGCATATCGACCCCGAAATCATTATGAAGAAGAAAGCCGCGCGCAAGAGCCTTTCTTTCGCGGAAAAATACTCCCTTCAGAGCGATATCGTCAAGGAGCGTTACGCCGCCCTCAGAGCGGCTCTCACCGCCGTGCCCAAAGGCACTCCCCGCATCAAGGGACGCATCAGCCGACAGTGCGACACCTACCGCAGAAGCGGAGTCATCGTCGCGAAGATAACCATCATCGGCAAGTCTCTGCGCATAAATCTGCCTCTTGACCCCGACGCTCCGGAGTTCTGCGACGGCAAAACGCCGCACGAGAATACGGGGCACAAGAAAGTGTACGAATGCGTTCCTTTCCAGTTCAAGGTCAACAGCAAACTCGGTCTCAAACGCGCAATCCGTCTTATCGAACTGGTAAAGTAACGTAAATTTTCCTGAGGAACATCAATCCCCCGCCTCGAGGCGGGGTTTTTGTTTTTTTCGGGAGAAAAAGCAAAAATACGTGCTTAGATAACGGAAAACCTCACCCGGAAAGAACCGACCGACTCGTTTAGCGTCGATTCCGCCGCTCCCACCTGCCGCAGAGCGGCGCACTGCCCGCACACGCCGCCGCACGTCGCGCGCATAAATTATTTCTCCGTTGATTGACTTAAAGTTTTGATGATAGTATAATCCACTTTGCAGCCCGTTCGGGCATAACTTTCACACAAAAAGAAATACGGAGGTCTCTATGAAAAAGATGACAATCGACGGTAATACCGCTGCGGCGCACGTTGCATATGCGTTCTCCGACGTTGCGGCGATTTACCCCATAACGCCTTCCTCGCCTATGGCGGAAAACTGCGACGAGTGGGCGGGACAAGGCAGAAAGAACATTCTCGGCAACGTCCTCAAGATAGCCGAAATGCAGTCCGAAGCAGGCGCGGCGGGCGCCGTTCACGGTCTGCACCCACTCGGCTTCGTCCGGGCTGCCGTAC
>OHPK01001159.1_pt1 | contig 10509 bp, 7 predicted proteins | sample 1577661 | NCBI WGS metagenome assembly OHPK01 (sample SAMEA3879556, study PRJEB24766) | human gut metagenome | biome: human-associated habitat; feature: feces | place: USA | collected 1985/1987
CCCGAGGGCGGATTCGTAGAAAAAATTCATATAGCGATGTGATACGGTCCGCCGCTTGCGGCGGATTTTTTTTCGGAGCGCTTGCGGCAAAGTGCCCGAAAACAGAGCGGAGGTCTCGCGGAGGGCAAATTTAATCACAAAAACCTTAAGAAGATTGCCTTAATCGGCAAGTCGTGCAATAATATTGCCGTGAACACGAATGACAAGGAAATTTTCGACGCGTTGGCGCGTATGCACCCCGACGCGCAATGCGAACTGAACTTCGGGACGCCGTTTGAACTGTTGGTGGCGGTGATTTTGTCTGCCCAGTGCACGGACAAGCGCGTCAACGCCGTGACGCAGGAACTCTTCAAAAAGGCGTCGACCGCCGAGGACTTTGTCGCTATGCCCGTGGAGGAACTCGAAAAGGAAATTTATTCGTGCGGATTCTATCACAGCAAGGCGCGCGCGATAAAAGAAATGTCCGCAAGTGTGGTGGAAATGGGCGGAATGCCCGAGACTCGGGAAGAACTTATGAAACTGCGGGGCGTTGGGCGAAAGACCGCCAATGTGGTGACCGCGGTTGCGTTCAACGCCAACGCCATTGCCGTCGACACTCACGTTTTCCGAGTTGCCAACCGTATAGGTCTTGCCGAGGCGTCCACGCCCGAGGAAACCGAACGGCAACTTATGGGGCGGTTCGACGAGGAACTGTGGAACAGATTGCATCACCTGCTTATATTCCACGGGCGTTACACTTGCAAGGCGCAGAAGCCCGATTGCGCGGGTTGTGAATTGAAAACACGCTGCAAGTATTATGAAAATCGCCAAAAAGTATAATACATTTTGAGGTTTTCAAGAATACTTAGGCTTGAATAGAGGGTTTGTCGCTTCGTACGGCAGGCGACTTCGGACAGCAGGTGGACGAATCGTCGCGCCGGCGGACGGGGACGGAAACAATGAAAAAATACGAAATTTTGTCAAAACGGACGCTTGCCGAGCGAGTGAACGAATACGTGATTTACGCGCCTGCAGTCGCGCGCCACGCCAGGGCGGGTCAATTCGTCATTCTGCGCACCGACGAGGAGGGCGAGAGAGTGCCTTTCACCGTATGCGATTATTCCCGCGAGAACGGCACGGTGTCCATACTGGTGCAGGAAGTCGGTTACACCACTATGAAACTGGCTTCGATGAGCGTCGGCGACGCGCTCGCCGATTTCGTGGGGCCGCTAGGTAATCCCACCGACCTTTCCGCATACGGGCGAATCCTGCTCGTAGGGGGCGGAATAGGCGGCGCGGTCATTTATCCGCAGGCCAAGCAACTTGCCGCAGAAGGCAAGTCGGCAGACGTGATTCTCGGTGCGCGCAACGTTTCGCTTGCGATTTATACCGAAGAATTCGCCGAGTATTCCGAGAATTTTTATCTCATAACGGACGACGGCTCGAGCGGTAAGAAAGGTTTTGTCACCGATATGATAAAGGAACTTGTGGAGAGCGGCGAAAAATACGACTGCGTGTTTGCGGTAGGACCTCTTCCTATGATGAAAGCGGTTTGCGCGCTCACCGAAAAATACGGAATCCCCACCGTCGTGAGTATGAATTCGCTTATGGTCGACGGCACGGGTATGTGCGGGTGTTGCAGACTGACCGTCGGGGGCAAGGTGCGTTACGCTTGTGCGCACGGTCCCGAATTCGACGGTCATCAGGTGGATTTCGACGAGGCGATTGCGCGTTCCCGTATGTACCGCGAGCAGGAGCAGGCGCACGTCTGCAGGCTTACGGGGGAGGTCAGAAGATGAACAAGTCCGAAAGAAACGCCGTGCCAGTGCAGGACGCGGCGGAGAGAATAAAGAATTTCGACGAAGTTGCAAAGGGTTTCACCCCCGAAATCGCGCTTGCCGAAGCGGCGCGTTGTCTGAATTGCAAGAACGCTCCCTGCACCAAAGGTTGCCCCGTGGGAGTGCGCATACCGAACTTTATTGCCGCTCTCCTGAACGGCGGCGCAGACGCCGCCGCAGGCGTGCTGTTTGCGGACAACAATCTTCCCGCCGTTTGCGGAAGAGTGTGTCCGCAGGAAAATCAATGCGAAAAGTATTGTGTGCGCCGCGAAAAACTGGGCGGTTCGGTTGCAATCGGAGCGCTGGAAAGGTTCGTCGCCGATAACGCGGAGGTTGCCAAAACCGCCGCGGCAACGAGACAGTCGGCGAGGGTGGCTGTGGTCGGCTCCGGTCCCGCGGGATTGTCGTGCGCCGCGGACCTTGCGAGGGCGGGGATACAGGTCACCGTTTTCGAGGCGCTTCACAAGGCGGGCGGAGTTCTGGTCTACGGCATACCCGAATTCAGACTTCCGAAATCCGTTGTCGCAAAGGAAATAGAGGGATTGAAAGCTCTCGGCGTGGATATAGAGTGCAACTGCGTGGTGGGTAAAACCGTGCTTATGGAGGAACTGCTGGAGGAATTCGACGCGGTGTTCATCGGCTCGGGCGCGGGTTTGCCGCTTTTCCTGGGGATAGAGGGCGAGACGCTGTGCGGCGTGTCGTCCGCAAACGAGTTCCTGACACGCGTGAATCTTATGAAAGCCTATCGCGACGACGCGGTTACGCCCGTTCAGCGCGGTAAGAACGTCGTTGTCGTCGGAGCGGGTAACGTGGCAATGGACGCCGCGCGTACGGCGAGAAGGCTGGGGGCGGAGGTAACTTTGGTGTACCGCAGAAGCCGCGCCGAAATGCCGGCAAGAGCCGAAGAAATCGTACACGCGGAGGAAGAGGGCATAAAGTTCGAGTTGCTCACCAATCCCGTAAGGATACACGGAGACGAACGCGGGTTCGTAAACGGTATGACCTGCGTCAGAATGGAACTGGGAGAGCCAGACGCCAGCGGCAGACGTCGTCCCGTGACGGTGGAAGGAAGCGAGTTTTTCCTTGCGTGCGACGAGATTATCGTTGCGCTCGGCACGACGCCCAACCCGCTTATCAAGGACAGTTTCCCCGCGCTCGGCACGACGCCGAAAGGCACTATAGTTGCCGACGAAAACGGCAAAACCGACATTGACGGATTGTATGCGGGCGGCGACGCTATGACGGGCGCTGCCACGGTCATTCTGGCAATGGGCGCCGGAAAGAGAAGCGCGAAAGCAATCATAGAAGAACTGCGCGCCAAGGGCAAAGCGGTCTGAGGCGGATATAAACGCAAAACGGAGAAGATATGTTTCTCGATTACGTCAAGATTTTCATAAAGGCCGGCAACGGCGGCAACGGCGCCGTGTCTTTCCACAGGGAAAAATACGTGCCCAACGGCGGACCCGACGGCGGTGACGGCGGCAACGGCGGCAGCGTGGTTTTTCTTGCCGACAAGAACCTTACGACGCTCATAGATTTCAAGTTCAAAAAGCATTTCCGCGCCGAAAACGGCGTGAGCGGTGCGGGTAGAAACTGCACCGGCAAGAGCGGTGAAGATATGATAATCAAGGTTCCGGTCGGGACCGTTATCAAGGAGACGTCTTCGGGCAAGGTGCTTGCAGACCTGTTCGAGGACGGCGAAACATACAGGGCGCTTGCAGGAGGGCGCGGCGGCAAAGGGAACGCAAGATTCGCGCACGCGCAGAGGCAAGCCCCCGGGTTTTCGCAATTGGGCGAGACCACGGAGGAACATCAGGTCACGCTCGAACTCAAGACAATAGCCGACGTGGGACTTGTCGGATTCCCGAATGTGGGGAAGTCGACGTTGCTGTCCGTGCTGACCTCGGCAAAACCCAAAATCGCCAATTACCATTTCACTACTATAAACCCCAATCTCGGCGTCGTCGAGATGTACGACGACAGTTTCGTCATCGCCGATATTCCGGGGCTTATCGAAGGTGCGGGCGAAGGCGCGGGGCTTGGGCATTATTTCCTTAGACATATCGAAAGAGTGCGCCTCATAGTGCACATCGTTGACATTTCTGGCAGCGAGGGCAGAGACCCCGTGGACGATTATTTCAAAATCCGCAAGGAACTTGCGGTATACAGCGAGAAACTTGCCGCCACTCCCGAAATAGTGGTGGCGTCCAAGGCGGACCTGCCTATGGAAGAAGGCGCGTTGGAAAGATTCGAAAAGGAAACGGGTAAAAAGCCGTTTGTGATTTCGGCGCTTGCGAGGCAGGGACTTGACGAACTGCTTGCCGAGATGAAAAAGCGCGTCGACGAATTGCCGCCCCCCGAACGTATGGAGGTGGACGCCGACGCAACCCTCGAGAGCAAACCCGAAGGCGGTTTCGAAATCGTACGCCGCGACGACGGGGCGTTCGAAGTCGTGGGCGGGCTGGTGGATTATCTTGCGCGCAACGTCGTGCTGTCCTCCTACGATTCGTTCGCGTTCTTCCAGAAAGTACTCAAGGACAGGGGAGTTATCGACGCCCTTAAGGAGTGTGGTATGAAAGAAGGCGACACGGTGGCAATCGCCGACGTGGAATTCGAATGGGTGGAATGACGCGGCAAAATCAAGTCGCGACAATATAGGAGAAAATTGTGAGAACCGACAAGAAAAAACTGATAAAAATCACGGCGATAACGCTTGCCGCCGTTGCGCTGGGAATCTGCGTGGTGTTCGCCGTCTACGGCATAATCTACAACGTCAGGCGAAACGCCGCGCCTCCCGTCGACATTTCCTCGTACACGGGCGACGGCGACTACGTCATTCACTTTATGAACACGGGCGGAAGCGACGCAATCCTAATCGAAAGCAACGGAAAGTTCGCTTTGGTCGATTGTGCGGAGGATACCGACAATCCCCGCGGTCTGGAATCGCTCGACCTTGAAGGATACGAACAGGTTGTCGTCGATTACGTCAAGAAAGTCGCGGCAGACCAAAACGGCAAGGTTACGCTCGAATTCGTCGTCGGCACGCACGCTCATTCGGACCACCTCGGCGGTTTCGACACTCTTTTCAACGACCCCGACGTCACGGTGAAGGACGCTTATCTCAAACGCTATTACGAGGACAGAATCTCCGATTACGAAGTGACCGAGTGGGATACACCGAAGTTTACAATCAGACCGTGGAAGCCGCGCTGGCGAACGGGATTAACCTCATTCAGGACCTTGACGCTGTGGGAACGATTACGCTTGGCGACTTTGCAATAGATTTCCTCGCCACCGAGGAAGCCGACCCCGACAAGAAAGTCGGAGAAAACGATAACTCCGTCGCGTTGCTGCTGAAAAAAGGCGAGAACAAGATTCTGCTTATGGGCGACGTCAACTACGGCAGCGGCGACGAGAACAGCATCGCAAAACAGGTGGGAAAGGTCGACCTTATGAAAGTCGGACATCACGGCTTGGGGTATTCCACGGGTAGTCCGTTGCTCACCGCCACGCAACCCCCTGTGGCGATTGTGACAAATCTCGAGAAAAATATCTATTTCGGCACCAAGTTCCGTCTTGTTATGAACTCTCGTTCGGCAATTTATTCGACAGGCGAGTATAACGGTATTGCCGCCGTGATAGGAGACGACAAAGGCGATATAACCTTGCTGTCCAACATTCATTGAGGAAGCGGTTAAAATACAATAAAGGAACGGGCAATTGTCCGTTCCTTTTGTTTTGCTCGTTGTTTTGCGCAAAACACGCCGCAAAGGTATGCGCGTTGTTGTTCGGGCTGGGGGGGGCGGTAAAAACCGATGTCCCGTAAAAGTCCGATGTACGAAGAAAGAGTACGTTTCCGTACCCTTTCCGTCTGTCTTTTGGTGCGGCCACCGAGACTTGAACTCGGACGGTCTCCCATACGCCCCTCAAACGTACGCGTCTGCCTATTCCGCCATGGCCGCACAGTGATGTCATTATATTGCTTGCAAGGAATTTTGTCAACGGTTTGCGGGGCAAAATATCAACATTTCCGAGATGAAAAAGTATTATGGAGAATGAAACGAAAAGCCGCCGAACTCAACTGCATTGCCGCCTTGCTCGCAGAGGTGCTGTGCGAGGGCAAATCGGTTGCCGAAGTCGCCGAACTTGCGCTTTTTCTTAACCTGCTGCTGAACAACGTGCGAACTTATCTCAGCGCCGGCGACTGAAAGGAAGCGCAATTGCGGAGAGCGGCGTCGGCGGGTTCCGCTGAAAATAACGACATAAAAAGGACGGCTTTGCGCCGTCCTTTCGTTGTTCCCGTTGTCGGGTCAGGAGTTGTCGCCGTCTTGCGGAGAGCCGTTGTCTTCGCGCTCGGAAGAAGCGTCGTCGGGTCCCTCGTCGAGCATTGCGGTAAATTCCTCGGAGCCGTTGTCGGTGGAATCGCCGCCGCCTTCAGGCAATGCTTCCGCGAGTTGCGGGGCATATTTGAATTTCTTGCCGAACCGTAACGGGCGCAGTTTTGGCGTGCGCATAATATGCAGTTCGTTGCCGTTCGGTTTGTCCGTTACGGCGAGCAGGGCGGGCAATACGAATATGACCAGTATTGCGCTGATGAGGGCGCCTCTTGCGACGAGGAAGGTGATTTCCTCGATGATGAGGTTGGAGGTCGAGAAGCAGATGCTGAAGCAAGCGCCTGCCATTATGAGCGCCGAAGTGAGCACGGACATAACCGAACTCGTAGTGGCTCTGTACGCCGCCTGACGGGGTTCCCACGTCTTGCGCAGGTTGCAGTATTTCGTGGTGACGAGAATCGCGTAGTCCACCGTTGCGCCGAGTTGTACCGCGCTGATGATGAGGTAGGACATAAAGTTGATTTCGCCGCCCGCAAAGATATACTGCATCACGAGGTTGAGGAATATGCCGAATTCTATGAGCGCGACCAGCAGTATGGGGCGCTTGAGACCGCGCAGCGTGAATATCAGTATTATCAGTATTGCCGCAACTGAAATGCCCGTCACCAGCGCAAAGTCGGTGGGGGTGACCGCCGCGAAATCGTAGGCGCCCTGCGTGTAGCCTGTGAAGTAACAGCGCATAGGAGTGTAATCGGCGTATTTCACGTCTACCGTGCCGCCTTCGCCGAAAACGCTGTTTGCAATTGCCTTGATTTCGTCGAGAATGTCGAAACTGGTCTGACTTTCGTTGTCGATTTCGGGGTAGGTTATACCTACGGTATACATAGTATAACCGCCGTTGACGTAACTCTGGAAAGTGGTGAGATAGCCCGACATATCGCCATTCATCATAGCGGTGAGGTCGCCAAATGTGGGGCGCGATATGCTTTCGTCAAGCACGCCGTCGCCGTCGGGGTCCTGAATTATATCTCCTACTGCGGTAACCAGTTTGGCTATTGCCGTAAGGTCCCAGTTTTCGGCGTCAAGGTCGAGCCCCGAGTCCTTATATGCGTCGAGCAGGCGCAGGAGTTGGCTGAGATTGAGTTCCATTTCGCCGAAATTGACCGTGCTGCCTTCGGGGAACATCACGTACATTCCCAGCATAAATGAAATTTTGTCGACGGTGACGTCCTCGCCCTTGTATTCCACGGTGACTTGTTCCGCGCCGAGGGCTTCCAGTTTGCGGAGGAATTCGTAGTTTTCGTCTATCAGATAGTGTTTGACTCCGTTGGAATCCGTAAAGTCGTTGGGCACGACAATCATAAGTTGGTTGCCGAGCGTCTGAGCCATCTGATGTTTGTAAGACGTGTCGGTGCTTTCCGGCATAAACTTGACGTAGTTGTAGTCAAGCGTATTTGCGAAATAGCACACAGGAACAAACAGTGCAAGGAACGCGATACCTACCCAGCGCCTGTCGCGTATGGAGCGTTTGACGGGGGCGCGGAAGTGGAAGTCGAGGCACTTGTGTTGAGTTTTGGCCCTTGCCTTGTCGAGAATAAGCATAAGACAGGGTTGAAGGAAGAGCACCGTGATGAGCGAGCACGCGATACCCTTGGCAAGGCTCAGCCCGAGGTCGAAACCTATCTCGAACTTCATAGCAATGAGCGCCAGCAATCCGACTATGGTAGTGAGCGCGGAGGAGGCGAGGGCGGCGGCGGACTTGGGTATGGCCGCGGCGAGCGCTTGTTTGGGGTCGAGATGGGTCTTGAGTTCCGCTCTGTACTGGTGCATCAGGAATATTGCATAGTCCATCGACAATCCCAGTTGCAGAATGGCTCCGATTGCGAAAGTTATTATCGAAGTTGAGGAGAAAATGGCGTTGGAGCCGAGATTTATCACGATGGAAATGACCAGCGTGAGTATGAGAATGAGCGGCTCCATAAGGGAGTTGGTCGTTATCAGCAAAATTGCAATGACCACTATACCGGCTGCGATGAGGTATATCCAGATTTCGTCGAATACGGTCTCGTAGAGCGCGTTGGCCTGTTCGGTCATACCGCTTGTGGAGTAACTGTTTTCGCCCACCACGTTTTTGAGAATTTCGACTATCTTGCCGTAGGCTTCGATAGCCTGAGGCGTGGACGGGGGATACTCGAGGGTCACGAGTATCGCCCAGTTGTATGCAGTGCCTTCCGCTTCTTCGTAGACTATTTCGCCGTCGACCATCTTGGGCACGGGGGCGTCGGTAAGCACGCCGTAAATGGTTTTGAAATCTTCGCCGAACTCTCCGTTTTCGTCGGGTTCGTACACGCCGAATTCGAGCAGCATTTCCACCATATTCGCCCAAATGGCACCTGTCACGCCCTCGACTTCGGCAATCTGAGTCGCGGCCTCGGCAATCTGTTCGCGCGTGCCGAGCACGCCCGCCTCTACGTCGCCGTGAATGTTGAACGTCTCGGAGAGGAAATCGTATCCGTCGTTGGTGTCGTATCCTTCGGGAAGATAGGAAGTAAGGTCGTAATTGACCCTGCTTATCATAGTAGGGATAAACGCGCCGCACAGAATGAGGAGTCCGACAAAGACGGCAAGGAAAATGTAACGATATTTGACTATAAATTTGCCCAATTCAGCACCCCGCTCAACAGAATACGGGAAAAATCCCAAGCGATATTATTTTCGGGGAAAAGCGGGCAAAAGTCAACGGAATGAAAAATAAAATTGGAGATAAAAACAAAAATTATACGCGTGCGCTGCGCGTATGCGAGAGAGCGAGAACGTTCGGCGGCGCGAGCGCGAGCGCAAAAAAGCGGTTTTTGCAGGGGCATACAACAGGGATTTTCGCGGGGCAAACAGAGGCGAAATTGTCCGTTCCGAGAATTATGTTGAAAAATTAACCCACTTAGAATGCGGAAAACCGACAAAAATCCGTTTTTGTAAAAAAAGGTGTTGCAATGCCTGCGGCGACGTGGTAAAATATAGTCACGGAAGAAAGTCCTGCTATGTACGTGATGGTGTTCGATTTTGAACCACAGTTATTTATACGGGATGGCGAGTCCGTGTCTCGGATGTCAGGCCTCATAACATCGGAGGAAGGCAGAAGAGGTTGGCAGCCTTGACCCACCCTGCACATGCAGGTTTATAAAATGGCACCACACGGCATCGTGGGATTTTCTCGTTTAAGACCCTGCGACCATACGGCACCCCGGCGCGAACTCTCGCGCAAGGGTGAGCGGGAAGATTCGGCGGCGCGCTCGCGCCGCCGAATGTTTTTTTGTCTGCAATTCGCTTTCGGACCTTATTCCGTTTCGTGTTTGTCGGTTTTTCCGTCTTTGTCGTCGCTGTCGGTTTCGACGTTTTCGCGCACATATTCCGTGGGCGCGGGAAGCAGCCGTCTGAGCGCCCCGTCTCCGTCGTCTTTGCCTTCTGAAAGTGGGGTAAGCGTAAGCAGGGCGAGCAACAGGGATATGCTTCCGAACACGAGATAATAGATTTTCAGAGGAGTGAGAAACGCGACCGCAATGAGCACCGTTCCCGAAAAAAGATAATTCTTCAGGTTTCCGCGGCTGAGAGCCGCGGAAAGCAGGGCGCGCAGGGAAAATTTTGCGGGATACCTTTCCAGTGCGGGCAACGAACGACGCTTTGCGAGAAAACGGTAAAGCGCGCGGGTACGCACGAGGGAAACTTTGACGGGAAAGCACCTCGCCGCTCCGAAAGCGCGCCTGTCGGCGGCGCGGGTGACAATCACCGCGCGTTTTGCTCCCATCTTTTCGGCGCGTCGCAGACGTGCGCACAGGTCTGCGGGGCCGAATTTTATGAATCGGAAAGCGGCGAACCAGACCGTATCGCCGTTTCGCACATAGTCTTCTCCGAATTCCAGGTTGTCGTTTGCGGCCGCCTTTTTGAGAAGATTCACGAGGTATTCGTCTCCGCGTACGCACAGTTCCAGTGCGAGGCGGTCGGGGTGATAGGGGTGATAACGGCGTTTTTTTATGTAGACCACCGTAAACACGACAACTGCCGTTATTCCCGCCGCGAATACAATCGCTCCCGCCCAATTGTCGAAAAGCAAAGTCGCCCACACGAGAGTGAGCAGAAAAACGACAGCCGTGAGCGTAATGAGGTCTATTGCCTTTGCCATAAGCCTATTATTGCCTGCGTGCGTAAATTCAACCCCGATGGGACCGCTTTCGCGCGAAGGTTGCGAAAAACGGGAGAGACTGCGGAGGCGGCGCAAAAATTCGGACGGTGCGTATTGAAAACGGAGCGGGAATGAGGTAAAATACAAGCGTATGGCAACGATAATCTTCGGAGGTGCGTTT
>OHPK01001162.1_pt1 | contig 10488 bp, 8 predicted proteins | sample 1577661 | NCBI WGS metagenome assembly OHPK01 (sample SAMEA3879556, study PRJEB24766) | human gut metagenome | biome: human-associated habitat; feature: feces | place: USA | collected 1985/1987
ACCACATTGTATCGTAATTTCGACCAGGAATTTGAACGAGTGCTTTCCCGTAAGTCTGCCGAAAGGAAAATCGCAGTGCGAATGTTGCTTGCCGACCATCATTCCGGTTTCTCTTTGACATTGACTGACGAAGATGATAATAGAGTCACAATCACCCTTCCACGTGAAAAAGAGCCGGCCCGGACTCCGCAGACGGACAACCTGAAAACGCAACTGTCCAAATTGGGGAATACGCCTTTCGAAGCAAAAGAAATAGAAATCTCTTTTACCGACAACTGGTTTCTGCCGGCTTCGGTATTAGCCGATTTCCGCCGGCAGGCAATCGACCGGTTAATAACTGCCCGTCGAATCAATTACCGTCAGGAATTGTCGGTATGGAAGTCAACCAATCATGCTTTTCCACAAACGATGCTAACCTATCTGGGAAATGTCATGAATACTCGTGCAGCCTCTTTCTATCAGGAGCATGGGGTTCAACAGGTAGCAGCGGCTTACGAAAAAGAAGCGGTGGAAGATGCGGTACTGATGTTCTGCAAACATTGTTTGCGTTACAGTATGGGGTGGTGTCCCATCCATCAACGGGTACGTTCACCTTATAAAGAACCCTATTACCTGGTGTCAAATGACGGCAAACGTTTTCGTCTGGAATTTGATTGTAAGAATTGTCAAATGAAAGTAAAGGCGGCACAATGAGGATAATTAATCACGGAATCATTCGTCACAGAGGACGTAGAGGAGACAATGTTTCAACTCATCCTTCCGGAACCGCTCGTTTGAACGGTTTGTGGAAGAGAGATGGAAAATTCTTCTTCATGTTCTCTGTGTCTTCTATGTCGTCCGTGTCTTATAGTAACTTTGTGTTCTCTGCATTCTCTATGGTGAAGTCTGTCATGGGCTTGCTATTGTGTCTGTTTTTGCTTTCGTCTTGTTATTATAAAACGCCTGCCCTGGATTCGGAGGAGCTGTCGAAGAAAACAAAAGATTCGCTGACTTACCTGTATGAACGCCATTATACATGGAATACAAACTTGGAAGTAGTCGATGATTCCATCTCTTTGGAATGTCTTCCGATAAAAGATACTTTTATTCAGTTGAATAAAGGGGATAGGGTAGTGGTGGCAGAGTTTGCGGTTCACCCTGCCGATAGTGTAGACAGTGTTTGGGTGAAGCTGGCTCACACACAGGATGAACAGGGCTGGATACGTGAAAAAGAACTCAAGAAGTCATTTGTGCCGACTGATAGTATTTCGCAGGCCATTCATCTTTTCAGTGATACGCATGCTTCTTATTTCATTATCATCTTCGCTTTATTCGTCGGTGTATATCTGTTTCGCGCTTTTCGTCGAAAGCAGTTGCAGATGGTCTATTTTAATGATATAGATAGTGTTTATCCGTTATTTCTCTGTTTGTTGATGGCTTTCAGTGCAACGATTTACGAATCGATGCAGGTCTTTGTGCCGGAAACGTGGGAGCATTTTTATTTCAATCCTACTTTGTCGCCGTTCAAAGTTCCTTTTATTCTCTCTGTCTTCTTGTTGAGTATTTGGCTGTTTTTGATAGTCGCTTTGGCGGTGCTGGATGATTTGTTCCGACAGTTGACTCCCGCTGCAGCTATCTTTTATCTGCTGGGGTTGATGTCTTGTTGTATTTTCTGCTATTTCTTCTTTATCCTGATGACACATATTTATATCGGTTATCTGTTCCTTGCCTTTTTTATGCTGGTTTTTGCGAAGAAAGTCCATCGGAACATTGGGTATAAGTATCGTTGTGGGCGTTGTGGGGAAAAGTTGAAGCAAAAAGGTGTATGCCCCCATTGTGGAGCTATCAATGAGTAATTTTATTATCTGTTTTATTCTTGAATAACTTTTCAAATGATGGAAATCAGATCTACCGAAATAAAAGATCTCCCTTTAGTGATGGAGATTTATGACTATGCCCGTGCCTTTATGCGTGCAACCGGAAATACTACTCAATGGATTGACGGTTATCCTTCTGAAGTATTGATTCGTCAGGAAATTGAAGATGGACATAGCTTTGTCTGCATAGATGAACAGGGAGAAATTTTGGGGACTTTTTGTTTTATCTTGGGAGACGACCCTACTTATCAACAGATTTATGAAGGAACATGGCTCAATAATGAACCTTATGGAGTGATTCATCGGCTGGCAACGAACGGAAAACAGAAGGGGGTATCGGAAACCTGCTTGAACTGGTGTTTTGAACGTTGGCCCAATCTCCGGGTAGATACTCATCGGGACAATAAAGTCATGCAGCATATATTGACGAAGTATGGCTTTCAACGTTGTGGTATCATTTATGTAAAGAACGGGACAGAGCGTATCGCTTATCAGATGACGCGTGTACCTGATGGAACAGAGAAACTTGCTTAATCGTGATGGAGTGTAGTTGAAGTGTATTAGATGTGGACAAGATAATCTTAGATATAAGCAAACCAATAGGAAACTGTAGGTAAAGTAATGCCAGGACACCGGTATAGTTCCGTTAAGATGCCGGTATAGTTGTGTGAAGGTACCGCTATCTTTACCTTCCCACGGCCGTGGTGACTTCTTCCCACAGCCGTGACGAGATCTCTCCACGGCCGTGAAGAGAAGCTACCACAGCCATGGAAAGGTAAAGATAGCGTAGGGTTAAGAGAACAATGCCTATTGGATTAATTAAGTATAACGGCTTTATAATGCATACTTCATAGAGGCATACGTTCTTCTATCACGTATTCCATGCCATCAATCTATAAGAGACAGGCTGACAATAAAAGTCCGAATCTTTTATTGTCAGCCTGTTTTTGGGTTATTGTCAGCACTTATTGTCAGGTGTCAATGGATTGATAATCATTGTTCTATATGGATAAAATCTTTAGCTGACAATAAAATGACTAAATAATATCTCTATGAGTGAAAATAATTAGAACCGGCAGCGGAGATCTACTCCAAATTGCATTGGGCGTCCTTTCTGCATAAAACCTTTGTTCATTGTTTCGAAATAGAAGGCGGCATATTCTTTATTCAAGAAGTTGCGTGCCCAGAAACTAATCATTGCGTCACCGATTTCCAGATTCGTTCTCCAGTTGAGTGTGCCATAGAAAGATTGGCTGACATCGTTTTGTTCAGTCCAGTAGATACGTCCGGCAGCGTTATAATTAGCTTGGAATACAATCCGGTCGAAGATAGAGCGCGGACTGCAGGTGATGGCGTATTCTCCTCCGATATTTAAGGTATGTTTGGGGACAAAGGGAACATATTTGCCATTATAATCTGCGGTTACTTTAAAAGTGCCGTCTTTTTGCTCTTCGGTGATTACATAATCCGTAAAGGTGGCATACGTATATCCGTAACTGACATTCAGGCTAAGTTCTTTTGTCACACTGGCACGAAGGGCTGCTTCTGCACCATAGCTACGGCTTTTTCCTGCATTGATAGTGATACGTCCCAGACCACTTTCCGCAAATTGGGAGAGTTGTTGGTCGCGGGTATCCATGTAGAATGCTGCGACGTCGGCCCAAAGTCTGCCTTCCCATAAAGTAAGGTGGCTACCTACTTCGTAGTTCCACGAATATTCGGGTTTGTAAGTGGTGGACGCTTTTACATCAATCTCTTTTGTAGGTACCATTTGGTTCATCATATTAATGATGGTTTTTCCCCAGGTGGCATCTTGCCCTATTGTTGGACTTTCTTTGATGGCATTCATCATCGAATTTTTCAATTCTGTTTGTGATAAGTCAGAGAACATTTGGATGTTATATCCTCCCGAACGATATCCCCGGGTGACGGTGGCATAAACGTTATTTTGATTCTTCCATTCATATTGAATAGCAAATTTGGGTAGGAGCTGTACATAATCAGTAGAGAGCTTGCCAACGAAAGAGGCAGGGGCTTTCATATTCTGATCAGACAAGTTTATTTGGTTGGGTCCCATAGCTAAGTGAAAATCAAAACCAAAGTCGATAGGAGTGCTAAGAGAATTATACTTCATACTGATTTTCTCGTAATCGAGCCGGAGGCCGGCTGTAACGGACAGTCCTTCTATGAACAAGTTGTTGAAAGTAGACTGATGATAAAGTGCACCGCTAAGAGTCGGGGTATCGAAAGTTCCTCCTACGCTTAAAGTCGGGTTGTGTACAGTCATTCCCATGGTGGGAGCTCCGGGTTTGGCAGATGCTTCTTCAAAAGCAGCATTGGCGTTGTTTTCAATGACCGACTTCACTCCTTCTTCTTTAAACAAAACAGGTCCCGTAGTATGCAGCCATTGATAGAATCCGAAAGCTCCCGTAGCCCACTGCCATCTTTTTCCGGGTTTGGCTTTCAACACAATCTCTTCGGAAATGGTGTTTGCACGTTGCTTTTGCTCAATATTGAAAATATCTCTTTCTGTGAAATCCTGATCGAGAAACATACGGTCGTTCAGGTTCTGATAACCTGTCACGGCACTTAATATAAAGTTGTTGGCTTGATATTCGATGTTAACACCGGAGTTGAGCAATCCACGGCGGTAACTGCTGCGGTCGTTATATGAAATCTTACCGATATGATCTGCCCGGTCTTCTGTCATTTCTTTACCATTTTCTTTCGCTTTAGCTATTGCACTGGGGGTAATCCCGGTATAGTAATACGGATATCCGCCCTGATCGCTATATTCATAGCTAAGGGCCATATCTATTTTCAGGTTCGAACTAGGCAGGTAAATACCACGGAAACGTCCGCCACCGGCATTGCTCTTGTCTACCTTTTCGTTGTTTCTTGCCGAATTTTCAAAGAAGCCACCTGTGTGTTCGTAGAAACCTCCGGTAGAAAAGGCGAAGCGGTCGGATGTCCGATGATAGTGGGTGAGTGACACATTATAATTATTGTAGGTCGCTGCTCCCATGCGGATATCAGTACCTTGATAAGTGAAAGGTGATTTTGTGTGCACTTTGATAAGTCCTCCCATCGTATTACGTCCGTAGAGAGTACCTTGTGGTCCTCGGAGAATGTCAATACGTTCGATATCAGCATAGTTGAAGTCGAAAGCGGATTTGTCGATATAAGGGATGTTGTCTACATAAAGTCCTACGGACGGAGTGTTGATACGTGAGCCGATTCCACGGATATAAATGGAAGTGGTCAGTTTGGAACCATAATCGGGGATAAACAGATTGGGGACGATGCCTGTCAGGTTTTTCACAGAGTTCACCTGATTGGCGCGCATATTATCTTGCGATAAAACAGTGGCTGCCACCGGTAATTCACGCAACTTACGATTCTCTTTCGGAGTGGCAATCACTACCACCTCTTCGATGTCTACTATTTTTAGTGAGTCTTTGGGGAAATCTTCAGCCCATGCTGTCCCTGTCGTCAGGAGCATAAGGGCAATCATAATCTTCTTTGTCTTCATCTGCTGTTAATTTATCTGGTGCAAAGTAACGGCAAATATAGATGACGGTCAATCCTCATTTATTAGGATTATGACTTATTTTTTAAGAGGTCAGATTCGGTCAGCTTCGATATATCCGTTCATTACAGCATAAATAGTCAGCCCGGAGACGGACTTAATGCCTAATTTCTCCGTGATATTTTTTCGGTGAGTGATAACGGTAGTCAGGCTGATATTCAGTTTATCTGCTATTTCTTTGTTGATTAATCCTTTGGTTATCAGTACGAGCACTTCTATTTCACGGGCGGATAGAATTTCCTGATGAGGCTGCATCGGAGGCATGGGTGGCATATCTTTTACCGGATAACCGTCATGGTGAGCATGTTGGTGAAGTTTCAATATGTTTTTCACCAGCTCTTCTTCGGATTCGTGAATGTTGAGTACAGGTACGCCGGACAGTTGGAATTGCGGACTGTCGCTTGCCAATACAATCGTTTTTCGTTTCCGGGGGAGAAAGAAAGCATTGTGCTCCACGTAAATCTGTGCGGAAATGAAATAGTGGGCATACATATCGGGAGTATCGTCCATCAGTTCGCTGAAGTGATGAAAAGTCCGTATGGTTGCCATAGGAATCATTTCCTCCAGGATTCCTTTCAGACCGAGACAGGTCAATGTATTGGCTTCTACGATTGCTATTTCGGGTTGATAATTCATTTTAGTGTAAGTTTAATTAATGATTGAAATAGTTGGCTGCTGCTTCTGCACATCGTTCGCCGTCCACCCCGGCAGACACAATTCCTCCGGCATAGCCTGCGCCTTCTCCGCAAGGAAATAATCCGCGAACGGTGACATGTTGCAGAGTATCCTTATCGCGTATGATACGAACGGGGGAAGAAGTTCGTGTTTCCACACCAATCATTACTGCCTCATTTGTCAGGAATCCGTGACTGCTTCGTCCGAATTGTTGGAAACCAAGAGATAGCCTTTTGCTAATAAATGATGGCATCCAGAAATGAAGTGGAGACGAAATCAATCCCGGACTATAGGATGACTCGGGCAGATCGTAACTCAATTTCTTGCGGGTAAAATCCAGCATGCGTTGTGCCGGAGCAGTCTGTCGTCTGCCTCCCTGCAACCAGCATTGACGTTCCAATTCCTCTTGAAAGTGAAGAACAGATAGTAACTGTGAATTAATCTCTGAAAGTTGTGAACTTTTCAAATTCGGGTTTAGTGCCATCAGCTGTTCATCTTGTTGCGCAGCCAATTCTTTATTCCTCATTTTTAATTCTTCATTTCCCAAATCTTCCGGTTGAATTTCCACTACCATTCCCGAATTACTCCACCGTGACCCACGGTTGGCAGGAGACATGCCGTTTACTACCACTTGTTCCGGTCCGCTGGCGGCAGGAACGATGAAACCTCCGGGACACATACAGAAACTATATACTCCTCTGCCTTCTGCCTGTGTTACAAAGCTGTATTCAGCAGCGGGCAGGTATTTGCCCCGTCCATTCTTATTATGGTATTGTATTTGATCGATCAACATTGCCGGATGCTCCAAACGGACACCGACTGCAATGCCTTTCGCTTCAATCGCCACATGATTCGCAGCCAGCCAACGATATACATCTCTCGCCGAATGTCCGGTTGCCAGTATCACGGGTCCGAGAAAAGTCTTTCTTGTATTTGTTTCGATACCTTTGACTTCATCGTTCTCAATAATCAATGCATCCATTCGTGTCTGGAAATGTACTTCTCCGCCACATTCGATAATGGTGTTCCGCATATTTTCAATGACACGTGGCAATTTGTCTGTTCCGATATGCGGATGCGCATCCACCAATATCGAAGTCGAAGCTCCATGCTGGCAAAATACGTTCAGAATCTTATCTACATTCCCTCTCTTCTTGCTCCGGGTATAGAGTTTCCCATCCGAATAAGCTCCTGCACCCCCTTCGCCAAAACTGTAATTCGATTCCGGGTCAACCGTGTGTTCCCTGCTGATCTGTGCTAAATCTTTTTTTCGCTCGCGCACATCTTTTCCGCGTTCGATAACAACGGGACGTAACCCCAGTTCGATGAGACGCAGGGCTGCAAATAGTCCGCCAGGACCTGCACCCACGACAATCACTTGCGGTTTTCCTTCTACATTATTATATATAGTACGTTCGTACTCATCTTCTTGCGGCATTTCCTTGATGTATGCCCTTACCTTCAGATTGACGAAGATAGTCCGCTGGCGTGCATCAATACTCCGTTTCAAGATTCGGGTAGCGGTGATGTCACGTAAATTCAGACCTTTTTCTTTAGAAAGATATTCCTTTAATTTCTGTTCGTTTGCAGCAATTTCGGGAAGTATACGGAGTTGGTATTCTTGTGTCATTTAGTTATTATTGATATTGTTTTCGACTATCCAATTAGAAAAACGGACTATTTATGCATCAGTGTCTTATCCGAATAAAGCCCTGAATGCCTCTTCCACTTTTCTCACCGGTACTAATTCTATCTTCAGTTTTTGGGTATCGATCCCTTGCAAGTTATATTTAGGCAGCAAGAAACGTTTGAAACCTAACTTTTCAGCTTCACCGATACGCTGTTCAATTCGATTCACAGGACGTATCTCTCCCGACAGACCGATTTCTCCCGCCATGCAAACTTCCGGTTCAATGGCTGCATCCATATTGGAAGAAAGGATCGCACTGATAACCGGCAGATCGATAGCCGGGTCATTCACCTTCAGTCCTCCGGCAATATTCAGGAACACATCTTTCTGTGCCAACTTGAATCCGACACGCTTTTCGAGAACAGCCAGCAGCATATTCATTCTTCTCAAATCGAAACCGGTTGCCGAACGTTGAGGATTTCCATAAACAGCAGAACTGACCAAAGCCTGTGTCTCGATCAAGAACGGGCGGATTCCTTCGATAGCGGAAGCAATAGCCACTCCACTCATTCCTTCATGATCCTGACTAAGCAAAAGTTCGGAAGGATTGTTCACCTGGCGCAACCCATCCTGACGCATTTCATAAATCCCTAACTCTGCCGTACTGCCGAAACGATTCTTGATGCTGCGCAGAATACGATACATATAATGCTGATCGCCCTCAAACTGCAACACCGTATCCACGATATGCTCCAATACCTTCGGACCGGCGATACTGCCTTCCTTATTGATATGGCCGATCAATAAGACCGGGACACCGCTTTCCTTGGCGTATTTCAAGATAGCGGCACTACACTCACGTACTTGGGAAACACTGCCGGGGGAAGATTCCACGACTTCCGTAAAGATGGTTTGTATGGAATCTATGATCATCAAGTCCGGCTGGATATTGGCCGCTTGCGTAAAAATCTGTTCCAGATGCGTCTCGCATAGGATGAAACAGTTCGGATTATCATGCGATAATCGGTCCGCCCGGAGTTTCAACTGGCGACTGCTCTCCTCGCCCGAGACATATAGGGTTTTCAAGCCTGTCAAGCCCAACACGGTTTGCAAGACCAAGGTAGATTTTCCGATTCCCGGCTCTCCACCGATCAAGACCAAAGAGCCCTTCACCAAGCCTCCGCCGAGGACCCTATTTAATTCATCATCTTTTAAATCGATACGGGCCTCCTCTTCCGTCGTTATATCACGCAATAACACCGGACGGATCTTATTGCCCTCCATAATACCGGGAACTGGCCGCTTCACGGCAGGCTCCTTTGTTACGATCTCCTCTACATAAGTGTTCCACTCCCCACAATTCGGGCATTTACCCAGCCATTTCGGGGAATCAGCGCCACAGTTAGAGCAGACATATACGGTTTTTGTTTTCGCCATTCTATCCTGAATTTGGCGTAAAGATACAAAAAACTACTTTTCCCCTACCACAACGATCTTCTTTCCGATACCGCAGCCCTTCTTAATTTCCGGGCTACCTTTCTCCTTATACAAGAATCCGCGGAACATACCGCCACTGTTATAAGGCATGGCGATATTTCCTAGTTTATCCACGGCGATCAAGCCGCCGTTGCCGGCGTTCGTATTCAATTCCGTATGGATGATATAATCCGCCGCTTTCTCTACGCTTTCCTTAAGGTATTTATAGCGGGCACACACATCGAACGCTACCGCATGACGGATAAAATACTCGCCATGCCCCGTACAGGAGACGGCGCAACTGTTATTATCCGCATACGTTCCCGCCCCGATCACGGGCGAATCACCGATACGCCCCCAACGTTTCTTGAACATACCGCCGGTACTGGTCCCGGCCGTTAAGTTTCCTTGCTTATCCAGAACGACACAGCCTACCGTACCGTTCTTCTTACTTTCTTGCTTTAACTTCTCGATCCACTCCATCGTCTTGGGCGTAGCGAAATACATATTGTCTTCTACCATTTCCAAGCCTTGTTCCTTGGCGAACTCCTCAGCACCGGCTCCGCTCAGCATGACATGCGGAGATTTTGTCTTTACGGCATAGGCGGCATTGATCGGATGCTTCACGTGTTTTAAGCCAGCTACAGCGCCTGCGCTTAAATCCTTGCCTTCCATGATGGAAGCGTCCAACTCAAAAGTTCCCTCCACCGTACAGGTAGCACCAATTCCGGCGTTAAACAACGGATTTCCCTCGAAGTAATTGATTACGGCCATCACCGCTTCCGGCCCCTCGCCTCCCGCAGAAAGGACCTTATCTCCAATCATTAAAGCGGAGTCCAATGCGGCGTAATATTGAGCCGACTTAACCGGATCTTCCTCCAATCCGGCCATCGCCCCCGCACCACCATGTACCACGATTACATACTCCCGGTCTTGCGCAAAAGCAATGGATGACACCATCAAAGCCGTCAAGGCTATCATTTGTTTTAACATGCTATTATATTTAATCATTTATACAATGCTCAAAAATAGAACAAATATCTGAATTATCTTAGAGACATAGACTTATTTCCCGATTTTTATCCGTACATTTACCTCGAACGGTAATCTCTTAAATAATAACATTATGGAAGAATACATCGATTCTATCATAAGAGTGGGAAAGATATTGATCGGAAGCATAATGGTCGTGTTCGTACTCTGGTACATCGTAAAGGATATTGTCAAGGCTTATGGGAAAGATTCGCATGAACCGGATTAAA
>OHPK01001166.1_pt1 | contig 10456 bp, 7 predicted proteins | sample 1577661 | NCBI WGS metagenome assembly OHPK01 (sample SAMEA3879556, study PRJEB24766) | human gut metagenome | biome: human-associated habitat; feature: feces | place: USA | collected 1985/1987
AAGCAGCAATGAGTTGATCAGAGGTGTAAATCTTCATACCATCAATCAACTTTGTCCATTTTTCATCTGCGGCATTCGTTCCGTCAGATTCGTTACAAATCAGGAATGTCCCTCCGTTTTTCAGAACCCGATTTACCTCAAAAAAACATTTTTCCAATCCAGGCCAGAAGTAAACTGTCTCGAAAGCAGAAACATAATCAAAAACCGCATCAGGAAAAGGGATAGCAGATACATCACCTTGAACCACGCAACATTTCCCTTGTTTAATGGCGGTGGCGTTCAGTTTTTGAGATTCTGCCACGCTGACCTCCGAATAATCCATTCCTGTCACATGTCCATTTCCGCATTTGCCCAACCAGGCTACAATATTTGCACCGCCTCCGCAACCAACATCCAGTACCGCAGCGTCCGGATTCACCGAGATATTTGAGAATCCCCATTGCGATAATTTGGCGTGACCGCTGTTCATCATCTTCGTCATCAATTTTCCGCCGAAGCCTTGTGGCTTACGAGTATTTTCAAAGAAGTTCATTGCATTATTCCTCCTCTTTAAATTCCGATTGAACAAAATCGCTGCGCGATGGCCTGCCAAGGCTGTGGCGCAGTTTTATTTTTATTAAAAAAGCAGTGGAATTACTTTCCATAATCCGTTATTGTTAAGTTACCACACGAAACAACTGAACTAAGAAAGCTCCACTGCCTATGATAAGAATAACATTTTCCAGTCTCTTCCGCAATCGGAATTATGACGCTAATGCACCTCCGAATAGGTAGATGTAATTATTAACACTACTTATTCTGGAGGTTTTATTATGTATAAAGATATTTTTGAATCCATCCGCAATGAAGCGGAAAAACGTAACCTGCGTGAAAGAACTATTCAACTGTATTGCTCTGATGTCAGTTACTTCCTTCGTTGGATTGGAAAAAATGTTTCTGATCTTACACTTGAAGATGCGGAAAGTTTTCTTACTGCCAAACGTCTGGAAGGAAGGTCTCCTGAAACTCACAATCACTATCGGTCTGCAATCAAGTTCTTATATAAAAAGGTGCTGAAGATTGTCTGGGATGATGACACTGTTCCGGCTATGAAAAGAGAGCGAAATCTTCCTGCCGTTCTATCCCGCGATGAAATAAATGCAATCATTGACGCCACTCCGAATCTGAAGCATAAAGCGATTATTGCAACTATGTATTCTTCCGGATTACGTGTATCAGAGGTTGTTCATCTTCATTATGATGACATTTCACGTACCAACATGACAATTCATGTTCGTGAAACCAAAGGCAGAATTGACAGGTATACAATTCTGTCTCAAAAAAATTTAGACCTTCTCACAGAGTATTGGTTCAAATGTGGTCGCCCTAAAGATATCCTTTTCCCAAGTTCCTGGTCCGGTGGATATCTGGATATAGCCAGTGTTAACCAGTTCTTTAAGAAAAGTGCTAAACTCGCCGGCATTAACCGTCATGTTTCCTCTCATGCGTGCCGTCATAGTTTTGCCAGCCACCTATTCGAAAGTGGCACAGATATAAAATATATCCAGTCACTTCTGGGACATGTTGATCCTCGCTCTACAGATGTTTACCTTCATGTGAGCAACAAGACACTTCTTGGAATCCGCAGCCCGTTCGACAACCCGGAAGGTGGTGAATCATGAGTAAGGATTGTACGATTCAGGATGTTTTTCATCATTTTTATCCATCTTTTGAATCCACACATGATATTTCTCCCGCTCAGAGAAAAGCCGCTTACCACATCATGAATTGCAAAACCGGCGCCTTTGGTGTGAATGTAAGCGTATGCGAGGACTGCGGCTGCATATCAGTCCACTATAACTCCTGCCGTGACAGATGCTGTCCTATGTGTCAGGAGTTTCCAAAAGAAAAGTGGGTAGATGCACGGCGTGAGGATATCTTAGATGCCCCTTATTTCCATGTGGTTTTTACAGTTCCGGAAGAACTTAATCCCATTATCTACAGCAACCAGAAATTCTTATATACTGCTCTTTATCATGCGGCTTCAGATACTCTCAGTGAACTTGCTGCTGATAGTAAATATCTTGGGACTGATATCGGCTATATTTGCATCCTCCATACATGGGGAAGCACCATGAATTTTCATCCTCATATCCATGCGATTGTTCTTGGTGGAGGGCTGGATGTGAAAAATCATTGGAAAGACAATGGGAAAGATTTTTTCCTTCCGATTAAGGTAATCTCAAAAACGTTTCGTGGAAAATACATGGCTGAACTTAAGCAGCTCTGGGAAAATGACAGGCTTGAATTTCATGGATCGGCTGCACCTTACAAAAACTACTATACTTTCAAGGAATTGTTAAATACCTGCTATGCAAAGGAATGGATTCCTTATTGCAAGAAACCATTTGACGGTGCCGAATCTGTCATCAGATACCTTGGAAAATACACCCACCGGATTGCTATCAGCAACTACCGTATCAAAGACATGACAGAATCTACAGTTACATTTTCTGCTAAAGATTACAAAAACCAAGGGCTTTGGAAAGAGATCACCATATCCGGCGAGGAATTTATCCGTCGATTTTTAATGCATGTTCCTCCAAAACGTTTTGTACGTATCAGGCACTATGGTCTTCTTTCATCCAGAAATAAGAAGAAAAAGATTACCCTATGCAGAAACATCCTTGGTTGCAAAAAATATATTTCCAAGCTGAAAGATATGGATGCACCTGCCATTATCCGTCTTCTTTATAATAAAGATATATGCAAGTGTTCTTCCTGTGGTGGTAAGATTATTCCTCTGCCTACAGAACAACATTTTATAAAACCAAAACCACATATGCTCTGTTAACGTATCATAACTGTATATTTTTTTAGCTTCCTTATGGAGGCTTATTTCTGGTGTCATAATACAGGACTGAATTATAAATTCTATGTGTTTCTATGTGTACACGCTATCCTATTATAAATAGAGTGTCAGAATTAAAAGTCCATATAGAGTTGACGCGCTTTGTTCAACCAGAAAAAATCGAAATTGATGCAAACGAAAGGGCAGTTAATGAAAAGTCTCAATACTGCTTTTTCGTTTGCACCACCTTCGATTCTTTCCTTAACGATTTTAATGTTTCTATTATACCATAATGATACTATTATGAAAAATGAAAAAATAGTTCACGGTTTATATGCCAAAAATAATAAAAAAGCGTATCTTGAAAAGGCAACTTGCATATGCTATAATGGCGGTAGCTAAAAAAGAAATTATCAAATCCAAGCAGCACACCCCCTTTCTGTTGCCAGATTGGGGGCGACAACGTAGCTATTATATCATATATTCCAATTTTCTGGGGCGAAGAAGAATCAAATACAAACGTTTAATGCAATCAAGGTGTCAGTCCGTTATTTCCGGAACTGACGCCTTGATTGCATTGGAAATTGTCAATGCCACTGTTTTGTCTTACATATACTTCTTCACAATATTCTCCATTACTTTCCACTTATGTTCCATATCAGAGACAAGTTTAAACTGTGTCCTTGCCCGGTCCAAATTCTGCCCCGGTCTGTGAATTTTAAAATAAATGTCTCCCTGAATATAATCCATAAGAAACCTCATTCCACATTCATAGGTCATAAGCCTAGCGCCCATCGGAAGCAGCTTTATCTCTTCCTGTGAAAGTTTTCCACCACAGCCCTCAATAAAGCCCTTCGCACATGCTTCAAAAAGCTCTAAATCGCACCACACTTTATCCAGATTTTGTTCATCCTCTAATGCTGTACTTGCTCCAATCCGCACCGCATCTCCAAAATCATTCATGGCCGCCCCCCGCATTACAGTGTCCAGGTCAATCACACATATTCCTTTTTTGGTATCCTTATCCATGAGGACATTATTAATTTTTGTGTCATTATGAGTCACACGAAAACTGATTTTCCCACTTCTCAGCAAATCCTGAAAGCAGTCCACAATTTCTTCCCTGTCCAATACAAACTGAATTTCCTCCCGGACCAAATCCACTCTGCTGCACACATCCTCTTCCAGCTTTTTCAATGCTGTCATAACCATTGGTTTATCTTCCCTGTAGGTAACTCCATACCACTTTTCTGTTGTAAGAAGAACTTTTACTTCTGCTTTATTGCTATCTAACAGTCTGCTGACGACCGACGGAAGATAATATTCACATTTCAGTGGATTATGTTGCAGACCCTCCTGCAGAAAATCACGAAATCCATACGCAATCTCTGACAAAAATCCCTTGCTAAATCCCCATAAATTCATGGAAACAATCGTATCTCCTGCCAAATCCGTATAACTTTTTCCATCATCTTCCGTATATGCAGCATTCTCTCCACGTTTTACAATCGTTGTACGTTCTGTTACACTGACAAGTTTTCCATCACCATCAATATCACAGACACCTCTTGCCACACTTCCATTCTCCGTCAAAGTATTTTTCAACTGATATCCTACCATTGCATACTGATACTTTTCATTATCTTCATGCACACTCAGATAATCATAAATCTGCTTAAATGCTTCTCTTCCATAATAGTCGTCTGCATTAATCACTGCAAATGGTCCGTCAATCATATCTTTACAACTTAAAATTGCATGCGCAGTTCCCCATGGCTTTACTCTTCCGGCCGGAACTTCAAATCCCTCCGGCAGATTTTCCAGCTCCTGAAATGCATATCTTACTTTCATAATCTTTTCTATACGATTCCCTATGACATTATGAAAATCTTCCGCATTCTCTCTTTATATCTCCTGATTAAACAGCGTACCATTTAATCTCATTTGCCTCCATTTTCAACGCAAAACTGCTTCCATCTCCGCGATAGATAACCGTATTCTGTGGCTCGTAGGTATTATTTACAACACAGAATTTGCCATTTTTTACATATGCATGTACTTCCACATTGAAATTTGTACTAAACCACTGATGTAATAAGTTTTCGCCATGTGTACTCCACAAAATGCTTCGATAAAGAATTCTGCTGTTCTCAAAGCTATATGGCAGTCCACTGATATAGACCGAACGGCCCTCACCAAATTCATGCACAGCCATCTGAACTTCTTTGTCCCTCTGTACCAGAATTTCTGTTCCCTCATACGCAAACATATTCTTCTTGCCCTCTCCGAAGTCAACAGGCTTTGTTGTATCTGCAAGAATAAAGTGATTTTTGTGTTCTTCCCAGTTATACTTATCGTAGTTTAAGGTAAATCCGGTTTCTTTTTCCACACCAATTAAATCAGCAAGCTGCAGATAATGTCCCTGATACTGGTGTCCTGCCGGTTCCCCGACACCGATAAATCCACCGCCCCGGTAGACAAATTCACGAATGGCTGCGGAAATAACTGCATTCTCCCAGACTGCCCCGCCGGTGTGTGCCGTATCCCCGTCCCCGACATTGATAATGACATCAATATCCTTTAATATATCCTTATCCTTTAAAATATCATCAAATGAAATAAATTTCACATCAAACGGTGCGCCGCTTAATGCCTCGATAATTCCCGCATAACTGTAATTCTGTTTCTGATATAAGGCATGGTGTACCATATGGCAGCCCCAGCTGCGGATTTTGCCCCAGCTGTTTAAAACAGCAACCTTCTTCACACAGTATGGTGTTGTTCCTTTTGCATTCTCATATAGTTCACGGAATTCATTGCACACGCTCTCCACATAGTCCAAAAACTCCGGGAAATCTAATGCAAGCTTTAAATATCCGCCATATCCGATACGGTCGATTGGTTTTCTTAAAATGGCACGGCGTGCTGTCACCCAGTTTTCCTTTGCTTCCTTGACAGGATCTCCGCCCTCATGGAAGGTATCCGGGAAAAAGTATGGAAGGAATCTTCCTTCTGTATATTTTACACCTTCAATATCAGAGATCAGACGAAGTGTACTTCCGTTTCCAACGCTTCCTACCACTGCGTCAAGACCGATCGTTGCAAACTCTTCCATGAATGGTTCTGTTCCGATCCAGTGATCCCCCAAAAACATCATTGCCTCTTTGCCGCATTCATGTGTGATGTCAACCATCTCTTTTGCAAGCTTTGCAACTTCCCTGCGCTGGAATGCCTGAAAATCCTTATATTCTTTACCAGGTACACGATACTGATTGTTATAATATCCCTGGTCAATGATATATTCCGGGCGGAATTTATAACCCATTTCTTTTTCAAACTGCTCTAAAATATAAGGACTTACTGACGCGGAATAACCATACCAATCCACATATTTTTCCCGCTTTAACTCGTCAAACATCAATGTAAACTGATGGAAAAACGTCGTATAGCGAATGACATTGACATATGGATGCTCCTCGCAGAATTTACGCAGGCGCTCCATGGAATATTTATGTGTTTTCGGCTGCCGTACGTCAAACGTAATCTGATGTTCGAAATCTTTCCAGTCATTTGTCACCGCATTGTACATATGTACCGGATCCCAGATAATATATGCCAGAAAGCTTACTGTATATTCATGAAACGGTTCTGCCTCATGAATACAGACGCACCCTGACTCCTCATTATATTCCCACTGTTTGGTCGATACCACCTGACCTGTGGAACGGTCAACAACCTCCCACCATCGTTTAATATCATCTCTTGTATTGACCTGCATTAACTCATCCGAAATCCCCTTCATCAGAGGAATTTGCAGTTCGCTTTCAACAGCCGTATAAAATCCACTCATAATATAACACTGCTGCACCTCATCCGGGTTCGCCTTCGCCCACTCATTATCTTTTCTCGTGGTGTAGTAAGTTGCATAAATCTTTGCCCCGGTCTTTGTCAGCTCTTCCGGGAATTCTGTTCCGTCACAATCGCGGATTGCATCTGCACCCCAGCGTTTCATTAACTCAATTGTCTCTGGAACCACATCCAGATTTGTAGGAATTGTGACACGTCCTGTATTTTTCTCACTCATTTTTCTTCCTCACTCTATTTCATCCATATAATTACTTTCTTTTCTTCTTTTCTGCAAAAGGGCAATTATAAATCCACAATGCCATTAATAAACAGATAATTCCAATAAGCATAATTCCTAAACCTGTCATTTTTCCTGTCATACCCCATCCAAAAACAGACAGGCTTATTCCGGCAATAAAAAGAGCTGCCATTAAAATTATTCTGCATTTTGTGTGCTTTTTCCAAAATTCCATTTTAATCTCCCTTCTCATCAACCCTTTAAACCACCAACAGTCATTCCCTGTGTCAGTTTATTCTGAACACATATATATAAAATTAATGTAGGAAGCATTACTATTACAAGTCCTGCATACATAATTCCATACTGTGCTGCTGACTGCTGTGCCTGCATCAGATTTAATAATCCTACCGGTAACGTTTTCGGTCCATTTGCCGAACTCATCAGTGTCATGGAAATGATATATTCATTCCAAAAAGAAAGAAAATTAAACAAGATTACTGTAATAATAGATGGTTTTGCCATTGGGAAAATAATTTTCCACATCGTTGTACTATAACCTGCTCCATCAATATATGCCGCTTCTTCATAATCATGTGCCAATGTTGAAAAATACCCTGACAACAGATAAATTGTAAACGGAAGTGCCGTTGCAGCATATACGATTGCAAGTATGACCAGATTATTTAAAAGAAAACTTTTCCCAATTACTGATTTCAGCCAATTGTCTCCATCTCGCAGCATCAGAAAAATTGGAACAACAATATAATTCACGTTAATAAAAAGACCACCCATAAAAGCCGCATTTAAAAATTTGCTTCCTTTAAATTTAAAACGTGACAAACAGTAAGCTGCCGGCAGTGCAACAATTAAAAGAATTACAAGTGCCAAAGCTGTAACAAATACGGAGTTTAACATGTAATCTCCCATTTTTGCTGTATTCCAGGCATCAATAAAGTTCTGAAAATAAAAACCCTCCGGCAAAGTCCACGGATTTCCATAAAATTCTTTATTCTGTTTGATAGATGCCATAAATACCCATGCTACCGGAACAATAATGATGACTGCAAGCAATATTAAAACTACATAAATAAAAATTTTATACAAATGCTCGGTAGAATTCGAATGTTTCTTCTCTTTCATGTTTTTTCTCCTTAAAATTCCAGTGGTTCCCGCTCTGTAACTTTATTTACAAGTGCAGATAATGCAAATGAGAAAATGAATATCACAACACCTATTGACATACTATATCCATATAAACCCGCATCTTTTTGTCCATACATATAACTCAATGCCACTTCAGAAGCCCCATTTGGTCCGCCAGAAGTCATTGCTTTTACAAATAAAAATGCCATATTAATCGTCGAAATAATAAAGAATGTCAGTGTTGTGCGAATATTTGTCCAAATCAGAGGAATTGTAATCTGAAAAAACTGAACCATTCTTCCAGCCCCATCTAATCCAGCACTTTCATAAAGGCTTTCCGGTACGCTTGCCATAGATGCCATATACATTACCATATAATAACCAATCGCCTGCCATACCATGGCAATAATAAGGCTTACCATAACAAGAGACTCTCCTTTCCATAAAATTGGATTTTCCATTTTATGGAATAAGCTTATAATACTATTTAACATTCCGTTCTCCGGCTTATAAATTGCAGAAAAAATACCTGCAATTACTACAACCGATAAAATATTGGGAATATAAAAAATAATACGGAAAAAATTCTGTCCCCTGATTTTTTCTCTTGACAGAATACCCGCAAAAACAAGTGCAAATGCAAAGGTAACTATTGTAACAACAACAATAAGTAAAATCATGTTTTGCATGGACCTTATAAAATTAGTATCCGATATTAATGTTTTAAAATTTTTCAGACCAACAAATGCTTCATTCGGTGAATATGCACCCTTTTCAAATAACGACATTCGGAATACATTTAAGGTAGGCAATATCATAAACACAAAAAATAAAATTACTGCGGGTGCTATGCATACCGCCAAAAAACCGCTTCGTCCTCTGGCTTTTTTCATACTTTCACGTTCCTTTCAAACAAACCGTACTATTTAAAATTCGGCGGACAAAAATCCTGTCCGCCGACTCATTTTTACCACTATAGCATTAAGGAAAACTAAAAACTCTTATTTCAAATTTGCCCGCATCTGGTCACTTGCCGAAATAATTCCATCAATCCACTCCTGCTCTGTCATATCTCCTGATACCAAAGAGTTTACAGGGTCAAAGAATACAGTACGTACTTCAATACCCGGAATTGCTTCAAATGATGCAAAATTGCCCATGGCTGCCTTTGCTCCATTATCATAGATAGAATAAAACATGACATTATCACCTTCTAATTTATCTGCAATTCCTAATACCGGCTGAATAGCTCCTGCTTTTGCAAAAATTTCACATGCTTTATCACTGTATAAATATGAGATAAATAATTTTGCTGCATCCTGATGTTCTGCACCAGAAGGAATCCATGCCTGTTCAAACCATGTATAACTATAACTGTCTCCTCCCGCTTTTACCGCCGGAAGAGCTGTCATACCCCACTTAAATCCATCTGCACGAGGAGCATCTGCCATTTCACCGACAATCCAGGTTCCATTTGGCATGAAAATTGCCTTATTATCAAGTACTAACTGCTGGTTCTGTGTAAAATCCTGATCATTTGCCTGTGCCGGTGTAATAGGATTTGTGTACTCAGCTAACTTTGCAACAATATCAAAACATGTCTGTGCTTCTGGTGTTTCCCAGATACCTTCTTCATAATTTGTGGCCTTATCAAAGAATTCAGATCCGCCTGCGGCATACATTAATGCATAGAAAAATGCATCAAAATATCCTGTTGTCGGATATGTAAATAAATAAATTCCCTCTTCTTTTGCTTTATCTCCAAGTTCCCACATTTCATCCCAGGTTGTTGGAACATCCCATCCTTTTTCTTCTAAAAGACCTGCATTATAAAACAGACCACATGGGGAATAAAACATTGGTGCAAGATATGTCTTTCCATCACCATAAGGATTCGTCAATGATGTATCTGTAAATCCTCCTGCAATCTTCTCTGAAACAAGTTTATCTTCTCCCGGAACTTTCATAGATAAGACATCTGTAATGTCAGTAATCATATTTCCCTTAATAAACTGTTCCGTTAACGCAGCTTCACGTCCCGTGGCCAGATGAATAACATCCGGGTATTCGCCTCCCTGCATGGATGGTCCTATTACATCCTCCAATTTTTTATCTGTTGTAAGTTCTACCTGAATTCCGGTTTCTTCTGTAAATGCATCTGTCACTTCCTGCCACATTTGCGAACCATAACCTGTCTCAATTGCGGCTACACTGATTGTTGTTCCCGCATAGGCTGCGTATGGATTATCAGATGTTGGCTGCTCTGCCGCCTCTGTTCCTGTTTCTTCTGTTTTGCTGTTATCTGATGCAGAAGTCTCCGTTCCTGTTCCTGTGCCGCACCCCGCAAATAAAGATGCTGCCATTACCATGCTCATCATTGTACACAAAATTTTTTT
>OHPK01001170.1_pt1 | contig 10403 bp, 10 predicted proteins | sample 1577661 | NCBI WGS metagenome assembly OHPK01 (sample SAMEA3879556, study PRJEB24766) | human gut metagenome | biome: human-associated habitat; feature: feces | place: USA | collected 1985/1987
GTATGGAAATGCAGCAACGGTTTGCGATACTCCTGCAATCCCAGGATCCATGATTTCGCCGGAGAAAAGGTATGCATCCAGGTGATCACGCCGGCGCAGTTTTCATCCAGATTGGCTTCATTGAAGGTGCGGCGGATCAGCTCGTTGGTGATCAGGGTCGGCTTCCATACGACCTCGTAGGGCAGCACACCGGAAGCATTCAGGGCATCCACGATTTTGTGGGAATGCTCCGCCACCTTCGCAAGGCACTCGTCTCCATACAAGTCCTGCGAGCCTGTACAAAACCAGAATTGATAGTTTTTTGTCTGTAACATAAGTAATACCTCCTCTGAAAAATACGATTTCGATATTTCCATTTTACAACTTGTATGCTTCTACTAACAAGTTGTATATTTGGAGGTGAATATACCGCAGCAGGAGTTTCCCACCACGAGCTCCGGCTGGATGAGGATTTTACTCTGCTCCGGCTGCAAGGTCTCCCCTCTCAGCAGAGACAACAGCAACTGTGCGGCCATCTCTCCCAACTTCTCCTGGGGATGCACGATGGTCGTGAGGTGAAAACCATCTCCCATGGCCATGCATGAGTTGTCATAGCCGGTGACAGAAATATCCTCCGGAACACGGATCCCGCGGGAGGCCAGTGCCGGAATGATCTGCATAGCGATCTGATCGTTATAGCATACGACGGCATCCAGTGAAATCCCCTTTGCCAGTAGTCGCAGAATTCCTTCCCGGGGATGTACCTTTCTATCCTCCGTATGGAACCATATCACCTTATCGGGATCGTAGAGCATACCCGCTTCCTGTAATGCCTGCACATAGCCGCGATGGCGGTTCTGCCCCTGGATGTCATCCGCCTTGAAGATTCCGGCAATACTACGGTGCCCATTGTCTAACAGATACTTTGTGATCATATATCCGCCCCTGCAGTCATCCATCAGCACCTGTGGTCTGTCCTCCATCCGGTCGAAGCAGCCCTGTATGAACACGTAAGGGATTCCATAGCTTTCGAGCTGTTCATATAAATGCAGATGCCTGCAGCTGATCTGGCTTTTACTGGGTTCGATGATGACTCCGTCGATGTCCTTCTGCAACAGCTCTTCGAGACATCTGGCTTCCTGGCTTCTGGAATTGTGGGTATTTTTCAGCAGAATACTATAGCCTTCAGCCGTGAGGACATCATCAATCCCCTGAATGACCCTCGGAAAAATATAATCCGACAGATAAGTGGTCACTACAGCTATATTGTGGGATTTATGTCCGGGACGTAACCGCTCCGATACAAAGGTTCCTTTTCCATGCATTGCATAAATATATCCTTCCTGTTCCAGGATCGCCAGTGCTTTCCGGACAGTCTGACGGCTCACCTGATAAGCAGCCGCCAGTTGGTTCTCAGAAGGCACACGATCCCCCGCCCGCAGTTCTCCCCGGTGGATCTGCTCCTCCAGGTCATGATGCATTTTATAGTATTTCAGCTGTTTTTCTTCCATTGATGAAAGCCCTTCTCTTTCTCTATCTGGATTTTACCTATCCAAATCTTGTTTCCAGACAACACTGTTCCTATATTTCTCATCATTTTTCACTTTCCGGCATGATCAGCTTTCTGAGCTCTTCCGCACCGCTGACAAAATCACTGGTTATGGTATCATTATGAATGACATGATCGCAGATTTTCCGGTTGCGTTTTTCCGCATCAATGGACAGGATCCGCAAGGTCTTCTCCTCGGTGTCGTAGTCAGATTCTATGATGTCGGCAATCAGCTTTTCCTTGTCGCGCGCCACGTATATAATGTGCGTGGGAAAAGACCGTTTCATGGCGATAGCGCCGCACATATCCACCGGGATCACAGCAAACTTCCCCTGATCCAGTAGCTCACGGATATCTTCTTTTCTCGTTCCGTAACGTACTCCCGCATAAGCTGTTTTTTCAAAAAAATCCATCCGGTCGAAGGCTTCTTCTGAAACATACCGGTGTCCGTGACGTTCCGGTTCCGTGCAATAATTCACCGGGCGCACAAACAACTGCTCCGCGCGGATATTCTCTGTCGTATTTCCACCTTTGCTGCCGCACAGAGCTTCTGTGATCTCACGTTTCCCGGAGCCGGAAGGCCCCACCAGTGCAAGTACCGCCGGAGCGGTGATCTTCTCCGGCTTTGAAGTGGAGGCTTTCATGATCTGACGCACCAGCGACACGAATTCAGCCATGGTATTCACAGACAGGAGCCCTGTCATTTTGGCATTCCATGGCTTCCGCATCAACACCGGATACTCTGCCTTGCTGTCCAAAATATTGTGAATGGCATCATCCAGTACAATATCAAAATGTACACGGTCTTTCGCACTTCCCAATATAATATTCTCCGGTGGAAGCTCCGGGAACTGCGTCATGATCTGCTCTGCCCGCACTCCCATAAAATGCGGTGATACCGCCGTAATAAAAAAAACATCCGCAATCTGCATCAGCCGGCGGATCCCACGCTTTGTCTCCTCCGTGGGAATCTGCCGGCTGTACAGCTCGGGATCGTTATAAAATTCTTTGATCACCGAAGTTCTTCCCTCATTGGCCCAGGAAGTGATCTCTTCCAGGCGATAAGGCTTCTCCGGATGATATTTTTCATTTGCCATACGGATGGCTATGCTGTTAAACGGGGCGGTGACATCGTCCCAGTCAATACCGATACTAGGTCTGAGCATGCTGTGCTTCCTCACTTTATACAGATACATTCTACTATTATATGCGATCTGTATTCAGCATAGCATAAACCGGTGCACAGCACAATCCATACATGCCGGATATCTCTAGCCTTTCATGGTCTCTTCCAGGATATGCAGACAGTTCTGCATGGATGCTTCAAATTCTTCTTCATTATTATTTTGGAACAGGATCAGATCATCCTTCACCTTAGGATCATCCAGATTCTCCGGAATGGAGAAATCACAGGATGCAATATACTCATCCCAGTGTGCCAGCTTCCAGGTATCTCGATCGGAATTTCTGGCGATCATACGCTCATGTACGATCTCCGGAGATGTTTCCACCCATACGACCACCAGCGTTGCATTTTTCTCTGCAAGCTTGGCTTTCAGATTATGAATATAATCCATATCCCGGATTTCCTGGGTAAAGGGTGCATTGATCAATACAATATCGTCATAATCCAATGCTTCCATAGCCAGATCCACAACACACTCGTACTCATAGTCACGGATATTTTTTTCAAAAAAGTCACTGCTTCTGTCATAAGGCTGTCCCGCTACTACAAATATCTGTTTTGACAATGTGATCAAAGTATCCTTGTCCAAATATACCACATGCTGCAGTCTCTTCGCCAAAGCTTTGGAAATATAAGTTTTTCCGCAGGCGGGCGGTGATGTTACCAGGATCAATTTCTTAACCATAAAAATCTTCCTTTCCGCTATGTATTGTTTATTATTATCCTTTTCATTAGATATAGCGCGATTTTTTGAGATTGTCAACTATTTATCAAACTTTTTGGCTGTTGACTTGTCAACATCCATGTGTTACACTTCATAAAGTTGTTGTTTCATCAACATTTTATAGGAGGATTGTCCATGCAGGATCGTTTTGAAAGATTCGTTGTATCGATCACGGAATTGCACCGTTATCTGCAGAAATTAAAAGAACTGGAAATGGGGCAATTAGACTTAAAAGCAGGTTACACTATGTGTCTGTATCACCTGGGAAAACATCCGGAGGGGCTGACTGCCACACAGCTGACAGAGCTTTGTAAGGAAGATAAAGCTGCCATTTCCCGGACATTAAGCCAGTTAAGTGCTAAAGGCCTGGTGTCCTGTGAGTTGCCGGAAAACAAGCGTTCCTACCGTACTTTATATTATCTGACCGAGGAAGGCAGCACTGTAGTCAAAAAAATCGGTTCCCGGATCTACTCTGCACTGGCTCACGGCGGAGACGGCATGACAGAGGAACAGCGGGTGAATCTCTACGATTCCCTGGAGAGGATCTCCCATAATCTGGAACAGTACCTTGCTGAGTTCCCTTCCGAACATCCACCCAAAAAATAAGCAGGAAGAAACATTTAGCTGCCAAACTATAATAAAAAGAATAGGAATACTATCATGGAAAAAATACGTTTTATCACAGACTCCGCATCTGATATGAACCACCCCAGGGAGGATGTCACCATCCTGCCGCTGCACATCCGCTTCGGCGACGACGAATATGCTGACGGAGTCACCATCAGTCACAGAGAATTCTACGAAAAGCTGATCGAATGTGACACTCTCCCCACCACCAGTCTGGTATCTCCCGCTGTCTTTGAAGACGCTTATGAGCAGGCAGTCTCCGCGGGGGAGACCGTCATCGTGATCACCATCTCCGGTAAATTGTCCGGCACCTGCCAAAGTGCCCGGATCGCTGCTGAAGATTATGAGGGTAAGGTATTCGTCGTAGACAGCATGAATGCCACCATAGGAGAGCGCATTCTGGTAGAGTATGGTCTGCAATTAAAGGATCAGGGGAAATCCGCAGAAGAAATTGTCAGCATTCTCGAAAAGGAGAAATCCAAGATCCACACCATGGGACTTCTGGACACCTTGGAATACCTGAAAAAAGGCGGACGTATCTCCTCTACCGTGGCATTCATCGGCGGTGCACTGGCCATCAAGCCTGTGGTCGCTGTCTCAGACGGCGAGATCATTATGCTCGGAAAAGCCCCCGGTCTGAGTGATGAGCTGTTACAAAAATACATTCACGACAGCGAACATCTGTGGAAGGATTACGCAAAGGAACTTCCCATCAGCACTCTGGGAGCCACCATCGGAACCCATGTAGGCCCCGGAGCTGTTGCGGTTGCCTTCTTCGAACATTAAACCTATTATAATTCTTTCCATTTACTCAAGAACAGCCGCAACCTTCCGGATGTTACGATGCGGGCTGTCACACTGATCAAAAAAATCCCGAAGGCTTTCACAGTCTCCGGGATTTCTTTTATTTTTCTTTTGCTTCTCTGATCAAGCAGCTTTCTTTGCTTTCTTCTCTTTCATCTGCTTAACGAAGGTCCGTGCGCCTTCCACTACCAGGAAGATTGCCAGAACTGCCATTGCAGCTGCGAAGAACAGCTGGAACCAGTCACCCCATGCAGCAGTGCCGGCACCGATTGCCTTGCACTTGTTGATCACGGTGATCACCAGGCTGGTCAGGGTTGCGGCAAGCATGAATACCATAGGGAAGAAGAACATCTTGTTGTTCTTACCAACTTCACCCAGCCATGCAGCTACTGCCATCAGAGCGATACCTGCAAGCAGCTGGTTCGCTGCACCAAACAGACCCCAGATCTGGCTTAAGGACAGACCGCCGAGGATACAGCCGATCAGTACCATGGATACAGTACCGAACAGGGGATGTGCCAGCACCTTACGTGCGCCCTTGGCATCCTTGTAAGTAGCTTCGCCTTCCTTCAGGAACAGCTCGGAGAACATGAAACGGCTCAGACGGGTACCGGTATCCAGACTGGTCAGTGCGAATACAGATACAGACAGTGTGAGCAGTGCGTAGATCGTACCGTATGCCTTGGAGGTCTCGGTACCGAACATGGATGCAATACCTGCAGCGAATGCAGCTGCGGGAGATCCGAACTCACCGTTTAAGTACTTCTGATATACTGCACCGACTGCTACCAGCGCGATGATACCCAGAGCAGACTCGATCAGCATGGAGCCGTAACCGATAGCCTTGGCATCCTTCTCGTTTGCTAACTGCTTGGAAGAAGTACCGGTAGCGATCAGGCTGTGGAAACCGGAACATGCACCACATGCTACAGTGATGAACAGCATAGGGAACAATGTCTGTCCTGCCTTGGGCTCCCAGCCATTAAACGCAGGGATATCGAATGCGACAGTACCGGTGAAAGCACCGGCAACGACACCGATGAATGCCAGACCGATCATAGCATACAGCAGGAAACTGGACAGGTAGTCACGGGGCTGTAACAGGATCCATACGGGAACCAGGGAAGCCACTGCGATGTAAACACCTACAAATACGATCCATGCGATACGGTTCATTGCAAATCCAACGTTCAGACCTAAAACAGTAATAGCTACGATACAGATGATACCACCGATGGTAGCGGGCAGAGTCTTAACGCCCATTCTGTTGGTCACATAACCATAAATAACAGCCAGAACGATGAACAGCAGAGAGATCATTGCGGTAGACTGATTACCGGTAGGATTGGTCACAAAACCGAAAGCGGTCTTGCCGGCATCATCCGCCAGGGTCAGGAAAGTACCTGCCACAATGTTAACGAAGGAAGCGATTACCAGGATCAGCACCAGAAGTGCGAAGATGATGAAAAGCTTCTTAGCTCTGGATCCCATGGAATCCTCGATGATCTCACCTACAGATTTACCGTCATGTCTGATAGATGCGAATAAAGATCCGAAGTCCTGCAGACCGCCGAAGAAAATACCACCGATGATACACCACAGGAATACGGGAACCCATCCGAAGATGGAAGCCTGAATCGGTCCGTTGATCGGGCCTGCTCCGGCGATAGATGAAAAATGATGACCCATAAGTACGGCAGGCTTAGCTGCGACGTAATCCACACCATCTTCCTTCTCAATTGCAGGAGTCTTCTTGGTAGGATCGATGCCCCACTGTTTTGCCAGCCAGGAGCCATAGAACACATAGCCGATAAACAACAGTACAATAGCGGCTACAACGATTAATAATGCTGTCATTTGTGTTTCTCCTTTTCTTAATACACAGATTTAATTTATTGCCTTTTTTACGAGCTTCTTCAGAATCTGTCCGTGGCGGTTGTGGACGATCCGACCCGAAGACAGCTCAGCGACAATCAGACGATAATTGCTCCAGCCATGGAATCCCCAGAAGTAACTCTGATAATGCCTGCACTTTTTCACCTGTGCGAGAGCATCCTCCCCGGCATGAGCGGTCAGAATGATCAGGACGACATCACTGTTCCTGTGATGGGAAGACGGCTGCACATTTGCAGTTCCCCGCTCCCAGGCGATAGCGTCCAGTTCCAGAAGACGTTCCTTAGATAAAGATTCTTCTGTGGCAAAATACACTGTCTCGTTGGTATCAATATCTGCCACCTTGGCTTTCTTGATCAGAAAGTACTGCTCATTATGGGATCCGAAGATCGCCTCTGCTGCGAATGGCGGTTCTACAGCTTCTGTTTTGATATTGTAGTAGGTCTGATAAGATCGCAGGACGCGTTCCAGCGCTTCCCCGGGAGTAAGTGTCTTTTGTAATTCCATTCTGCTTTCCTTTTAAGCATGCGTAATCGATTACATTTACGTTCATGCTATTGATAACTTTAGCACGTCGAAGTGTCAAATACAACGGATTTTTTAGCATTTCTTTACACTTTTTTTATAAATACATACTTTATCGTTATATGTTAGTCCTCTGACAGCTTTTTTCCAAGGTGCAAATTTAACCTATATACCATTACAAATTTAATCTCTTTATCTGGATAAACTTATTGACTTTTGTTGGGTAACCGGAAATCATTCTAAAAAAAGCAGCCGATTTTCATCAGCTGCCGATTTTTAGGAATGATTCTTCTCTTCCTTGATCTCCCAATGGATCAGGAAGGTCAGTGCCGCACGAAGTCCGATGATACCGGCTACGGTAACGATCTCCTTCCAGTCTCTGACAATAACGGTCTTAAGGATCTCACTGCACAACTTGAATTCCAGCCCTACAGCAAGCCCCTGCGCCAGGGTGATCTTCATATCCGGCACCCGCCGCACATAATTATAAAACCCTTTCAGACCGGAGAGAATAATAACGATCACTCCGACAAATTCAAAGAACAATATTGCCACCTGGACAATATTGTTCATCACGTTTTCCAGGAATTCAATGATAAGCTCTATGTGGAACATGCACAGCCCCCCGCTTTTCTTACACTTCTTTTTTCATTGTAGCGTATCCAAAAAGGGCGTGCAAGATGTATCTTTATCTTTTTATCAGCTATTTTTCTTCTGTTTTCAATAATTCCTGCATAGTATGCCAGCCAAGCACCGCGCATTTTACCCTGGCAGGCATGTGGGCGATATCCTGCAATACGGAGGCCTCTTCTAGCTCATCCTTCTCTTCATCGGTGATACTTCCCTTGATCATCTTGAGGAACAGATCTGCCAGATGCAGTGCCTCTTCCTTACTTCTACCAATGACCAGTTCCAGCATCATGTCCGCAGAAGCCTGGGAGATGGCACAGCCGTCTCCTTCAAAGGCACCGTCCACGACTACACCGTCCTCCACCTTCAGTTCCAGAAAAATATCATCGCCACAGCTGGGATTGACACCTTCTAACACCAGGTTCGCATCCTCCAGCTTGTGTTTGTGATACGGATGCAGATTGTGCTCCGTCAGGATCTCATTATAAAACGTTTTATTCTCCATAGCCCATCTGTCTCCTTATCCCGGCAAGACTTGTTAAAAATGCCTGTATCTCTTCTTCCGTATTGTAGACGCCCAGACTCACTCTGGTGGTAGACAACACTTTCAGGTGCTGTAGTAACGGCTGGGCGCAGTGATGTCCCGCCCGGACTGCGATGTGATCTGCATCTAAAACAGATGCCACATCATGGGGATGCACGCCGTCCAGCTTAAATGTCACGATACCGTGATGATCCTCCGCTTTCTGTGATCCTAAAATATGCACCGCAGGGATCTCCTTCATCCCATCCATCAACAGTTTTGTCAGCTTTGCTTCTCTCTCTTCGATGAAATCAAAGCCGATCTTCTGCACATAGTGGATAGCCTCTGCGAGGGCATAAGCACCGGCACCGTTCACCGTACCTGCCTCGAACTTATGAGGCACCTCTGCCCACACGGCTCCCGTACGGCTGACGGAATCGATCATTTCTCCACCGCATAAAAACGGGGGCATCTGCTCTAACAGCTCTCTCTTCGCATATAACACACCGATTCCCATGGGAGCGTACATTTTATGCCCGGAAAATGCCAGAAAATCCACATCCAGATCCTGTACGTCCACTGCCATATGGGGCACGCTCTGGGCTCCGTCTGCCACGAAATAAGCGCCTGCCTCATGTGCCAGCTGTGCAAAACGCTTGATATCATTTTTGCAGCCCAGCACATTGGATACCTGGGTCATGGCAACGATCTTCGTTCGGTCGCTCAGTGCCTCCTTAAAAGCTTCCTCGGTATATTTTCCGTCTTCGGTGCACTCCAGATACTTCACCACTGCTCCGGTTCTGGCTGCCGCCTGCTGCCAGGGCAGAAGATTGCTGTGGTGCTCCATAATGCTCACCAGGATCTCATCTCCCGGTTTCAGTACCAGGGAGCCGAAACTGTACGCCACCAGGTTTAAACCTTCCGTGGCATTGCGGACGAAGATGATCTCCGCCGCTTCCTTCGCATTCAAAAACTCCCTTACCGTCTCTCTGGCTTCTTCGTATTTTTCGGTTGCCGCCTCCCCCAGCTCGTATAATCCGCGCAGGGGATTGGCATTGTATTTTTCATAAAATTCCCGCTCTGCTTCCAGGACACAGACCGGCTTCTGTGAAGTCGCTGCGGTATCCAGATAGATCACTTTCTGATTCTCCAGCAGAGGAAAATCCTTGCGGATCTCGTTGACTGAAATACTCATACTTCCTCCTGTTATCTTACTCTTTACGCTTCCTCTTCTTCCACGGCTCTGCCCAGGAACTTTTGTACCTTTGCCTGTGTGGAAGCGTCAGGGATCTTACGGCAGACCGCATCCACCTTCGCCATCGCCATCGAGAACGGATACCTGCGTCAAGGGCACATCGAAATCGTCGGCGCCGGTCCGGGTAATCCCGACCTTATCTCCGTGCGTGGAAGGCAAATGCTGGAGAAGGCAGATCTTATCCTCTACGCCGGCAGTCTCGTCCCCCGCGAACTGACATTCTGTGCCAAACCAGGTGCTATCATCCGCAACTCAGCCTCTATGGACTTGGAAGAACAGTTTGCACTGATGAAGAAATTCTATGATGAAGGCAAATTCATCGTCCGCCTGCATACGGGCGATCCCTGCATCTACGGTGCCATTCAGGAACAGATGAACTATTTCGACCAGCATCACATGAGTTATCACATTACCCCGGGCATTTCTTCCTTCCAGGCTGCTGCCGCTGCACTGAAGTCTCAGTTTACCATTCCTGAGAAAGTGCAGAGTATCATCCTTACCCGCGGCGAAGGACGCACCCCCATGCCGGAACGCGAACAACTCCACCTACTGGCACGCTCGCAAAGCACCATGTGTATCTTCCTCAGTGCCGGCATTGCCGAACAGGTGCAGGAAGAGCTCTTACAGGAATATCCCAAAACCACCCCTGTCGCCGTTTGCTACCACCTTACCTGGAAAGACGAGCGCATCTATCGTGGAGAGTTGAAG
>OHPK01001175.1_pt1 | contig 10351 bp, 8 predicted proteins | sample 1577661 | NCBI WGS metagenome assembly OHPK01 (sample SAMEA3879556, study PRJEB24766) | human gut metagenome | biome: human-associated habitat; feature: feces | place: USA | collected 1985/1987
CTACACGCAGGACAGCATGTCCCTCAAACTGACCCAGGACTTCACTGACCAGGATGGCCTCACTTTTACCTATGATTATTCCGATCTCGATGGGTTCAGCCCCTATTCTGTTGTAGATTATTACAGTTCCTCTTTTGTGACGAAAAAGACCAATAACGTAAGCCTTATGTATGACTGGAACCGCAATGAAAAAAACAGCGGTTTCCTGCGGGCTTACCGGAACTACAACCACTATTATAACTACGGTCATATGTACGAAATGGACTGGGCCGTAGAAGGACAGCAGAACGTGGCCCTTTCCGATACGAACCGTCTCCTTGCTGGGGCCGAGTTCCGTCATGCCAGCGTCAACAATACGGACTTTTATGACGAGAAAAAAAGCTATGAAAATCGTTCCCTTTATCTCCAAGATCAATGGGAATTGGCACCGACGTGGCAGCTCAATACGGGCCTTCGCTATGACAACTATCACAATCTGGCAAGCCGCACAACAGGAAGCGCTGCTATCAATAAGAAGTTTGATGAAGATAGCCATGCCTATTTCGCGTGGAATCAGGTCTTCAAGGTCCCGAATATGGATGACCTCTATTACTGGTCTTCTTGGGGCAATGGCGCTGGTTATTTTGCCAATCCTAACCTTAGGCCGGAAACGGGCAATGTCTATACCTTGGGCTGGGACTTCAAATCCTCTCCGTCAACGGATTGGCATGTGAGCGCCTTCTACAGCAATCTCCATGATGCGATTCGCTGGGTCACAGATGACTATATGGCCTATCATACACTCAATGTAAGACGCGAAAAGAAACAAGGCTTTGAAGTTTCGGCAACGCATAAACTGAATGACCATTGGGACCTCAATGCATCCTATACGTATGTGAAGGTCCGTAAGGATGAAAGCGGCGACGGCTATGTCCGCGACCTTAACTATGCGCCCAACTATTATCAGTTCGGTGCCCGCTACCATGATGATGCGTGGAACGTGAACCTTGTGGGCCGTGCAGCAAATGGCCTATCTGGACAGCGCTATGGGGAAAATCGCTATCTTACGCTGGACCTCAATGCCCGCTATACCTTTGATAAGCACTGGACGGGCTTTGCCACGATCTATAACCTCAATAATGCTGCCTATGCGGAAATGGGCGGTGCCCTAAACGGTCAGGACCGCTATCCTATGCCGGGCCGCCGCGTCATCGTTGGGGCAGAATATAAGTTCTAAAATAGGCCAAATCCTCCTTACAGGAAGGGCCAACCATGATATAATAAGGGAACCGCTTACGGGCGGTTCCTTTATTGCTTACCATGAAAGGAGGCGTCTCATGAAAAGAAAGCCTGCGCTTTTATTGTGCGTCCTCTTCCTTTTTCTCTTGCTGCTGACGAGCTGCGGCAAAAGCACTACAGAAGGCGCTTATTCGGCGGTGGATGCCCGGGGAAAGACCGTTTCCCTTTCCCACGAGCCGCGGCGCATCCTGACAGACTCCCTGCACCTTGACGAGACGCTCCTTACGGTTGTTCCTAAAAGCCATCTTGCAGGGGCCTATTATCTTGACGGCGAGCCCGGTCTTTCCTTTATTGCCAAGGAAACAGAAACGCTCACAAAGGTGCGGGAGTATACGCCGGAACGCATTGCTGCCTTACAGCCTGATGTCTTTGTCGTGTCAGACTGGTCAGACCCTCTGCTTGTAAAAAAAGTAGAAGAAATGGGGATTCCTGTTTTTTTCTGCCACGGACCTGTTACGGTCGCCCAGATTGAGGATAATGTGCGCCTCCTTGCCCTTTTGACGCGGCAGGAAATCGTGGGCCGTAAGGTCATTGCCAGAATGGAGCGCGAACTGGACGAGATTGAAGAGGTTACTGCAAGCCAAAAAGGCCGCAAACCGGTGGGCATCCTCCTTTCTCTCATGAGCCAGTACGGTGGGGCAGGGTCCCTTTACGATGAATTGGCCGCTCGCGGCGGCTGGGTTAACGGTCTTAGTAAGGGAGGATTGAAAAACGGGATGCCTTTATCGAAGGAAGCTATCCTTGCAGCGCGGCCTGACTTTTTTCTCGTCTCTGACCCCTATCCGTCTGAATATGAGGACTATGAGCATTTTTTGCAAGGCTTTTTCGCTGATCCCTTTTACGCATCCTTGAGGGACTCTGTACGGATGGAACGACTGGCCGATCGTTACGTCTATGATGCATCGCCTATGGCGGTTTACGGCATCAAGAAAATGAGCAATCACGCCTATGGCAAGATTCTTTTTCCTGACGAACCGGAAGAACTCCTGAAAGGATATGAACCATGATCGACCTTATCGATGTGACGGCAGGCTACAGGAATCGGCCTATAATCAAGAACTTTTCCCTTCGGTTGGAACGGGGCAATTTTGTCGTCCTCATTGGCCCCAATGGGGCGGGAAAAAGTACGCTGCTGCGGGTTATGGCAGGCCTTTTGCCGATCAACCGCGGAATGCGCCATCTTGACGGAAAGGATTATGAACGTTATTCACGGCGTCTTTTTTCCCAGCGCGTGACCTATCTTCCCCAAGACCGGAACCTGTCCCTTCCTTATACGGCCGGGGAAATCGTCCTTTTTGGTGCCTATGCCCGTCATGGGCTTTGGGAAACGCTGGGTGAATCGGAACAGCGTAGGGCTCGTGAGGCCCTCAAACAGGTCGGGGCAGCTGCCCTTTTTGATCGGCCGGTGACAGAACTATCCGGTGGAGAGCGGCAGCGCGTCCTTCTGGCCCGCTCTCTTTCTGCGGGTGGGGAGACTTACCTGCTTGACGAGCCAACGGCAGAACTTGATCCTGTTGAAGAAGAACGGGTCATGCATACCTTTCAGGGACTTTCCCGGAAAGGGGCCTGCGTCGTCATGGCCCTTCATGATCTGTCCCTTGCCGCACGTTATGGAAATCAATTGGTCCTGCTTGGAAAAACGGGAGCCATCGCAGCCGGGCGTCCTGCCGAGGTCCTTGCTGCGGGCGTACTTTCAAGGGCCTATGGCGTTCCCCTTCAGGTAGAACGCAGCGAAGGGTTCATTATTACAGAAGATAAAGGAAATCATCCTACTAAGGAAGAAGGAATTTGGGAATGATTGGTATCAAACAAGGCGTTGAATGGTTTTTGCGGGGCGGTCCTGTCATGTGGCCCCTGCTCCTATGTTCTATGGCCTCATTGGCACTCATATTAGATCGCTTTGCTTTTTTTCATCGGGCCGATACGGACCGCAGCTTTGCCCGTACTTTTTGCAAGGCTTTGCGCCGCAATGACTGGCAGGAAGCTGATCGTGTCGCCCAAGCGACCAAGGGTGGGGAGGCTCATCTTGCCGTGCGGCTCCTTGATGCACCGGAAGAAATTCGCGCCCAAGAAGCCTTTATCATGAGCGAAAGCAAACAGGTTCTTGACCGTTATAAGGAAGGCCTTTCCTATCTATCCGTCATCATTACCTTGGCGCCTCTTTTGGGACTCCTTGGGACCATTACGGGAATGATGGCTTCATTTGGAAACCTAGGTTCCCGCTGGGAAAATCCCTTTGCCGTGACAAGCGGCATTGGGGAGGCCCTCATTACCACGGTCTTTGGTCTTGCCATTGCCATCGTGACTCTTTGCTGCCATGCCTATTTTGAGGAACGGGTCCACCGCATTGCCCTTGATATGGAAATGATTGCCAGTACTTTCAGCGAAGCCATCGTGCGCCAAAAGAAAGGAGACCAGTCATGATCCGTCTGACTGATGACTCGGAAAAGGAGCCAATCATCCAGCTAAGTCCTATGATTGACCTTGTGTTTCTGCTCCTTGTGGTCTTCATTGTGGCGACGATGTACCTTACCCAGACCCATGCTCTCCCTGTTAATCTTCCCAAAGGAGAGGCCCCCCTTGTTGAGCAGAAAGCAGTAACGGTTACGATTGATAAAAAAGGAACCCTCCATCTGGATGGAAAGGCACTTTCACCGAAGGAACTTGAAGAGGCTGCGCAGCAGCTTCCTAAAGCGACTCCTGTCATCGTGGAAGCAGATGAAACCGTGCCTTATGGCCGGGTTATGGGAACCCTTGAAATCCTGCGCCGCGCCCGCGTCACAGATTTTTCCCTTGCTGTAGAAGGCGGTAAGGCATCATGAAGCGTTTGCCCTTAAAAGGGCCTTTGCTGCTGTCCCTTGTCCTTCATCTTATTCTTCTTTTTGCCGTAGGATTGATGGCCGGCCGGCGTACGATCCAAAAACCACGTCTTCTTATAGGCGTAAAGCTTATGGAGCCGGGCCGTGGGACAGAAGGTCACGATTCTTCTGCAGGCGGCAGCAAAGAGGCTTTGGAACATTCGCTTTCCTCCCTTACCGCTTCTATGCTGGAAGAAGGCCCTGTGAAGGATGATGCGTCGCCTGATAAACCGCGGAAAGCCTCCATGGCATCCTACACAGGGAATGGGTCCGCTGGTGGAAAAAAGGCACCCATGGAATCAGGGGCCGGTACTGGAAGCGGAACGGGAATCGGCGTAGGCAGCGGTGATGGCAACGGTGACGGCCGTGGCGGCGCTTCCGGGGAAGGCAATGATGCTTCGCGGGGGGCAACGCTGACGAGCTACCGCAAGATCTATCCCCAAAGTGCCCGTCGAGCCGGTGAAACAGGGAGTGTCGATGTTGGTGTTGCCGTCAGTGAAGAGGGCAGCGTAACAAGTGCTTGGGTGACTGCTTCAAGCGGTTACGAACGACTGGATCAAGCCGCCCTTGATTCAGCCTACACTTGGCATTTTGACCCTGCCCTTGATGCAGCCGGCCGTCCCATAGCAGGAGAAACCGTGATTCGTGTTCGTTATGAATTGAACTGATTGTGAAAGGATGGATTGCCATGAAAAAACTTATGACAGCACTTTTCATTTCAGCAGCCCTTGGTATGCCGTTTTTAGCTGCTGCAGAGGCGAAGGGAATCGACCTTGTCCAAGCCGCTCATCTGACGGTTGAGCAAAAACTTGAAGGGACCGTGCATAATCAAGTGGTCTATGCCCAGAATGGTCTTGCAATATGGGATCAGATCATTGAAAAAGAGTCCCTTGCCATCCACTATCCAAAGATTCATTTGGCAGGTCATGGGGATGAGGCCCGGCGCATGAACCGTTATTTTCGGAAACGGGCCAAGTCATCGATGAAAAATTATGAAAAAGCGACGCTCCCTGATGCGAAACTGACAAGTCATGTCAATTATCTGCTTTCCTATCATGGCGATCAGTTTCTTTCCTTCCGGGAATATGGCTATGATTACTTTGAACGGGCGGCTCATCCAACGAGCTGGGAATTGGGTGTGACTTTTTCCATAGAAACGGGCCGGCCTGTTTCTTGGCAGGAAGTGCTTGCGGCGGAAGGAAAGAAAGCTTATACGTTAAAGGAAATCAATCGCCGCCTCTTCGCGTCGTCCTATGGAAAGGCGCATGCTTTTTATTACGATTTTAAGGGCCTCACGGCACTTCCTAAAAATTATTACCTAGATGAAAAGGGAACCATCCATTTTGTTTTTGGACAATACGAAATTGCTCCTTATTCAAGCGGAATCATTGATCTTCCGATGAACTGAGGAATCGCCCCATGAGGCGAAACGGAGGCCTTCCCCAAGGAAGGCCTTTTCTTTGCAAAGTTTCGTTAACCTATATAAAATATAGTTGAACGAAAAAGAAAAAAAGAGTAGGATAACAGCGTATGAAACGAGTACTGGATTTTATCAAAGCCTTGGGGGCGTTCCAAGGAAAACGCTATGACCACAGCTATATTGGGCGAGTAAGCATTGCTTTTTGGGGCGAGGAGGATGCTTCCTGCACGTTTTCCTGCCACCGTCAGTGGCAGAAAAAAAGCGTGGAATGCCTGCGCGTGGAAGCAACGAACAAGGCAGGAATCCTTGTGGGTCTTTTGGAAGCTTGGATTTTCTTTTCTCCCAATATCGTTCCTGCAATACCCAAACAGGATCCTTTTCCAATGGGGACTCTGTGGAAGACCTATTCCCGTGAGTCGGTCATTCAGTTTGCCAAGGAAACAGGGGACATGAATCCCATCCATTTAGCGGAGCGTCCCGTTGTTCAGGGGCTCTTGCTCCTAAAGGACCTTGCTGCCTATGGGAACGATCCGGACTTTTTATCCATGACATTTTCGTCACCCCTTTACGTTGGTGAGCCTATTTATCTTGAGGAGGAACCTTGCCATGACCGAAAACTCTATGCATCAAGCTCGCGCGACTTTGTCCGCTCAATCGTCCGTCCGGAAGATGACCTTGACGGGTGTCTGTGTCGCGCTGTTAGCGGCTTCGGCGTACATTTCTTTTCCGCTGCCTTTTACTCCGGCCATGGTGACGGCACTCACCATCATGGTTAATTTCGTTGCTTTTGTCATGACCCCCAAGGAAGCGGGACTGACGCTCTTGATCTATCTTTTATTGGGAATTGTCGGAGTTCCTGTCTTTGTTGGCGGGACGAGCGGGATTGCCAAGATCATTGGACCAACGGGCGGTTTCAATATTGGATTTTTGGTGGCGGCTATGGTGATGAGTGCTGTACGCGGCAAGAGCCATGATTTCAAGAAACTCATCATGACGGGAATCTTTGTCGGCATGCCCATCATCTATATTGGCGGCTGCATCAGTATGTATGCCGTAAACCGCGTCAGTGTTTGGGCTACCCTTTTGACGGCCGTCATTCCTTTCCTTTTTGGAGATGTTGTCAAAGTTGTCATTGCTGCCATGATGGCCGTTAGGGTCAGTAAATTCCGCGTAGGTGCCTGATGGAGGAGGCGGTCTATCTGTTAGGGGGACTTAGAAGTCCCATTGGCCTTACTGGCGGTGTTTTTCAAGCGATTCGTCCGGAAGAATTGGGGGCTGCCCTCTTCCGGGCGATTTTTGCTAAGCTGCCTGAGGCAAGAAAAGCAGACGAAGTGATGGGGGGCAATGCCGTTGGGAGTGGGGGAAACCTCATGCGTCTTACGGCCCTTATGGCAGGACTTGATGAAAAAGTGCCTGCCCTGACCCTTGATATGCAGTGTGCGTCTGCCGCAGCGGCGATTGTTATGGGGTATGCCAAGATTCGGAGCGGTCTTTCGGACCTGATCATCTGCGGCGGCCTGGAATCGACCAGCCTTCAGCCTCTTCGACAGTATGCCCCCAAGGATCCTCGCTATCATGAAAAAGGCTTCATGGTGGCCCAGTTTTCCCCGGATACGATAAGTCCCCGAGCCATGCTCGAAGGCGCGGAACGGACGGCTCAGCTCTTTGACGTAACGCGGGAGGAACTTGATCCTTGGGCCGTGAGGAGCCATGCTCGAGCGGCTGCGGCTAGACCTGTTGTAGCCCCTTTTATCGCCCCCTTATTCGGTGTTTGTGAAGATGAAGGCATCCGGCCTCACTTTTCCCAAAAACTGGCACGCCGCATGCCGACACTCTTTACGGAAGAAGAAACGAGGAACCTTCTGGGGGATGCGGCACCGATTCGGAAAATCGTCCCGACCTTGACCGCGGCAACGAGCTGCCTCACTCATGATGGGGCGGCCTTTGTCGTCCTTGCGTCGCAAAGGAAAGTGGCGGACCTTGGACCCCACGTAAAACCGCTGGCACGGATCATAGGCGCTGCCGACGTTGGTGTTGATCCACGGTTAAGTCCTTTGGGGACCCTAAAGGTCGGAGAAAAGCTCTTGCAGCAGGCTGGACTTCATTTTTCTGACATGGACAGCATTGAATATAATGAAGCCTTCGCGGTGATCAGTGCTCTGTTTGCCCGACAGCATCCGGAAGCCTTGGATGCCTATCTGCCTCTAGGAGGGGCTCTTTCCTATGGGCATCCTTACGGCGCAAGCGGGGCTATCCTGACCCTTCATGCTTTGGCCCATCTCACGCGGAAAAAGGGACGCTTTGGCCTTATTGCTGTGGCTGGGGCCGGTGGAACGGGCAGCGGTCTTTTATTGGAACGGGTGTCATGATGAATTATATGGATCTATTGCTGACGCAGGCAGGAAAACTGCCGCAAAAGGTGTTTCTGGTGACGGAAACGAAACGCTTGACCTATGAGGCCGTGTGTGATGCGGCTCTTTCCTACGCAGCGCTTCTCCAGTCCCTTTCCTGCCCCAAAGGGACGCTTCTTATTGTCCGGAAAGACCCGGTGGCCCAGCTCACTGCTTTTTTAGGTGCCCAAAAAGCAGGGTTTGTGCCTATTTTAGGTCATCCGGACCTGACGCCTCTTCTAGCGGAAACACTGTCCAAAAAGCGGGGCATTGCCTATATTGATGATGGGCAGTTCCGAGTGGGGCAATCGGGGAGCATGGTGCCCCAAGGGGCCATTATGGGCGTCCTCAGTTCCGGCTCAACTGACCTGCCCAAGCTTCTTTTTCGGACTTATGAAAGCTGGGCTGATTTCTTTCCTGAGCAGTGCCGCATTTTTGGCCTCAAGAGGGATTCCGTTGCCTTTACGGAAGGAAGCATGAGCTTTACGGGAAATCTCAGCGTCTTTGCCAGTGTGCTTTATGCGGGGGCTTCGCTTGTCATGGGAGAGGGGCTTTATCCCAAAAGATGGGAAACCCTTCTTTATCGGGAAGGCGTCACCTATCTTTACCTTGTTCCTGTTAAACTAAAACTCTTTTTGCGGATCATCAGGCACCCTTTTCTTTCTGTCACTACTGTTATGGCGGGATCCCAACTCCTTGACCGCGATACAGAAAAGGCCTTGAAGCGGGCTTTTCCCCATAGTGAGATCTATCTTTATTACGGAGCCACGGAACTCAATTATGTTACGTACCTTACCTACAAAGAACTGCTCCAGCATCCTATGAGCGTTGGGCGTCCTGTGAAAGGGGTCAGCGTCGACATTCGGGATGGCCTGATCTATATTGATACTCCGTATCATGTAGCGGGCCTTTCCCAGCCTTGTACCTTGGGGGATGAAGGCTTTTTTGATGAAGCAGGCTATCTAATCTTTTTAGGCCGAAAGGGGGATGTGGTAAGCATCGGCGGTCTGACCATCAGCTGCAGCAAAGTGGAAAACGCGCTCTTGTCATTGCCTTATGTGTCGGATGCCATTGTCCTTTCTGTAGCCGATAGAAAGCGGGATGAAACCATGGCCGCTTTTCTTGTCCTTAAAGAAGAAAAGAACCAGTCGGCCATCCGGATGGACCTTAAGACCAGGCTCATGATCCAGGAAATGCCCCGTCATCTCATCATCTGCTCTGAACTGCCTCTTACTGCAGCTGGAAAGGTTGATCGCAGAGCCCTTCTAAAAATGCTCGAAAACAAAGGAAGTCCGATCGTCTGATAGGAAAACTCGTTGCTTTACCTCTCCTCATCCCAATGAACCTTTCTGGTTGATTGGGACTTTTTTGTTGGAAAAGGTCCCTTCTATTGGAATTTTTACCTATTTTTGCCCTTTTTCTTATTCCTTTCGCAATTTTTTCACAACCCTTATTTGAGATTACCCCGTGAAAAAGGTATACTATAAAGATAGAATCTATTGTCTTGTACAAAAGGAGAGTCTTTCTATGCGGATACATCATTCATTGGTTCTTGCCGTTCTTCTGTCTTTGGGAACGACCGGTACGGTCTTTGCAGAAACAGTCCCTGCCGTGGCTGCCCAAACGGAACCTGCAGCAACCCAGACACAGCAGGCTGTGCCTTCACTGCCTGTCATTCCCTCCGATGAAAATGGGGAAGTCCTCGATCCCAGTCTCTTTAAGGCCGTAAAGACGGTTTCAGGGGAAACGCTAAGTCTTGGGGATGGCTATGCAGCTTCTCAGCAGGATCAAAATGCCTTGTACTTCCAAAATGGGGCCAGCATCACGGTAACCCACAGCAATATCAGTAAGCTGGGGCATACGACGAGCATCAAGGGAAGCCGCCTGAACGGCCAAAATGCGCTTGTCCTTTCACATAACAGTACGGCCCTTTTGGAAGGCTGTGTCCTTAACAGTCAGGCTGATGGAGCGGCTGCGGTGTTTGCTGCTGGACCGGAAGCTTCCGTGAAACTCCATAACACCAATGTACGCACGTCGGGACTTTGGTCTCCTGGTCTTGCCGTTCAAAAAGAAGGCAAGGCAGAAGCCAATAATGTCAATATCGGTACGACCGGTGCTTATTCAGCGGCACTTTCCGCGGGGGGCGGCAAATCGACCGTGACCGTGACCCAGAGTACCCTTTCGACGACGGGGGTTGAAAGCCCCATCATTTATTCCGGCGGTGATATTGCTGTTTCCGAAGTGCGCGGCGGGGCTGGAGCTTCCAGTCTTGTTGTCGTTGAAGGTTCCAACGTAGCCCATCTTGAGTATGCGGACTTTACTGGCGGTGGTACAGAAGGCATCCTCCTTTACCGTCAACTCAGTAAAGTCCCCGATGCTGACCATGTGACCCGTTTTTCGGCCAA
>OHPK01001180.1_pt1 | contig 10308 bp, 5 predicted proteins | sample 1577661 | NCBI WGS metagenome assembly OHPK01 (sample SAMEA3879556, study PRJEB24766) | human gut metagenome | biome: human-associated habitat; feature: feces | place: USA | collected 1985/1987
GATTAAATTCCAGTTTCACCGTGAAACGCAACGGACCATTATCAAGGATTTCCTGCGTGCGATAACAGTATGGATAGATGATCGTGTCGCCCTGCATCAAAGCAGCCGTACCGCAACCCAGCGTAGGACCTACGGCATAACAGTCCATTCCATAACCGTGATCGATATGATAGGAAATGGCTCTTTGCAGTTCAGAAGCCGCTTTAGGATCTGTTTTTCTCAGTTCAGCTATCTTGGCACGCTTTTCCTTATTGAGTTCTTCAGCGTACATACCTTCAAGAACTGGCTGTGTGGTATTGTACTTCGTAAAGAGGTCATAACCAAAGCCACGTTCACCTCTTGCCTGCAATGCAGGACCATAAGCACGGTAACCGCCCAGGTCATTCTCCCATGCAACGTCGTCCAGACGTTCGGAATAATATTTGCCGCAGGCAATTACGTTGAAAGGTTCCGGAGTGCCCGGTTGGATAGTATAAGTGGCTGTGCCATTTGCTTTCACCGTAGCCGGGAAAACCACTTTCTCGTCATACGTCACTTGATAAGGTACTTGCTGGCCATCTTCACCAAGCACTACGATCTGAGCCGTATCAGCCAGCTGCAGCTTGGCTGTAACGTCACTCATCGGAACTTCAACCATTTCACCTGTGCGCTCCAACGCCAGAGGATTGGTCACTGTAACCGTCATTGACTGCTTGCTGTCAGCACAAGAGGCAAAACCCATCAGGGCAATAGCAGCCAAAATAAATATCTTCTTCATATTATACACAACAAATAAGGGGATAGAATCAGGTAAAAAAACGAAAGGGGATAAATGTAAACCGTAAACTATTCAACAGAAAAACGATAAGGTGACAGGCGGTAAAGAATCTCCTTACCACCCTATCACCTTATAATAATCTCTTGTTATCGTTATTTCGGCTGTTTTCCGATATAAGCCAGGATACCACCGTCTACGTAAAGAACGTGTCCGTTGACAGCGTTAGAAGCTTCTGATGCAAGGAATACAGCAGGACCGGTCAATTCTTCCGGATCCAGCCAACGGCCAGCCGGAGTCTTGGCGCAGATGAATGAATCGAACGGGTGACGGCTTCCGTCTGCTTGTTTCTCACGAAGAGGAGCAGTTTGCGGAGTAGCGATATAACCCGGGCCGATGCCGTTACACTGAATGTTGTATTCACCATATTCAGAGCAGATATTGCGGGTCAGCATCTTCAGACCACCTTTGGCAGCAGCGTAAGCCGATACAGTTTCACGACCCAGCTCAGACATCATAGAGCAGATGTTGATGATTTTACCGGCACGCTTCTTCATCATGGCAGGCAACACAGCCTTAGAAACGATGAACGGAGCGTTCAAGTCGATATCAATCACACGACGGAAGTCAGCAGCTTCCATTTCGTGCATAGGAACACGGCGGATAATACCGGCGTTATTAACAAGGATATCAATCGTACCTACTTCTTTCTCGATAGTAGCAACCATTGCCTGAACAGCCGGTTCGTCTGTTACGTCGCATACATAACCATGAGCCTTAATTCCCTTTGCAGCGTATGCAGCCATACCTTTGTCTACCAACTCTTGATTGATGTCGTTAAAACAAACAGTAGCACCTTGTTCTGCAAAAGCAGATGCGATAGCAAAACCGATACCGTAAGAAGCACCTGTAACGAGAGCTACTTTACCTTTCAAAGAAAAATTCAAATACTGATTCATAATTTTTTTGTTGTTAAATTAAGGAAACTATTGTAGTTGTTTATTATTTCAAGTCTGTAATCAATGAGAAGTCCTGATCGCCGTAATCAAGGTTCTCTCCGCCCATACCCCAGATGAAAGTATAATTGTGGGTAGCCGCAGCCGAATGGATAGACCATTCGGGAGAGAGCACCGCCTGATCGCCTTTCATCCAGATGTGGCGTGTCTCGCCTACTTCACCCATGAAATGACAGATAGCGTGTTCTTCGGGAATTTCGAAATAGAAATAAGCCTCCATACGACGGCTGTGCACGTGGGCCGGCATCGTGTTCCATACGCTGCCCGGAGCAAGCTCGGTCATACCCATTTGGAGCTGGCAGGTAGGCAATACCTGGTTCACCAACATCTTATTGATATTACGATGGTTGGAGCCTTCCAAAGAGCCCATTTCGGCTACTACGGCATCGGCTTTCGTCACCTTGCGGTCGGGATAGTTGCGGTGTGCAGTCAGTGAGTTGAAGTAGAATTTAGCAGGATGAGCAGCGTCTTTGCTTTCGAAAGTCACTTCGCGGTCGCCCGAACCCAGATAAAGAGCTTCTTTATAGTCCAGTTCGAACTCTGCGTCGCCTGCTTTCACAATACCGGGACCGCCAACATTGTAGATACCCATTTCGCGACGGGTGAGGAAGAACGGAGCTTTCAGCGGATCAATCGCTTCGAGCGTCAGCACCTCTCCTACCGGAAGCGCACCACCTACCACCATACGGTCGTACATGGAATATACCATATTTACTTCATTGGGGACAAATATCTTTTCGATTAAGAAATCTCTGCGAATTCTTGTTGTATCATAACTTTTTGCATCTTCCGGATGCGCAGCATAGCGAATTTCATAGTTCGTTTTCATACCTTATTTATTTATAGTTATTGAATAAGTTCTCTATTCTACGTGCACTTCGTTTACGTACACGATGCAAAAATAGCAAAAGAAAACGGGTTTACCTTGCAATTTTGTTCCAATTATCCACCAAAAATGTCCAGAATCCGTGCAATGTATACTTTTTTAACGAACTATAATACGTTTTGGGAGAGATTTCTACTTAATGCAATGAAAAAAAGAAAGAAGCCTCTATCTCTCGAGCCGCAAGAACAAATAATATAAAATATAGAACAAGAAAAAGTATCTAGTTTGCCAATTCAGCTAATAATTAGCAGTCTACACCGTTAAAATTGCATAAATAGGAGGCAATGTATTATAACACTAATTATAATATATTAGTTTTGTAAATGTTTAAATAGCAAGCAAAATCAACAAATACGTCAAGATATACAACTTATGACAATTATTAAAAGACGGACAGAAGATACTTTAATAAAGATAGGAGTGATATGCATTTACATGCTTCTATCCATTAACCTAACTTATGCCCAAATAAAAAATATAACAGGAATCATCATTGATGAGGAAAGCCGGGAACCATTGACAGGTGCTTCCGTCACAGTGAAAGGCAGTCGGCAAGGCTGTATTTCAGATCTGGATGGAAAGTTTAGTCTTCAACCAACCCTCCCCGGACAGCAAATGCTGGTTATTTCTTACATAGGATACCAAACCATCGAAGTGCCTGCCCGGCATAATATGATGGAAATCCGGTTGCGTCCGAACGTAAACGAACTGGATGAAGTAGTAGTGCAGGTGGCGTATGGCACTGCCCTCAAAAGATCAATTACCGGGGCTGTTTCCGTAGTGGACAGTAAGCAAATCGAAATGCGTCCGGTCAGTTCTGTTATCTCCGTGCTCAACGGAGCGGTACCGGGGCTACAGATAATTGACGGAGTGGGGCAGCCTGGAATCGAAGCGGAAGTCCGGATCCGGGGATACAGTTCGGTGAACGGAAGCAATAAGCCGCTTTACGTGGTAGACGGTATGCCCTATACGGGATGGATCACCGATCTTAATCCGGCAGACATAGAAAGCGTCAGCGTACTGAAAGATGCTGCTTCATGCGCATTGTACGGTAGCCGGGCTTCGAATGGTGTGATTTTAATTACCACCAAAAAGGCGAAGAAACAGGGAGTTTCTCTTCAACTGGACATTCGCCACGGCTTCAGCGCGCGTGGACAGGGTGATTACGAACGTATGAATGCCAATCAATTCATGGAAACGATGTGGCAGGGGTATCGCAACCAGCTTATCAGCAACGGCAGTAGTCCCGAAGAAGCGACCATCGCCACCAACAATGACATTATCAGCAAAGTAGGAATCAACATCTATAACAAAGCCGATAATGCCCTTTTCGATGCAAACGGTCATCTGGCATCCGACGCCCGGATACTGGACGGATATAAGGACGATCTCGACTGGTATTCTCCCTACACACGTAACGGTCACCGCCAGGAATACAACCTAAGCGGAGAATCCGGCAATGAAAAGAACCGGATCCGTTTCTCGCTAGGCTATCTTAATGAAGACGGATATACCAGGAAAAGTGATTTCAATCGTCTTAGCGGCTCACTCAACGCTGACTTCACCCCACGCCCATGGCTAAAAACGGGCTTGTCGCTCGGAGGCACTCACCAGAAAACGAACTGGGATATAGGAGCCGCCGGAAGTGCGCAATCCAATAACCTGTCGAATGCATTTTACTTTGCACGGAGAATAGCACCTATCTATCCGGTGCACCTCCACTATACAGAGGATGTATTTGCCAGCGACGGCTCATTGCTTCATTCCAAAGGAGATTATATCCTGAACGAAGAAGGCGGAAAACAATATGATGACGGTTCGGAAAGCCGTTCGGAATCGGATGCCGCCAGCAATGGACGCCATCTACTGTGGGAAAGCGAAAAAAACAAGTTGTGGAACGCTGCCAATACCTTGCAAGGAAATGCCTATGTGGACGTTTCTTTCCTACGCGATTTTACATTCTCATTGAAAGGCAATATCAGCCTGCGCAATATCGAGGACAGCCAATACGGAAATGCGGAAATAGGCGCTTACAAGGACACTGGTTTTATCAGCAAGATCAATCAGGAATATAAGGAATACACCCTGCAACAGCTACTGGCATGGAAACACCAGTTCGGCAGGCATTTCGTAGAATGGATGGTGGGGCACGAGAACTATGATTACAAGCTTAATTTCGACGCCATACAGAAAAAGAATGAGAGCTTTCCCGGAATAGACGAACTTTCAAATTTCACCACCACAACTTACAGTGAGGGATATAAAGACACCTATCGTACAGAGGGTCACTTCACACGGGCCCGGTATGACTACAACGAAACTTATTTTGCCGAAGCTTCTTTCCGGCGCGACGGTTCCTCCATCTTCCATACAGACCATCGCTGGGGTAACTTTTGGAGCGTAGGTATCGGCTGGATGCTTTCCAACGAAGCGTTCCTGAAAAACGTGTCGTGGCTGAACCGCCTCAAGTTACGGGTTTCTTACGGGCAAGTGGGAAACGATAACTTCGGAAGCAGCAACGGCCTGTACCAGTGGATGTCTCTCTACGGCTCTGCCGTCAACGGTGGAGAAGCCGCTTACTACAAAGTGCAGAACGAAAACCCGGAACTGAAATGGGAAACGAATTCTTCGCTGAATATCGGTCTGGAAACTCGTCTTTTCAACCGTGTGAACCTAAGTTTCGAATACTATAACAAGCATTCGGACGACTTGCTGTTCAAGTTTATCCAACCACTATCTGCCGGTGCCACTGACTCATCGACAGGCCTTTCCACCGTCTGGCGAAACATTGGAGACGTTTCCAATAAAGGATGGGAATTCTCTGCCGACGGGGATATCATCCGCAACCGGGAATGGGAATGGAATGTAGGTTTGAACCTTTCCAAAGTGAAAAACAAGATCGGAAAACTGCCGGATAAAGACCGGGAAGAGGGAATTACGAACGGAGATTTCCAGAAGTTCAAAGAGGGACACAGCATTTATGAATTCTGGCTGTACCAGTATGCTGGCGTAGACCAGATGACAGGTCGCAGTGTATATCTGCCGGACTTCAACGCTTATTACATTGCCGGAGAGGATGGAAAAACACCCGTAAACGGAGAAGAGAGCACCGAAGGCAAAAATCCGATTCCGACAGACAGTTGGGTAGACATCAACGGACAATATTATACAGGCGACCCGAGATATGCACGCAAAGACTGGTCGGGCAGTTCATTACCGAAGATAAACGGCTCGGTCACCACCTCTCTCCGCTGGAAAGACCTGACTCTGTCCGCCCTGATGATTTTCAGTTGCGGTTCCAAAGTCTTCGACCAGCCTTATCAGACTCTGACATCGGTAGGCGTACATTCATTGACTCCCGATTTACTGAATGCATGGACAGCAATCCCTGAAGGCATGACGCCCACATCGCCCAACCGTCTCGATCCATCGGGTATTCCGCAAGTGAATCTGGATGCAACGATCAATGGATATAACAGCCAGAAAGCATCTACACGCTATATTGTAAGCGGCGACTATCTAAGCATCAAGAACATCACCCTCTCCTATCGGCTGCCCGCCACATGGAGCAAACGATTGAAACTCGGCGGCATCCGCTTACATGCTGCCATAGAGAATGTCGCCCTGTTCAGCAAACGCAAAGGGCTGAACCCGGTACAGACCTTTGACGGAATCGTCAACAATTATACGAGTATCGCCCGTGTTTTCTCGTTCGGAGTCAACATTAACTTATAGCCTTATGAAGAAAAAAGCCATACACATGAAATTCCTGAATCACTCCATAGGATTCTGCCTGCTCCTGACGCTGTTGTGTTACTCCTGCGCCAGCGACTATCTGGATACCGCCCCTACCAATCAGGTATCTCCTGCCGATTTATTCAAGGATGAAGCGTACGCTGCCTATGCTGTCAGCGGATTGGAGAAGTTGATGAAAACCACTTACCCCACTAATAAACTCGATGGCGTGTCATTCAACGGTGAAGGATCTGTCAAACTGATGTATGCCGAGTATCAGGGGGCTGACATGTATTGTCCCCGCAACAATTTCTATACGATATTCAACGGGGCTTCTCATGCCATACCTACCAGTAGTTACACGGAGTATATGTGGCATTATTACTACAAAGTAATCAGTAATGCCAACGCTATTATAAATTATGTCGACCCCGAAGGTAGTCATAAATTCAAATATATTTATGCGCAGGCACTAACCTACCGTGCCTATTGTTACCTGCAACTGCTGCAGTTCTACTCGCCACGCTGGTGTGATTCGCAAAACGGCAGTGCTGACGGGGTGGTTCTCCGGCTCAATACATCTTCTACCGGCGACTGTCCTCTTTCTTCTATGCTGGCCTGTTACGAACAGATTTACAACGACCTTAACCAGGCCATCACCTATTATCAGGCATCCGGAATTGCCCGCAAAGAAGACGAGAATCACAAAATCAATGTGAATGCCGCTTACGCCACCTATGCCCGTGCCGCACTCACCCGTGAGGATTGGAGTACTGCCGCCCATTACGCTGCACTAGCACGTGCCGGTTATCCGCTTATGAATGCCGATGAATATTTCGACGGATTCAGTACCGTCAACCGCGAATGGATATGGAGTATCTATGACAGTGAAGAAGAATCGCTGGGAAACTCATCCCTCGCCGCACGCCTTGCATACAACTCCTCCTCTACTCTTGTATGCACTTATCCGGCCTGTATCAACCGTGAACTGTACGATGCATTACCGGAAAGTGATATCCGCAGGGGACTTTTTCTCGATCCGCTCGAATATACTTATAACACGGGTGGTATAACAAACAATGGTCTGGGCGGAAGTGCACTCACCAGTTACGCCCAAGGGTTGCATCCCGACCTGAATACTTCGGCAAAAATATACGCTTATATGTCGTTCAAATTTAAGTGTATCGACAAAGTAGGTGCCATGCCTTTCAATCTTTTCCGCAGTTCGGAGATGTATCTCATCGAAGCAGAAGCCAACTGCCACCTGACGCCTTCAAAAGAAGCGGAAGCAAGGCAATTACTGAAAGAACTGATCCGCGACAGCGGACGCGACCCTCAATATACTTGCGACAAGAGCGGTCAGGCACTGCTCGACGAAATAAAGTTCTACCGCCGCATCGAACTATGGGGCGAAGGATTCAGCTGGTTTGACTTCAAACGGCGCAAAGACACCATCGTACGCCACACCTTCGAAGATGGAGGAAACTACATGACCAACGCAGCCGTAACTATCAACCCGGAAGACGCCAACAACTGGATGTGGGTGATTCCCGCCAAAGAATACGAATATAACAATGCCATAAATAAACAATAAGAACACTGTAAATCCATAGTTATCAAGATGAAAATAGTCAGGTATATCAGTATATGTTTGTTGTTCACCTTTATCGGATCTCTCCTTCCAACCAAGGCGCAGGACAATCCGTACAAGATAGACCACTCTCTTTATCTACTTTATGAGGAGGCAACTAAACACCGTAACAACGCAACCGGACTGGAAATAGCTGATACTATCTATACCAAAGCCATCCGGATCAACGATAAAAAGGCACAATGCCTCGCTCTTACCATTCCGGTAATCTACTATTTCAATAATGGGAAAACGGAATTACTGGAGAAAGCAATCAGCAGGCTTCAGGAGATATCCCGAAAGAACAACTACCTGCAATATTACTACTTTGGCAGCATCTACAAAGTTAATTACCTGATGAACACAGGTAATACCCTGCGTGCGCTCCAGGAGGCTGAATTGACTAAAGAACAGGCATTTGCCGACGACTATCCCTACGGTATCTCCACTTGCCTGCGAATGATGGGAAACATTTACTTTGCGCGCAGGGAAAACCGGACGGCACTGGATTACTACCAACAATCACTGGTATACACACAGGAGAAGCTCCCTGAGCAGGATATATCTTATATATACTGGAACATATCCATGCTCCAACAAAACCTGAAACAATATGAAGCAGCCTACGAAAATGCCGAGAAAGGAATCAAGTGTGCCAAGACTTCAACCAACAAATATGCCTGTATGCTGCGCAAATGCACACTTTTATACGCGCTCGACAGGGAGGAGGAATTCAAAAGCTATTATCAGGAATGTTTAAAAGCGACCGAAAAACATGGTGAAACCAGAAGGAATGAACTGAATAAGTTGAAGATATACAATTATATACTCAACCAACAATATGATAAAGCGCATGCTCTCGCCGACTCCACCTCTATCTTACATGAGAGAATAGCTTTTCAGGCAAATATTTACGCAAAAGAGCAGAAGTACAAAGACGCTTACCAAGCGCTTCAGAAGCTCCAGAGTTTACAGGATTCTCTGAACCAACTCATACAGACTGCCGACCTGTCGGAACTGAATGTGCGTATCGGCAACGAACAACTGAAAAGAAAAGCGCAAGCCTTGCAGCTGGAAAACACACAATTAAACCTGCAAAAGACAACGCTCGAACTGCAGCAAACGAAATCGCAAGTGGAAATCGAGAAGATGAACGCCGAAAATAACGAGCTACTACTAAAAAACCGTAACCTGGAGCTCGCACAATTCAAAGCGGAAACTGAACGTACACAGAGTCTTATGGTAGCTAAACAGGCAGAATCCGAACGCCAGCTGATGATATTGAAATTCATCCTGATATTCTTCTGTTTCTTTGCCATAGCCCTCACGCTCTACCTTTATCTACGCAGAAAATCAATCAGACAACTGCAAGAGAAGAACGAAGAACTGACGATTGCCCGCGACCGTGCCGAACAGGCAGACAAGATGAAGACTCATTTCATGCAGAACATGAGCCACGAAATCCGTACCCCGCTCAATGCCATCGTAGGATTCTCACAATTATTATCCAACCCGGATCTGCCATTGGAAGATGAGGAAAAGCTAGAATTCAGCTCGCTCGTCCAACACAACTCCGAACTGCTCACCACGCTTGTCAACGATATTCTTGACCTTTCCGCACTGGAAAGCGGCAAATACACCATGAACCTGACTTCCTGCCATTGCAACGAAATGTGCAGGCTCATACTCTCTACCGTAATGGATCGAAAAGCGGAAGGAGTGAAGCTTTATTATACCTCCGAAGTGGCAGACGATTTCCAGATCACCACAGATGAACAACGCCTGCAACAAGTGCTTATCAACTTCCTTACCAACGCAGAGAAGCACACAGAAAAAGGGGAAATCCATCTGCATTGTTCACTGACCGAGTATCCCGACAGAATCACGTTCTCTGTCAGCGACACCGGGCCGGGCATCCCTGCCGACAAGATGGATAGTGTATTCGAACGCTTCAAGAAGTTGGATGAGTTCAAACAGGGATCAGGACTGGGACTGAATATATGCCGCACCATAGCCGAACGATTACATGGAGAAGTCAAAGTAGACAAGAGCTACACCAATGGTGCACGTTTTCTGCTTATACTTCCATTAAAATAAGATTAGCTATTGACTTTCCTCTTTTTATTTTGTATCTTTGAGGAACAGAAAAAGAAAAAAGCAATATGAGTTATATAAAAATCAAGACATAATAACACATTATCAAAACATATATTTCCATATATGGAAGAACCGAATGAGGTTGTGTCAAAACGCTGACACAGCCTTTTTTTATGCGCAAAGCCCAGAC
>OHPK01001187.1_pt1 | contig 10242 bp, 7 predicted proteins | sample 1577661 | NCBI WGS metagenome assembly OHPK01 (sample SAMEA3879556, study PRJEB24766) | human gut metagenome | biome: human-associated habitat; feature: feces | place: USA | collected 1985/1987
CGGAGGAACTATCGGAATGATAGAAAACCCGGAAACAGGTGCCTTAGAAAATTTCAACTTCGATCATTTGCTTAAGCACGTCCCCGAACTGAAAAGATTCAACTACCGCATTTCCTCCTACCAATTCGATCCCCCTCTCGACTCTTCGGACATGGAACCTGCTTACTGGGCAAAACTGGTAAAGATCATCAATTACAATTATGATTATTTCGATGGTTTCGTCATCCTTCACGGAACAGACACAATGGCTTACACTGCCTCTGCACTAAGTTTCATGCTCGAAAATCTAAGCAAACCTGTCATCCTCACAGGTTCCCAGCTCCCGATCGGGACTTTGCGCACAGACGGAAAGGAAAACCTCATCACAGCCATCGAAATTGCAGCAGCTAAAAATCCGGATGGTACAGCCATTGTTCCGGAGGTTTGTATTTTCTTTGAGAATCATTTGATGCGTGGCAACCGTACCACCAAAATCAATGCGGAGAATTTCAATGCTTTCCGCTCTTTCAATTATCCGCCATTGGCACGGGTAGGTATCCACATTAAATATGAGCCTAATCTCATTCGAAAACCAGACCCGACAAAACCGTTAAAGCCGCATTACCTGTTTGACACCAATGTAGTTATTCTAACGCTTTTTCCGGGCATTCAAGAGAGTATCGTGACTTCTCTGCTTCATGTTCCGGGATTGAAAGCGGTTGTCATGAAAACCTTCGGTTCGGGAAATGCTCCGCAAAAAGAATGGTTCATCCGCCAACTAAAGGAAGCTACCGATCGTGGAATTATCATTGTCAACATTACACAATGTGCCTCCGGAGCAGTAGAAATGGGACGTTACGAAACAGGAATGCATCTTCTGGAAGCAGGTGTAATCAGTGGATATGACAGTACCCCCGAATGTGCCATAACAAAGCTCATGTTTTTATTGGGACATGGATTACCCAACAAGGATATCCGATATAAAATGAACTCCTGCTTAATAGGAGAAATCACCAAGTCTTAAGTTAAATCCATCTATTGTAACCCCCTGATTTTCATTTTAAACAGTTGTATAAAAGTGAAAATCAGGGGATTTCTCTTCATCATCATCAAGACCGAATCAAACCTAAAAGAGCCAAAGAAGAACCAAAACGGAAGTATAGTTGTTTTCACTCCATAAAATAACAGAAAAAACATTTCCAATAAAAGATATGCAGTTATTTTTGTGATGGATTTGGTTACAAACAATCAAGCAATAATACATTATGATGAAGAAAACAATTCAATTTGTACCCATCATTGCAATAGCGATGGCAGGTACTATGTCTAGTTGTGTTGACTCTGGAAAGGATCTCTATGATCCGTCTTACGAAACACCTAACCCGATGGGAGATGGCTTTGCTGCTCCCGATGATATCGATTGGAACATGATAACCACTAAAAATGTCTCGGTCGAAGTGAAAGATGAAGAAGGAGGACTATTTGCTTATTTAGTTGAAATATATGCAGAAGATCCTTTGACTAATGAAAGCGCTTCCGTGCTCGCTGCAAGGACAGCTAATAAAGAAAACAACTTTAAATTTACAACCGCTGTCAGTCTGCTGCCAACTCAAAAGGGTATTTATGTGAAGCAAACCGACCCTAGAGGACGTGAACAGGTATATCAGTTCGATGTGCCGGAAAACAGTGATAATATTACCTGTAAACTCTATTATGCAGGATCTACTGCACAAAATAGAGCGTTGATGAGTCGTGCCGCTGCTACAAGAGACCTTTCATTTGAAAAGCCGGATTACTATTCCATACCTGCTAATGCAAAAGAAGTGACTGAAATGTCAGGAACCACTTTGCTGCGTGATGCTTCTTACAAAATCACCTCTGACTATGCCGGCACATTCAAGTTTGACGGTTATGACGGTGAAATTGCAACCAAAGTTTATGTAGATGCTAAATGGACGATTCCCGCAACATTCCAATTCCAAAACGGTATTGAAATCATTGTGATGAATAATGCTAAAATTGAAGCATCAGGAACCATGACGTTCATTAGAAACTCCATGTTGACCATTATGGAAAAGGGAGAAGTGAATGCAGAGGATATATCATTCACCAATGGAGCGCCTGCTGCATTAAGAAACTGGGGTGCACTGACTGTAGCGAACACAATGACACTACATTCCGGTGCAACACTCTACAACAAAGGAACCATAACCAGCAAGAATATCTCAATCAATTCCAATACGAAAATTGTAAATGACAATAAAATCAGTTTGGAAGGAGAATTAAATCTGCCGTCTAATTTCTCTTTGGAAAATAACGGAGAGATTTATGGAGAGAAATTAATTGCAAATTCCGACGCTGTTGCTACCAACAACAACATCATGAAGTTTACAACCATCAGTCTCACCAATACGACTGTCAACAACGCTTGTAGCATGGAAGCAACGACTTCTTTCTATGCCAACGGAGCGACGTTTAACTTTACTCAAGGATATTTGAAAGCTCCTAAAATGGAGTTTGTTAATGGAACAGTAAATTTAAGTGATGGTTCTATGCTGGATGCTACGACAAGTATCAGCATACCTCCCGGTTATGCCAAGTTTTATGGAAAAGGCGAAAATACTTCTATGATAAAATCACCGGTTATCACCGGACAAGGTTTCACATATGATGGAAATTTGGTTATTGAATGTGACAGCCACGTTGAAAAGAACCAATGGTGGGAAAACTTCCATGTACTGAATGGCGCATACTTCACCAAAATGGGAGACTCTAAAGTCATCATCGATGTTTGTACAGGAATTAAAAATGGTGGAAATGAAGGAGGAGATCCTGAAGATCCTAAGTTCCCGATCATCATGGATGATAATCGCAATTATGCTTATCTGTTTGAAGACCAATGGCCTTTATATGGGGATTACGATATGAACGACCTTGTTCTGATTATCAAGGAAAGAAAGATCTCCATCAATAAGAGCAATAAGGCAGAAGAGTTCACGTTAAGTCTTGATTTATCGGCTGCCGGAGCTACCAAGAGTATTGGAGCTGCTATCATGCTGGACGGTGTTCCTGCCAGTGCCATTACGCAGCCGGTGGAATTCAGTGACAACTCTCTTTTTAAAGGTTTCAATGTGAATAGTAATCTGATTGAGAACGGACAGGACTATGCGGTTATTCCATTATTTGACGATGCTCACAAAGCATTGGGAAGAGACCGTTACGAACAGATCAATACGATTGCAGGTCACTCTGCCAATACGAGTCCTAAAAATATCAGTTTCACTATAAAGTTCAGCAATCCTATCTCTGTGGATGAGCTTAATATCAATAAACTGAATGTTTTCATTTTCGTAGAAGGAAACAGAAACCAGCGTAAGGAGATTCATATTGTCGGTTATCAACCAACTAAGTTGGCAAATACCGACTTGTTCGGAGGCAACAACGACGATAGTTCTACTTCCCGCAAGAGATATTACATCAGCAAAGATAACCTGGCATGGGGAATCATGGTTCCGACAGACTTCAAATGGCCTTTGGAATATGTGAATATCAAATCAGCTTACTCGTTATTCGAAAGTTGGGTGACCAGTGGCGGTACTAAGAATGAAGAATGGTGGAAAACTTTTGATTCATCAAGAGTATATAAATAAGCCTAACAATTAATCTTTAACACGGATTCCAGTTTTTATGGAATCCGTGTTTTTTCATTAAGATGCTGTAAGTTGCAATTAATAGAAAAAAAAGATATATCACGAATTTTACTCTCCTGATTGGGGATTATTCTAAAATAATATCTATATTTGCAGTGTATCACAAATATTATGTGACAACAATCTTAATCTATAAATCAAATAACAAAGCAAGCGATAGAAAGGTCTATTCGTATGAAGAAAAAAATATTACTAGTCGACGATAAATCGACAATCGGAAAAGTGGCCGGTGTGTATCTAGGAAAAGAGTATGATTTTACCTATTTGGAAGATCCCATCAAAGCAATAGAATGGCTTAATGAAGGCAATGTACCTGACCTCATTATTTCAGACATTCGTATGCCTCTCATGATGGGGGATGAATTCTTAAGATACATGAAGAACAATGAATTATTCAAGTCAATTCCTATCGTTATGTTATCCAGTGAGGAAAGTACAACGGAAAGAATCAGACTATTGGAAGAGGGAGCAGAAGACTATATCCTGAAACCATTCAACCCTTTGGAACTCAAAATCCGAATCAAAAAGATTATTGACTAATACCGGGTCTTCTACACATGCAATATTTTGTTTATATAGGCAGAGATAGCAAAACAATAGAACTACTCTCCCGACTAAGTATTGGGGTATTCTATGCTGCACCCAATTGTAGCAAAGCTGTCAAAGTATTGGAGAAAATACGCGAAAAATATGACGCAGCTCTATTTTTCGAACAAGTGAACATATCCAAAGATATTGCAGATATCCAATACATGCGTAAAAAGTATCCGGGGCTTTATATGGTACTCGTTATCGACTCCTTATCTAAGGAAGAAGCATCCGAATATCTTAAAGCCGGTATCAACAATACGATAAAATATGAAACAAGCCAGGAGGCTTTAAAAGATTTATCAACTTTCCTTAAACGAAGAAAAGATCAGAAAATAAAGGCACTTCAACTTAAAGCACAAAATATAAATGCTTTCCGCCTGCCTTTATGGAAAAGAACTTTTGATATTTTCTTTTCAGGAATGGCGATATTATGTCTTTCTCCTCTCTTAATATTTACTGCACTAGCTATCCGGATAGAAAGTAAGGGTCCTATTATCTACAAATCCAAGCGCGTAGGGAGTAATTATCAGATATTCGACTTCCTCAAATTCCGTTCGATGTATACTGATGCCGACAAGCATTTAAAGGATTTCAATGCCCTTAACCAATATCAGCAGGAAGATGAGGATATTTGGGGAGAAGAACCGGAAGCGGAAGTGAATGAAGAAATCGATGAAGAAGAAATCCTCTTGATATCTGACGATTTTGTAATCTCCGAAGAAGACTACATTAACAAGAAGTCCAAGGAAAAAAGCAATGCTTTCGTTAAGCTGGAAAATGACCCTCGAATAACTAAGATTGGACGTATTATACGTAAATATAGTATTGACGAGTTACCCCAGCTTATTAATATTTTAAAAGGGGATATGTCAATAGTAGGCAACCGCCCTCTCCCACTCTATGAAGCCGAGTTGCTGACAAGCGATGAACACATCGACCGTTTCATGGGTCCGGCCGGATTGACCGGTTTATGGCAGGTAGAGAAAAGAGGCGAAGCCGGTAAACTTTCTGCTGAAGAACGCAAGCAATTGGATATCACCTATGCAAAGACATTCTCTTTCTGGTTGGATATAAAGATTATTCTGAAAACAGTTACTGCATTCATTCAAAAAGAGAACGTATAATCTCCTTCCAGATGATAGACTCTTATATCTACATAATAGATGATCTGGTATTCTTCTGTACAGGGCTTTTGCTCCTATACCTCTTTGTGATGGCCATAGCCTCACATTTCAAACATATCACCTACCCGAAGGCTCAAAAGGAATATGGTTGCGCCATTCTCGTTCCGGAGGGAAGTATTCTTCCGGATATGTATAAAGAAGAAGCGTACGAGTTTATCACATACAGCGATCTACATCAGACAATCAACAGTTTAGACCAGGAACGATACGACCTGGTTCTCTTCCTGTCCAATACAGCATGCGCTTTATCTCCGCAATTCCTGAATAAGATATATAATGCCTATGATGCCGGTGTACAAGCCATCCAACTACATACGATAGTAGAAAACCGCAAAGGCATCTGTAATCGCTTCCGGGCTATACGTGAGGAAATAAAAAACAGCCTCTGTAGAGCCGGCAATACACAATTCGGACTGTCATCCAATTTATTGGGGACTAATATGGCAATCGACCTAAAATGGCTACAAAAGAACATGAAAAGTTCTAAGACTAATATCGAACGAAAATTATTCCGACAGAATATATACATTGACTACTTGCCGGATGTGATTGTTTATTGCCAGTCCGCACCCGCCTGTCCTTACCGGAAACGTATCCGGAAAACAACTTCCTACTTACTCCCTTCCATATTTGAAGGAAACTGGAGTTTCTGCAACCGGATCGTACAACAATTAACGCCTTCTCCACTTAAATTATGTATCTTCGTAAGTATTTGGACTTCGTTGATTACCGTATATAATTGGACCTTATCATTCGGATGGTGGATTGCACTTTTCGGTCTATTAATCACTTATAGCCTGGCAATTCCTGATTATCTGGTAGAGGACAAAAAGAAGAAAAAACATTCAATATGGAGAAGAAAACACTTAAACAGCGAATTAAAGAAAACCCCGGCTTAAAACAGGCTGTACATCGTTTTATCATGCATCCCGTTAAAACTCGCCCTAATTGGTGGATACGGCTCTTCGATTTCATATACCTGAAACGCGGAAAGGGTTCTGTCATCTATCGGAGTGTACGCAAAGACCTCCCTCCTTTCAACCGATTCTCTTTGGGTAAATATTCTGTTGTCGAAGACTTCTCCTGTCTGAATAATGCAGTTGGCGACTTAACAATCGGAGATTATACACGCATCGGATTGAGAAACACAATCATAGGTCCGGTTAATATTGGCAATCATGTCAACCTGGCACAGAATGTAACGGTCACAGGACTCAACCATAATTATCAGGATGCAGAAAAGATGATTGACGAACAAGGTGTCAGCACACTGCCTGTTGTCATCGAAGATGATGTATGGGTAGGTGCCAATTCGGTCATTCTACCGGGAGTAACTTTAGGGAAACATTGCGTAGTGGCTGCCGGAAGTGTAGTCAGTCATTCCGTCCCACCCTATTCAATATGTGCCGGATGCCCTGCTAGAATCATAAAAACATACGATTTCGAGACTAAAGAGTGGAAAAAAGTAGAGAAAACACCTGCTACTAACCATAAATAGTGAGAATAGCTACAGAATATACCTCATAAAGGTGATTGTGACACATTCTGAAACGCATTATCTTTGCAGTATCAGAATTGAATTAATTAGTCATAATTTTATTACGTAGCCACATTTAAGTAAAAAATGAAATAGAGTCCCGCCGAAGCGATTTCGTCGGGATTTTGTTTTTTATTACCTTAATCCAATCCACAGACTTAAATCCCATATAAATAAAAAACGAGCTAATTCTTTTTATAGAACCACTCGCCACTGCATCAGAAAAGCCTAAAGGCTTTTCCATAGTACCTCAAATTTCCTGAAAACTAATCTTCTTTTTACCTAAAAACGTCTTACCTATTGTTATCCTTTTACCTTCTACTAAAAACTTATCCTATTGAACTAAACTAAAAAACTTTTAATACCTTAAACTGTCTAATCTAATACCTTATTTAATATTTTCTTTTACCTTATAAACTAACAGCAATTTCTCAACTGCTTTGCAAAGGTACGAATATTTTTCGTGTACGCAAACGGTTTTATATTTTATAACACTTCCGCAGGCTATAAATCTTTCACATCGCTCAATGCAACCAGCTTATTTACAATAGCATAGATAGTCAGGCCAGCTGCACTGTGTATTTGCAATTTTTTGCTAATATTTCTTCGGTGTGTAATCACCGTATGAATCGACAAAAAAAGCTTTTCCGCTATTTCCTTATTTGTCATTCCCTTCACCACACAGATGACGATTTCTTTTTCCCGCTGGCTAAGCGTATCCTGATTATCCATCTCTTCTTCTTCGGAAACCACATTCAATAAACCTGCAATTTTCTTAGAAAGAGTTTCCAAATCATCGAATATCGAAATAGACTCATCATACTTACCCAATAATGAAGCATCTACGAAAGAAGTAACCAACGCTATTAAACGTATTCTTTTACCGGATATTTCTTCTCGAAACTTAGCTACATCAAAGTAATCACCAAAAGTAGGATTGACAATTAACATTTCGGGACATTGCGTTCGGACGCAATCGTGCAAAGCTTCAACAGACAGTAATTCTATTGGTTGTACTTTTACGTTAGAAAGACGCTTCAATGCAGCAGTCAACCCACCACGAATAATTACAGAGGTCTCTGCAATAGCTATTCGAACTACTTCGTTATTTTTCATTTTCCCTAATCCTCCTTTCCAAATTCAGAATAGCAGGAACAAAAATATAGTCCTCAACCTTGCAATGAGATTCCAGTCCGGCTTCGCAAGCATATATGTCGAAAAGAGCCGCGTTCAGAAGATTTTCATTTGCTTTGGCAGGGCAATATTTAATAATGATATTTTTCAGTTCTGTCAATTTCTCCCCTACCTGATCGTGATGCTTGGAAAATGTACTGATCTGATAGTTTTTGGGAGCAACTCCTTTAATCAATGAATCGACATACTTAAATACGGTTTTCTCTTCATAATCCATGTGCTTACGCACCTCTCGTGTATATTCATCGAAAAACTTAAGGATGAGAAAAGCAACATCGTCTTGCGAACAGTCGATTGCCTCGATCAATTTACGACGAATAGCGGGAAGAGAAAAATCCAGAAAATAAATATGTGCCTGCCGCAGATAATCAATCAATGCAGGTATGGAAATATCATCTTTATCTCCATCGAGCCGGGAAAAGCCTTCAGCCATAAAGTTGACTACAATCAGAAAGGTCCGGCAGTCTACTCCATTCAGTTCACACACCTCCTTGACTGTCTTGTCACCGAACCCCAACGAAAGCCCAAAACGACTCATCACTTGCAACAAAGAATAATTATCGCTGATGAGATCGATCATCTTATCAGTTGGCTTATATTTTTGTAAATTATCCATCATACCTATTTATATTAGAGACTGCAAAGGAACGGAATATTTTGCTGAAATACAATCATCATTTATAGGTATTTTAATTCGCCGGAAATAGCCAAATACTAATTATATGCTACTATTTTGTAGCGTAACTTTAGGCAAGCTAGTCTTTTTTTAGTAATTTTGTCGCTATCAATTTGTAATTAGTAACTCGTAATTTGTAATTAATAAAATGGCAAACGAACTCGAACTGAAATACGGCTGCAACCCTAATCAAAAGCCTGCTCGTATCTTCATGAAAGAAGGCGAACTCCCCATCGAAGTATTGAATGGACGTCCCGGTTATATCAATCTATTGGATGCATTCAACAGTTGGCAACTAGTGAAAGAACTGAAAGAAGCTACCGGACTGCCGGCTGCCGCGTCTTTCAAACATGTCAGCCCTGCAGGTGCTGCTGTTGCGGTAGAAATGAGCGACACACTGAAGAAGATTTATTTTGTTGATGACATGAAACTATCTCCATTGGCTACAGCATACGCCCGTGCACGTGGAGCAGACCGTATGTCGTCTTACGGAGACTTTATCGCATTATCCGACACTTGTGACGAAGAAACAGCACGCATCATCAACCGTGAAGTATCCGACGGCGTCATTGCTCCTGACTATACTCCCGAAGCACTGGAGATTCTAAAGAATAAAAGAAAAGGAACCTATAATGTAATAAAGATAGATCCTGCATACCGCCCGGCTCCTATCGAACATAAAGATGTATTCGGAGTAACTTTCGAACAAGGAAGAAACGAATTGAAGATCGATGAAAGTCTTTTGAAAGAGATGCCTACGCAGAACAAGGAAATCCCGGCTGATGCAAAACGCGACTTAATCATTGCCTTAATCACTTTAAAATATACACAATCCAATTCTGTATGTTATGCCAAAGACGGACAGGCAATCGGTATTGGCGCAGGCCAACAGTCACGTATTCACTGTACGCGCCTGGCAGGAAATAAAGCAGATATCTGGTATTTACGCCAACACCCGAAAGTGATGAACTTGCCATGGATTGAAAAAATCCGTCGTGCAGACCGTGACAATACGATTGACGTTTACATTTCGGAAGATTATGACGACGTACTGGCAGACGGTATCTGGCAACAGTTCTTCACTGAAAAGCCTGAAATACTGACACGCGAAGAAAAACGGGCATGGTTGGATACGATGACAGGCGTAGCTTTAGGATCAGATGCATTCTTCCCATTCGGAGATAATATAGAACGCGCACACAAGAGTGGCGTCAGCTATATTGCACAACCGGGCGGATCAGTACGTGACGATCATGTGATTGGAACTTGCGACAAATACAATATGGCAATGGCATTTACAGGCATCCGCTTGTTCCACCATTAAAAAGATCGACCATTTTTTATTCCATATATCCCCATTTATAATGAGAA
>OHPK01001199.1_pt1 | contig 10167 bp, 7 predicted proteins | sample 1577661 | NCBI WGS metagenome assembly OHPK01 (sample SAMEA3879556, study PRJEB24766) | human gut metagenome | biome: human-associated habitat; feature: feces | place: USA | collected 1985/1987
TCATCTTGCAGGCACGAAGGATGGCTTTATTCTGATTGCCCCAGACCTTTTCAAAAATCTTTTATATCATTACACCGCTTTCTTGTGGTATAATGGAAGTATTAAAACCGAGGAGGCACGACGGATGAGCGAAACCTTTGAATATGGTGTATCCAATTACAACGAAAAAGCTTTGGTCGAGACACTGAATGATCTTGTTCAGCATGTAGAAAACGAAGTTGTGGAATTTAAACTTGCGAGCAATAATTTTGATTTGCATAAACTCGGTCAATACTTCTCTGCCATTAGTAACGAAGCAAATCTTCGGAATAAAAAATATGGGTGGCTCATTTTTGGTGTAGATGATGCTACTCATGAATTTCGTGGCACAAATTATAAAAACAATCCAGTATCTATGGAAAAATTAAAACTTGATATCGCAAAAGAGACAACCGGAGCTATTTCCTTTATGGATATTTTTGTAGTGCATCCATTTTCTTCTGAGGGTAGGCCTGTTCGCATTGTTATGTTTCAAATTCCGGCTGCAGTGACAGCGATTCCTACGGGATGGAAAAATCGTTTTTATGGACGTGAAGGAGAATCTCTTGTTGATTTATCGCAGGAGAAAATTGATAGAATTCGAGGCGAACGTAGAACAGATTGGACCAGAGAGATTGTAGACGGAGCTTCATTGTCACATCTGGATACAAAGGCCATTTCGATTGCCAGAGCTAATTATAGAGAACGCCTTTCCAATGCGGCCAATTCTAATGCGGTGGAAGAACTTGACAAAATGGATGACTATCAATTTTTATCCAAAATTAAACTCATTAGGAATGGAAAAATAACAAAGGCTGCATTTATTTTGCTTGGAAACAGCGATTACTCGGATTTCTTTGAGGTTCCACCGCAGATTATGTGGCGACTTTATGATCATAAAGGAAATACAATAGATCATGAAATATTTGATATTCCATTTTTGTGTGCAATAGATTCAGTTTACAAAAAAATTCGTAATCTGACATACCGCTATATGCCTAATCAGCTAAGTTTGTTTCCGACGGAAACGCAGCAATATGATTCTTGGCTGCTACGAGAGTTGCTCAATAATTGTATTGCACATCAGGATTATACTGCGGATCGGAGGATATATGTAGATGAATTTGAGGATCGTATTGTGATATCAAACGCAGGCCAATTTCTGCCGGGAAATATTAAGCCAGTATTAGAGCCAGCATATGCACCACCTTATTATCGAAATCCACTTCTCGCGCAAGCAATGGTCAATTTTAAGATGATTGATACTGCATCAATGGGAATTCGTCGAGTTTATTCTATCCAAAAAGAAAAGCTGTTCCCTATGCCAGACTATGACTTGTCAAGATACCAGCAGGTTCGTGTTACGGTTTATGGAAAAATTTTGAACGATAATTATACAAAAATTCTTTTTGAGAATCCCGATATGGATTTAGATACAGTATATTTGCTTGATAGAGTTCAGAAAGGAGAAAGTATTAGCAGATTGGAAGCTGCTACATTGAGAAAACTTGGATTGGTTGAGGGCAAAATTCCAAAGCTATTTGTTTCCGCAACAGTAGCAGAAGCTCTAGATCAAAAAGCTCAATATATAAAAAATAAGGGATTTGACGATCAATATTATAAACAACTGATTGTTGATTATCTGAACAAATGGGGTAAGGGGCGAAAGAACGACTTTGAAAAATTGCTGTTTGATAAACTGCCGGATTCCCTAACGGCTGAACAAAAAAACACTAAAATCAGAAATTTGCTATCATCTCTTAGAATACATGGTGTTATTGAAACGGATTCGGAAAACCATCAGCGCTCTAACTGGGTGTTGACAAAAAATAGAGTTTAAGCAAGTATCTAAGCAAGTATCTAAGCAAGTGCTAAGCAAGTATCTAAGCAAGTGCTAAGCAAGCATCTAAGCAAGCGCTAAGCAAGTATCTAAGCAAGCGCTAAGCAAGTGCTAAGCAAGCTTGATTACGGAAAAGGGCGTGTAGCTTTGATGGACGCTGTCGACTTTTGAAAGTTGCAATATGATGAGGACAGCAAGTATCCGTTTGCGCGGAGAAGGATTAATGATGCCAAAAAGAGTTTTGGAGGAGGTGACCTAAAAAACTTTTGCGGTGAATTATTGTTAAAAATCAAGCATAAAATAAGGCTCACCGTCAATTTTGGCGGTGAGCCTTATTTGTTTGCTCATGTATGAGGTGAACTGTGTTTAACACAGAGCTGCTTCCCAGAAGCATCACAGATACACCTCCACGGTCAGGTCGGTCCACGCTGCACGGCGGAACTGGTGGGGCATCTTGTTGGCTTCCCGGTAACGCTTGGCAGTTTCAAAGTCGATGGTGAAGGTAAGGATGGGCTTTTCCGATACAGCCATCAGATCGGCGCGCTCCTCTTTGGACTTCTTGCAGCCGGTGTTCAGCTTCCAGCGGTAGGCGTAATCGGCAAAGGGGGTGACCACTTCAACGAACTGGTCGATCAATTCGGGAGCAAGACGGGCACTGTGCACATCGACCTTCTGAGAGAGAAAATCGTAGATCGCTTTCATGTCCGAAGAAACCGTCTGCGGTTCGGGCGCAGGGGAGAGGGCTTTCAACTCTTGCTCCAAGTGTGCAATCTCGTCATCTGCCTGTTTGCAGAGGGCTTGATATTCTTCTCGTGGCAGTTCGCCGTCTGCACGCATGGCAGCGTAGTTCAGCTTGCGCTTTTTGATTTTTTCGATCTGGCTTCGAATCGGAGCAGCAGACATTCGTGCAGTAGCTTTTCCGTTCTGACAGCTTTCGATCATCTTGCAGGCACGAAGGATGGCTTTATTCTGATTGCCCCAGACCTTTTCAAAGATCTTCTTCGCCATCAGTTCCAGCTTCCACTCCGGGATAGAAATGGCATCACAACTGAGCTGCTGGGTCATGTTGTGATCCAGAACGAAGGAACGGGTCGGGTTGACGGTTCGCATATTGCACTGGTAGCCAAAGACCGGCGTTCCGTCCTTCAGTTTACGCCAGTTGAAAATGCGGTAGGAAGAACCGCAGCGGCAGCGAAGTTTTGACACCCACAGGTTCTTGGTAGTTCTGGCTCCTTTGCGCCTTGTTTCTCCATCAGGAAGGCGCAGGCTGGAAATACGGGACTTGCGGATAATTGAAAATGAAAAAGAATCGACTTTATTGGACACGTAATATGATTCCTATTCTATGTCTCTTTGGGACATGCCTCAGTTTTGCTTCCCGAACTGTTTCTGAGGCTCAGGCAGGACTGTTCAGCTCGGATAATTTATTGCGAATGGCATTTCTGCCACTTGCCTTTTTCTCCATTCTATATTTTTTATGGAAGTGGAACCTGTTCAGAAGGGTGATCATACCGGCACCGTTGACATGGATTTTTCTTTTCTGGTTCTTATCAGCATTTGCATTTTTGAACAACAACTGGCTCTCGTACTCCTTTGTAAAATGGGTTGAATATTTTGTGGCCTTTATGATGAATGTCAGGGCATTATGGGGAACGCAGAATTTGTACTATTGCCGTCTATTTGCTACGAGGGCTGTTCCATGACAGTCATTGAGGCATTCAGTCTTGGGAAACCTGTTATAGCAACAGATATTGGCTTTATGCACGAAGCGATATCCGCTGTCGGTATGAATACTGTGTTCCCTATGAAGGACTATAACGCGCTACGCCACAAAGTCATTGAACTTTGGAACGATCCGGATTTGTGCAGCCAATATGGGAAAATCGCCCGAAACGAATATGAAAATAAGTACTCGGAGCCAATCGATATTGCAAATCTGACGAAGATATATTATAATTGTATCAGTGAGAATAGCTGAGTGGAAAGTCTCAGGGGGTGTAGATAAGGGTATCTGGAGCCAATGTGGAAAATTATTTAGCAGCTTTGCGAGGATATTCGTGGTAATCTGACCGTGTATGAAGCTGTTGTCTTAATGATAACCGCTTTGTGGTCATTACAGTGTCATGACAAAAGTCGGGTGATTCCGGTTGGATATAGTATGCTTTTGATTCTCTATATCACGCTTCTGCGTCGAACACCAGAGTATAATGAAGAAATCCGTTATCATATATCGTTCCTGCCCGATGTGAAAGTTTGGACAGGAAATCTGCTGAATGTTATTTTATATATTCCACTTGGAGGAACGATATATAACATGGCTGTTTCCATAAAAGGTACTGCGTTTGCGGCATTGCTTTCATCCGTTCTCTGTGATATAATCCAGTATTTCACGCATAGAGGTGTGGCAGATATCAACGATGTGCTATTCAATCTAATCGGCGCATGTGCAGGGGCATTACTGTTCAGAGCGTTTAGAGCTTTTAAGAAGAAAAAAGACCTTCAATAAGTTAGCCGTAAAATGTGAAATAAAACACGAGGAATAAAAAATGAAAGATTTGATATACCTTGAGGGCGCGGAAGGCATGGAAAAATTAGCGTCTTATGCTGTTGCGCGAAACCTAATTCCGTTCTTTGGTGCTGGCTTTTCCGCAGGTGCAGAAGCTCTTAATGGAAGCGTTCCAGATTGTACCGCAGCACAGGAATATATGAAAAAAGCACTCATTGAGGAAAATCCAGAGTGTGCGGACTATCTTGCAGAGCTTGATTTTACGGGGATTGCAGGTGAATTTTATAATGATGTTTCGGAACTCAAACGTGCGAGATATTTTGAGGACAATTTCACAGATGTGAAATTGGGGGACAACTTAAAAGCCTTCCTGCATGAAATAGATTGGCCCTATGCATATACCATCAATTTTGACGATGGCATTGAGCAAAGTGTTCCGGAAGGAAACACAAAATTTCGCATTGTTCTGCCTTATAGAGGATTCCGCAAGCCGAGAAGTTCTGTTCGGCTGTTATATAAATTACACGGGGACGCCGAATATGAATGCCGCTATTACAGGAATTCGGACAGAACGGTGGACAAAAATATCATTTTTAGTTCGGATCAATATCTGCAGTCCATTACAGATGAGGAAAACCGTGACATGCTCAATGCATTAAAATCCGATTTTTCAACTAGAATCGTCTTATTCATTGGATGCAGCTTACAGGATGAACAAGACATTCGGTTTGTGTACAATCAATGCAAGGAAGAGTGCACACCGGGTTCGATGCGCATTGTTGTCCGCACCGAAAAACCGTCCGTCACAGAAAAAGGCAATCTGATGAGGCATGGTATATCGCATGTGTTACTTGTTGATAATTATGTTCGATTCTACACGGAATTTTTGAATAAATATAAAGAGCTGAAAGAGCAGCAGTCACAGATCTATCGGTTCTACAATCCGGCAATACGGCAGGTTGACGATAAACAAGAGGCTTTAGAACTTCTTTCTCATGGAACAGCGTTTAATACCGAACGGAACTCTTTTGATTGGAGTAAACTATATGTAACCCGTGATATTACCGTACAAGTCATACAGGAGCTGGAATCGTATGATTGTATGGTTATTGAAGGCCGCAGATTTAGCGGAAAGACAGCAGTGTTGTGTGAAATATGCAAAAAGACGCCACAGTATGGCCATTACTATTTTCCATCGAAGTTTGTTCCAGACGAACAGGTTGTGACTAACCTTATCACAAACACAAAACAAGGGCTGTTTTTGTTTGATAGCAACTCGATCTCGCACGAAGTATACCACTACATTATAGATTCTTCTGACCTTATCAAACAGAACGGACACAAGATTATTATTGCGATCAATTCCAGTGATAACAATATTTTGTCCAAAATGTTATCGAAGCCCTTTTCACTCCGATATCAATTCAGCTCGATTGAATTGAGACAAAACCAGAATAAGGCAGATGAACTTGGACTTTCACGAAGAAAAACCAAGCAGACAAACGTTGACTATGTACTTCTTTTGGCCGAGAATAATACCATTGACCTTGCGTTTATGCCAAAAGATAAAACGGTTTATTCACTGCATGAAAGTGTGCTCTTGATAATCCTTGCTGCATTGGACAAAGTATACGATGCTGATGCTATCGCGTTGGGTATTCCGATGTATGAAGTCGGGACATTTATCACAAAAGTCGGAGAAAAGCTTGCCCAAAGAGAACTCTGCTCTCCGGATGAGGCGACGAAGCATTCAGCAATGAAGCTTGTCCATAACAGCAAATTTGCACTTTTAAAGATTGTAAACGGATTGGATGAAGAACAAGTTATCGAAAGTGTTTTCCATATTGTCCAACGTTGTCAGCATGATTATACCAGAAAACGCCTTTATATCAACGTCATGCTCTTTGATACATTGAATCAGCTGTTTCAGGATTCACCGAAACGAGCGGAACTGATAAAGAAAATATATGATAAACTTTCCGAGTTGTTATATTCGGATATGCACTACTGGCTCCAACGAGCAAAATGTACATATCGTTACGCCAAAGAACAGAGCGCATTGGAAACAGCTTACACCTATGCAAAGAAATCGTATGATGACGGCGGACAGGATATCCATTATAAAGCATCGCTGACCCTTTCCATCATTTGTTGTGCCATTTCTGAACACGAGAAAGGCCAAGATAAGATCAATGAATGCAGATTGGCGATCCGGTATGCTAACGAAGCGGTGTTCTCGGACTTCTATCAGCAGAACAATACTTCATTGCAACTGGAGTTGGATGCAAAGCAAGGTAAAAGCCACAGCGGAATTCAAATGGTTGTAAATGCTTGTAACTTTATCAAACAAAATTCCACGGATATGGAGGATGTTGAAATAAGCGAAAGCGTTCTTGACCGCCTACATAAACTTTCTTTGGAGAAAAATAGCTAAACAAAAAAAGACTACTGTGAATCACAAGGCTTTATTCTGTAGCAAGCAGGGCGTCCGTATATACAAACGCCATTTTTGCGTTGCAAAATGCTTGTTGGGATAGTCCCAAACCCTTTGTGTACTGCATCCGCCGGATGCAGGCTGCGCATTTGTGCCAAATGCTTCTATAACGAAAAAGAACACCGAGGACTCTCTCCCCAAAATGGGAAAGATCCTCGGTGTTTTCTGCTTAACGGGTCTGCGATTTTTCCTTGGTGTCTTTTTTCTCGGCGAAGAACAACTCTACATTCTTCTGTGCTTTTTTTAATTCCTGCATTTCATCCCGTGCCTTGCGGTACTTCGGATAGGTAGCTTTCTTTTGAGAAAGCAGTGCGGAGTATTCGGTATCCAGTTCTTTTACCTTTGGCAACTTTTTCAAACTCGCTTCGTCAAAAGCGGCTTTTGCCGCCTTGTGTAGCGTGATTTGTTCCCGGTGTTCTTCCAAAAACTTCTTGCTGTACCCAGCCTTACGGTAGGCATCATACACAGGTCGTGTCCTAGCGTAGTTGACGATGTGCGCCCGCAGGACAGCAATCTTTGCCATGCGTTGCTCTGCGGCCTTGATGAAATCGCCTAGCTCATGGTATCGTGCAGTCGCTGCATTTACTCGCTCCTGCATTTCTTCGATGCTGCCGATTTTATTTTCTTGCAAAAAAATCAGGGTCTTGGACATCTCTTTCAAACTGTAGCATTTCGCCCACTGTGCATAGCCCTCGCTTTTGCCCTCGGAGAGCTTTGCCTGAATGTCCACCAACAGGTGGAACGGCTGCTCTTTCGGTGGCTGCTTCTGATGCGGGCGGTGTTCGACTTCTCCTGCAATGACCGCCTTGATTTCATCTTCGCTGTACCCTGCGCCCAGTGTCCGAAAACGGATAAAGCGTTTCTGCCGTGCACCTTTGACCGAGGTGTGCTTTCCTCGCTTGACCTCATAGCCTTCTTGTTCCAGCTTTTGAAGAAAGATTTCAAAGTCCAAAGGCTTCTCGTTCAGCAGGATGCCGTCAATTACAGAACACAGCTTGTCACGATTGCTTTCCTTGGGTGGATAAAGGGTGCGCTTTTGCCGCTCCCGATACGGCTTGATTTCAATGACGGACAGCTGATGTTCCAGACAAATCAAATCGCTCAACCGCTGCACCGCCAGCCCGGACAACAAAAAATCCCGGAATTTCCGGGTACTGTCCAGTGCGGTGGAGTTGTAGAGGATGTGATTATGAATGTGTTCCCGGTCGGTATGGGTCGCAACGATAAAGGCATACTTGCCCTTGGTAAACCGCATGGCAAGCTCATAACCGACCTTATTGGCTTCCTCGGCGGTGATCTCTCCGGGCTTGAACGATTGACGAATCTGATAGGCGATCACATCGCTTTTCTGCCTGCGCCCGGTCATCAGTTCATACTGGCGTTTGGAGAGCATAAATTCTTCATCCACGGTCAGGGGACTGCATTCGTAACTGCTGACCAGTTCGCCCTCCTGTGTCTTGTCCGGGTTCTGGGCGTAATCCGTGCGGCTTTTCAGGCAGGCCGCAACGGATTTCCCCTTGTTTTTGTGCAGTGCAATTAATCTTGTTGCAGCCAGTTTGACCACCTCCCGGCAAAAAGAAAATGCCGCACAGTGGCGGCATTTTGATGGAAAGCGTGAATGTTCAATACTCCGAACTCAGAAGAAAATCTGCAATGTGCATAGTTTTGATCCCCTCATAGTTGCCACCCGCAAAAGCATCGGTGGTGAGAACATATTTGGGGTAATTATCGTGGATTTCCAGTAGGCGCTCGTATTCACGCTTTTCTGTGTTTATGGAATTGATCTGCTGTGTGACCTGAACATACAGCTTTTCGCCGCGCTTGTTACATACAAAATCAATTTCCTTATCGCCCATTCTGCCGACAGTCACTTCATAGCCCCGGCGCAGCAATTCCAGATACACGATATTCTCCAAAATGAGATTGATGTCCCGCATATTGCCGCCAAAGACCGCCTCGCGGATGCCATGGTCGGCAATATAATACTTCTCATTGGAGGCAAGGATCTGTTTGCCCTGCAAATCTTCCCGCTTCACCTGATAGAACAGATACGCCTCGCAGCAGTATTTGATATAGTTCAGAATTGTTTCCGGGGCGACGGTGCGCTGCTCATTTTTCAGGAACCTCGCAAGGGAGGTCGCCGAGAAGGTCGTTCCCACATTGGCGATCACATAGGCAATGATCCGCTCCAGCAAATCAACATCCCGGATTTTATTTCGCTTCACGATGTCCTTGAGCTGGACAGAGTTGAACAGATCGTGAAGATATTGCTTGGACGGCGCATCCGCATAGCGGAGATTTGCGAGATAGGGCATCCCTCCGGCGAGCAGGTACTTTTGGAAACACTGTTGGATGGACGCATCGGGGGCGATCGAACGGTACAGCTCCATGAACTCTCCGAAGGAGAACGGATAGATCACAAACTCCACATAGCGTCCGCCCAAATAGGTCGCAAGCTCACCGGACAGCAGCTTTGCATTGGAGCCGGTGAGGTAGATGTCGCAATCCAGCGAAACACGGAGAGAGTTGATGCACTTCTCCCAGTCCTTGACCTCCTGAATCTCATCGAAAAAGAGATAGACCTTGCCTTCTATTTCTGCGGCTCTTGCGGTGATCTCATCATGCAAAGCCTGCGCAGTTTGCAGGTGGGAATAGCTCATATCTTCAAAGTTGATGGAGATAAACTGCGCCCGACTGACGCCGGACTCCGCAAGCTCCTGCTGAATCAGCTCCAACATGACCGACTTTCCGCAGCGGCGGATACCGGTCATGACCTTGACCAGCTCCGTTCCGATGAACGGACGGATACGGCTCATATACAGTTCGCGTTTAATCATAAAACTTCACCCTCCTTCCGTGGCTGACCACAGTATATCACATTTACGATTGAAACTCAATGGAGAAATTACAAAAATATAAGTTATAACTTATAAAATACAAAATTCGACAAATTGTTTCAGATAAGGCTTTGCTATTCAAGCAAAGCCTTGCAAAGGTAAGATTCCACCCTTTATTGGCACACGAAATGCCGTTATCACAAGGCGGAGTGGCAAGATAGGCAGGAAATCCAAGCGACGTGCTGGCGATATTTTTCTCCATATTCGCCCCGAAATGCAGCAGAAAATGAAACAACCATCGGCATATCCGTTGGACGGTCATGCCGATGGCTGTGTGTTCCATCAGAGCTTTCATTCGATTTTTGGGGGGGCGGTAGTAGTGTGTCATTTTCGCGTCTGCAATCCGATTTTCCATACACCATTTTTACACCATTTCGGCGTGGAGTAGTATGGAATTGCATGAAGTTATATA
>OHPK01001205.1_pt1 | contig 10138 bp, 8 predicted proteins | sample 1577661 | NCBI WGS metagenome assembly OHPK01 (sample SAMEA3879556, study PRJEB24766) | human gut metagenome | biome: human-associated habitat; feature: feces | place: USA | collected 1985/1987
CCAGGCGGCGTGCATCGGCCTGGTGGGGCTTTCGGGCCTGGCGTACGCCTTTACCGCAGTGGGGCCGGCGGCGGAAGAGGAAAAATAGAAACGGTATGACATGAGATAAGGAAAGCTCTGGGGCATAAAGGCGTTGCTTTTGTGCCCCAGAGCTTTCCTTGTTGATAGGGAAGGTTGCTGCGCTTATGAAAATACTTGAAAAACTTATAAATACTTTTGATTCAATATGGGTAGGTGTGTTCCAAGACGCTGCCCAGGTTTAATGACGTGAAAGAAGGATGGGACGTAATGTTTTCCAGAATACTTTTGGAAAAAAGCGGTTTTTCTGCAACACAGAGAGGATATTGGACTGCCCGATCAAACGGATCTTTAATAATGGTAGCGATTTTTTAGATTTATGTTATAATTGAAATATTAAAATATGATGGACTCATTGTAATGAAATACGATCTGCGAAAATGGAATCAACGGCAAAGGATGTGGAAAAGGTGATACGGAAAAATCAAAAGCTGATTAATCTATTCAACATCCTTTCAGACGCGGTGTTGATTTTTGCCGCTTACTTTGCCGCCCTGGCGATGCGCTTTGAGGTGCTGAACGGGCAGGAAAGCATCCTGCCCGTTCACAGCGGGGCGTATGCGGCGGTCGCGCTGGTTTACAGCGGGCTGCTAGTGGTGGCGTACTGTAGCTTTCGGATGTATGGCTCCTACCGGTTCAAGGACCCGGCAGGCGAGATCATCACGATTCTGCTGCTCAATGGGATCGGGGTTCTGATCCTGATGGCGCTGCTTTATTTCACCCGGATCGTGGATTTTTCGCGGCTGGCGATCTTCTTTTTCTGGCTGTTTTCAAGCCTTTTCATCATCGCGAAGAGGACGGCGGTGCGGGCAGTGCTGCGGTATTACCGGGAGCTTGGGTACAACCAAAAGCATGTGATCCTGGTGGGCAGCGGGCACTTTGCGCAGCAGTATTTACAGGACATTCAGGCGAACCCGCAGATGGGCTTTACAGTGGACGGCTATGTGAGCGGGGAGGCGCGGCCGGGGCTTGGGAAACGCCTGGGAAACTATGAAGAACTGGAAGAGATTTTGGAACACAGCGACCCGGACGAGCTGATCGTGGCGCTGGACCCCCAGGAGATCGGGTATATGCGGCCGGTATTGGCGGCGGCGGATAAAGAGGGGGTACGCATCAGCATTATCCCGTTTTACAACGACTATTTTCCCAGCCACCCCACGATCGACGTGGTGGGGCGGACCCGGCTTGTGAATATGCGTGCCACCCCGCTGGACAACCTGGGCTGGGCGATGGCAAAGCGGGGGATGGACATAGTTGGATCGCTGCTTTTGATCGTGGTGAGCAGCCCGATCATGCTGGGTGCGGCGATTGGGGTGAAGCTGAGCAGCCCGGGCCCCATTCTGTTCAAGCAGGAACGGGTGGGCAAGGGTAAAAAGGTTTTTAAGATGTGGAAGTTCCGCAGTATGCGGATCACCGGCACGGAGGATACGGGCTGGAGCACCGAAAACGACCCGCGCAAAACAAAATTCGGGAGCTTTATCCGGAAGTTCAGCATTGATGAGCTGCCACAATTTTTTAATGTGTTGGCGGGCCAAATGAGCCTGATTGGGCCGCGGCCAGAGGTGCCGTTCCATGTGAACCATTTTAAGGAAGAGATCCCTCTGTATCTGGTGCGCCAGCAGGTGCGGCCGGGAATCACCGGCTGGGCACAGGTGCACGGCCTGCGGGGAGATACCAGCATTGAGGCGCGGGTGAAGTATGACATCTGGTATATCGAAAACTGGAGCTTGGGGCTGGATTTGAAGATTTTGTTTCGCACGATGTTTGGCGGAATGGTGAATCAGGAGAAGCTGACAGCAAGTGATACATAAAAACCAAGGAAGAAACGGTGTATAAAGGATGAGCGAGGCAATGCGGGTGGCCCAGGTGGTGGGCAGGATGGAAAGCGGCGGCGTGGAAGCGGTGGTAATGAACTATTACCGGGCGATGGAAAAAGAGAAGGTACAATTTGACTTTTTTGTGGATGAAACCAGCAGCTTTCCCCAACGAAAAGAATTGGAGCAGCTGGGCGCGGGAATTTATCTCGTGCCGCCCTATACAAAGCCAGTGCAGTTCCACAAGGCGCTTTACAAGCAGTTCAAGGCGAGCGGTTACAAAATTGTGCATGCACATATCAATACCATGAACGTGTTCCCGTTGTTTACCGCATGGCGGGCAAAGGTGCCAGTACGCATCTGCCATAACCATTCCACCGCCCATTGGGGCGAGAGAAAAAAGACGTTGCTCAAGTACCTCCTGCGGCCATTTGCAAAGGTATTTGCTACGGATTACTTTGCCTGCGGGGAGCAGGCGGGGCGGTGGATGTATGGCAACCGCTGCTTTGAGAAGGGCAAAGTGTATGTAATGCCCAATGCAATTGATACAAAACGATTTGAGTACGATCCGGAAGCCCGCATTCGCCTGCGCATGGAGTTGGGGATTCCACAGGATGCCTTTGTGATAGGGCATGTGGGGCGATTTACTTATGCGAAAAACCAGTCTTTTTTATTGGAGGTTTTTCACCAGTTTCTACGGCAATGGCCCGGCAGCTATTTGCTGTTGGTGGGCGAAGGAGAACTGAAACATCTCTTAAAAGAAAAAGCAAAGCAGCTGAGTATTACAGAGCACACGTTATTCACAGGAGTACGCCGCGATGTAGATAAACTCTATTCTGCGATGGATGTGTTTTGTCTTCCCAGTTTTTATGAAGGCGGCCCCGTGGTGGCGCTGGAAGCACAGGCAAGTGGATTGAACTGTGTCTGCTCAGATAAGGTGCCTCATGAGATCGATCTTTCACGAAAAGTTTGTCATCTGCCGCTTCAGCCGCAGGATACAGCGCGGTGGTGCGAACAACTTCGGATTGAAGACGGAGAAAATTCGCGAAAGGTTCCTGAACTTCCTGAACTTGTAGAAAAATTCGATATTTTTTGTGTGGCAAGAAAAATTCAACAATTCTATTTAAATAGGGGAGCTTATGAAAACAATTTACAGCAGCCCTAAAGTCCTCACGGCTTTATTAGCAATATGGTACATCCTGTTGTATCTTCCACATTTGAAGCTTGCAGAGATCCCCACTTCAAACGGTGGAATCCCTATAAGCCTATGTTATATATTTTCACTCGTGTTTATTCCATTTTTGCTTCTTCAGTTACCCAAGCTGCGGATCCCGCCGTGGTACATCACAGGCTTATATGCCTTCGTAATTCTTTATGGTTTTTGGATGATGCCCGCCTACGGTTTAAAAAAAGGGATGTTGCATTGGTTGTTTGGTTCGTTTTTGCTGTTGGTGCTGGTAAACGCAGCCGAGTTTCTTAAAGAAGAGGACTGGTTTAGGATTGTCCAAATTGGAGTGCTGACGTTTTTTGTCCTGCATTTGGCCTTTAATATTTTTCATTGGAAGGCAGTGAATGCTGTAGTATTTGGCGGAGAAACGGCCGCGTCACTTCCGTCGCTCACACGGGGTGGAAGAAACCTGGATGCAAGTTGGTTAGGCCTGGGCTGTTTTTTGCTGCGGGATAGAAAAGTCCGCTTTGGATGTTTGCTGTATAGCCTTGGATATAGCGTTTTAGGGGTCAGCCGCGCGGGCCTGTTGGCCAGCGGTCTTTGCCTGGTTTGGGTATGGATCTACGATGACCAGTTTGGGTTAAGAAAAAGGACTGCTTTGCTATGGGCGGGCGTAGCCACAGTTGGAGCGGTCACCGCCACCGCCACCGGGATGGCACAGCGGATGCTGAGCCGGATTTTTGGAAGCATGGGTGAGGGGGCAATTTCGTTTCTATCTGGGCGTGAAGCAATGTGGAAAAATGTGTGGCCGATGTTCCAGGTACATCCTTTTGGAGTGGGGGTAGGAAATGCGATCCCGGTAATGCGTGACGAATTTGGGTTCGCCAGTTACGAGGATGTGGTCCATAACGTTCTATTTCAATGGCTGCTAGATGAAGGCTTTATCGGAGCACTGTGGTTTGTGGGGTTGGTGCTGTTGCTTTTATACAGCCAGCGGAATAAGCGGTTTAAAGCTCCATTTCCCGCGTATCTTGGGGCCTATCTGATACTAAGCATGGTACAGTTTCATGGCGGGGAAGCACTGATGATTTTTGTGCTGGGGGTTTATCTGGCCAGCCAAAATCAATATGTAAGGCTTGAATTACCCCGAAATCTAAAATTCCACCGGGGAAAACAGCGCATATAAAATCCACCGAATAAAAACAGAGGCGGGGTTGATCGGGTGCAAAAGTTGAAGGTGTTGCTAATTACGCGGGAATGCTTGCGAACGGATTCCAACGAGGGAAATGTACTGTTGAATTTGTTCGAGGGCTTACCAGTGGAATTGGCGAATATATACTGTAAACCCGGCATACCAAACAGTGTCCAGTGCAGCCGTTATTTTCAACTTACAGACCGTATGGCGCTTGAAAATGTTTTACGCCATACACCCATGGGACGTGAAGTACAGCTGTGGAAAGAGCGGCCAGAAAAGGGCGGGGAGATAGAGGCAGAGAACAAAAAGTTCTATGATTTTTTTCGCAATTACAACCTGGAGATATTTCATTTGGCACGGGAGTGCCTATGGCAGCTGGCAGATTTTAAAAGTACACAATTGGAAGAGTTTATAACAAAATTTTCCCCAGATGTAGTTTTTGCGCCGTTGTGTTACAGCCGGTTTGTGCTTAGAATACATCGTTATGTCATTCGCTTGGTGGAGGCGCCCGCGGTTACTTATATCTATGACGATTTATATTCTCTTCGGCAATTGCGATTTTCTCCAATTTATTGGCTGAACCGTTTTTTGCTTCGAGCGGCAATTCGCAAAAATCTGCCGTTGTATCGCTTTGCCTACACCATGACAGAGCAACAAGCCGAGGAATACCAAAAGATGCTGGGGATCCGTATGGAGGTGTTACGCAAATGTGCACCGACAGAACCCAACGTACCTGTGCTGCATAAGGGGATTCGCATCCTATATGCGGGTGGGCTTTACTACGGGCGGGATAGAACTTTAGTGAGGGTAGCGGCTGCGGTACGCCGTTTGCGCGCGGAAAATTATGACGTGGAATTAAATATTTATACATCCTCTCCACTAAAAAAACGGATCGCTACCAAATTGAATGATGGAGCGGCCAGCAAGATCCACGGAGCAGTGACGACTGAAGAGCTTATGCGGCTTTATGCCCAAAGCGATATTGCACTGCATGTGGAATCCTTTAGAAAGAAAGATGCACTTTTAACGCGCCTTTCTTTTTCCACCAAAATCGTGGATTGCCTGGCCAGCGGATGTGCCGTTTTGGCAATTTGCCCTTCAATGAATGCGGGGGGACAATACTTGAAAAACCATGATGCGGCTGCATATGTTGATTGCAAAAAAAACATTAAAAAAGCAGTTCGAAAGCTTTGTTTGGATAAAGATGAACGAACCATTTGGAAAAATGCCGCGCAGCTATGTTTAATGCAGCAGCATGAGGCTGTTATGGTGCATCGGAAATTACAAGCGGAATTGATGCAATTGACCAATTAAACTGCGGAGAGTGGAGCAAGACACGATGAAAGCACTGTTCATTATTCACTGTCAGGACCCGATTTATGGAGCAAGCCGGAGCATTGGGAATTTGATCCGCAATTTAGATGTAGATGTAGATATTATTTTTCCTATTAAAGCCAAAAAAGAAGGAAGAATTACAGCGGAGCAAATTGAAAAATTTTATGGCAATAATGTGAGAAATGTATGGTATTTACCCCAGCCTGCTCGATTAGGGATTCAGCCAGAAAAACTGAAGTGGAAGCATCACGTAAAGTGCTTTGTTAAAGAGTTTTTATATATTTTAGCAAAACCTTTATATTCTGTGATTTACCACAAAGGTGCATACGACTTTATTCATTTAAACAGTATTACCCTGTTTCCCATGTTAAACAAAAGATGGCCGATGTTTTTACATGTAAGAGAATCTGTTCGGGAAAAACAGAGTTTTTGGAATAGACGTCTTGGCAAGTGTATGGAACAAGCGCACGGTATTATTTATATTTCTGAAGAAGACCGAGCACGATGCCCAAATAATTTCGTCCCAGGGATTACACTTGTTAATCCTTACGACCAAACAGCAGTATCGCAGGTAAACTATGATGCGGCAATGCAGCGTTTTGGATTGAGAAAAGCTGACACAATTTATGCAATCATAGGCAACATTTTTCCATGTAAAGGAGTCGACTTTGTAATTAAAGCCTACCAAAAGGCAAAACTTGAAAATAGTGTATTGTTGATTGTTGGTCGCGATACAAACCATGATGGATATGAAGAGCAAGCAAAAGCACTTGCCGAAGGGAATCCAACCATTCGTTTTTTGGGAGAAATTCAAGATGTGGAAACCATATACAGGGTAACTGATTATGTAATTCGTGGAGATGCTGTTACTGGGGCGGGGAGGACCACGTTTGAAAGTTTATATTCCGGCGGTGGTGCAATTTTGACAGGAAATCCTCAAGAAAATCTGACCAGTTTAAATCTCCCGCCACAAATGGAAGAACGAGTATTTTTTTATCCGGTTCGAAGTGAGGAAGGTCTGATTTTGGCGCTTAGAGAAACCCAGAGTAGGAAGTATATAAATCGGGAGTATAAAACAAACGTGCCTGATTATGTAACAACATTTATGGATTTTATAAATGAAAATTCAAAATAAACAAGGCGAGGAAAATGAGTATGAAAGAATTGTTAATGCAAAGGATTGCAGAAAAATCCATTATTGTGGGCGTGGTAGGTCTTGGCTACGTGGGGCTGCCGTTGGCGGTGGAAAAAGCGAAAGCCGGGTTTAAAACCATCGGCTTTGATGTGCAGGCAGAGAAGGTAGAAATGGTCAACGCTGGCCACAACTATATCGGAGACGTGGTGGACAGCGACTTGAAAGAACTGGTGGAGGAAAAAATGCTCAGCGCCACCACTGATTTCGCACAGATTGCGCAGGCTGATTTTGTGGCGATCTGCGTGCCTACCCCTTTGGATGAGCATCAGGAGCCGGACATTCGCTTTGTGCGCGATTCTGCCATGCAGGTGGCTAAATATCTTAAAAAGGGAAGCATGGTGGTACTGGAATCCACGACATATCCGGGCACGACGGAAGAGCTGCTAAAGCCCCTTTTGGAAAACGGCAGCGGCCTGAAATGCGGCGAAGATTTTTATTTGGGCTTCAGCCCGGAACGGGTCGACCCAGGCAATTTGATTTATAAAACCAAGAATACCCCGAAGGTGGTGGGCGCGATCGGCAAAGACGCCACAGAAGTGATTGCCGCGATGTATCGCGCGGTGTTGGAGGGGGACGTGAAAGAGGTTTCCAGCCCGGCGGTGGCGGAGATGGAGAAGATCCTGGAAAATACATACCGCAACATCAATATTGGTTTGGTGAACGAGCTGGCCCGGCTATGCAACAAAATGGGGATCTCCATTTGGGAAGTGGTGGATGCCGCCAAGACCAAGCCCTATGGCTTCCAGGCTTTTTACCCGGGCCCTGGCTTAGGTGGGCACTGCATTCCCCTGGACCCGTATTACCTTACCTGGAAGGCGCGGGAGTATGGCTTTCACACCACCTTGATCGAAAACAGCATGGTGATCAACGACAGCCAGCCGGAATATTGCATGCAGCGTGCCATGCACATTTTGAACCAGCATAAAAAGGCGATCAACGGCGCTAAGATTTTGGCGCTTGGCGTTTCTTATAAACAGGATATTGATGATTATCGGGAAAGCCCGGCGATCCGGGTGATCAAAGAGCTTAAAAAAGTAGGGGCCGAGGTGGATTATTACGATCCCTGGGTGCCAGAATTCAAAAACATGTACGGCGAAAGCGGCAAGAGCATTCCGGCCCTCACCGCAGAGGTGGTGCGCCAATACGACCTGGTGGTGGTGACCTGCGCGCATACCAATGTGGATTATGGGATGGTTCAGGCGAATGCACAGGCCATTTTCGATACCAAAAATGCGATGAGCAATATTGAACCGCGGAATAACATCGAGGTGTTATAACAATGAAATATGCCCTGATCGGTTGTGGCCGCATAGCAGCCAACCATATAAAAGCGGTTATGAATAACCAGTTGGAGTTGGTGGCGGCCTGTGACATTGTGCCGGAGAACATTGAAGCGTTACTTGCAAAGTATGGGCTGGAAAAAGACACAAGTATTGCACGCTATACAGACTATAAAGTGATGCTTGCTGAACACGCGGAGCTTGAGCTGATAGCGATTGCAACAGAAAGCGGCCTGCACGCGCAGATTGCACTGGAATGTATTGACGCCGGCATCCATGTGATCATTGAAAAACCCATGGCCATGAGTATGGCGGATGCAGATGAAATTGTGCGGCGCAGCAGGGAAAGGGGCGTGGCGGTTTGCGCCTGCCACCAAAACCGCTTTAATGTTGCGGTGCAAAAAACCCGGCAGGCGTTGGAGGCCGGGCGGTTTGGCCGCCTGAGCCACGGCAGCGTGCATGTGCGGTGGAACCGAAACCGCGCTTATTACGAACAGGCGCCCTGGCGCGGCACCTGGGCGCAGGACGGCGGCTGCCTGATGAACCAGTGCATTCACGGAATCGACCTGCTGCGCTGGATGATGGGGGACGAGGTGGAGGAAGTATGCGGTGTGACCCGCCAACAGTTTCACGATTATTTAGAGGCCGAGGATATCGGCATGGCGGTAGTGAAATTCAAAAATGGCGCTATTGGCACCATTGAGGGCACCACCAATGTTTACCCGAAAAATCTGGAGGAAACGCTGTATCTGTTTGGCGAAACGGGCACGGTTAAAGTGGGAGGGACTTCCACCAACAACCTGGATGTGTGGGAATTTGCGGACGAAACAGAGGCGGACAAAGCCAATAAGGGGCTGGAGGAACAGACCAGCAATGTGTATGGCAACGGGCACACCAGCCTTTATGCCGACATGATTGAGGCCATTAATACCGGCCGCAAGCCGTATGTGGATGCGGTGGCCGGGCGGAATGCGCTGGAAATGGTCCTGGCTGTTTATAAAAGTGTAAAAACAGGCCAGCCGGTGAAGCTGCCTTTGAAAGACTTTGCAAGTATAGACATGCGGGGAGAGTTTTGATGGAAAAAGCATTTGTGCATGAGAGCAGCTATATTGATGAAGACGTCCAAATAGGAGAGAAAACAAAAATATGGTATTTTTGCCATATACAAAACGGGGCAAAACTCGGAAAGAGTTGCGTACTGGGGCAAAATGTAAACATAGGAACCAACGTTACGGTGGGAAATGGAGTGAAGATACAAAACAATGTATCAGTGTATGAGGGCGTAGAATTGGAAGACAATGTGTTTTGTGGTCCATCTATGGTATTTACAAATGACCTGACGCCACGTGCGCGCTACCCGAAAAGCGCTGCGGGGTATAAGAAGACTTTGGTCAAGCATGATGCCACACTAGGCGCTAATTGCACGATTGTTTGCGGGCACACGATTGGGGAATATGCTACGATCGCCGCAGGGGCGGTAGTCACAAAAGATGTGCTTCCTTATGCATTGGTAGCTGGCGTTCCAGCCCATCAGATTGGATGGGTATGTAAATGTGGGCAAGTTTTGGATAAGCATCTTATCTGCAGAGATTGTGGGAAAGCATTCGAGCCAATGGGCAAGACTATAAGGGAAAAACAAAGGGAGAAAGAATAATGAAAGAGATACATCGCTGTAAAAGATGCATCATGGATGACCGTTCAGATCCATATATTATGTTTGACAAAAATGGCTATTGTAACTATTGCACTACTGCATTACAAAAAAAGAATACTTGGTATTACCCCAATGAAGAAGGAAAAAGAAAACTGGAAAGTTTGATAGCAAAGATCAAGGCGGCCGCGCAGGGGAGAAAATATGATTGTTTAATGGGGCTTTCCGGGGGGTTGGATAGCTCATATTTGGCCTATTTGGGTGCATACAAATGGGGATTACGCATTGCTGCAGTACATATTGATGATGGATATGATACTGAAATTTCTAAATGTAATATTAAAAAACTTTGCGAAAAAGCTAATATTCAACTAATTGTAATTAAACCCGATGCCGAACAATACAATGCCTTGACGAAAGCC
>OHPK01001206.1_pt1 | contig 10135 bp, 8 predicted proteins | sample 1577661 | NCBI WGS metagenome assembly OHPK01 (sample SAMEA3879556, study PRJEB24766) | human gut metagenome | biome: human-associated habitat; feature: feces | place: USA | collected 1985/1987
TTGAACGTCCCTCAAGAAAACATCCTCTTTTAAGATCAGATGGTCGGAAGGGGCTACGACAATATTGGCTTCCGGATTGCATGCCTTAATATGATAAGCCGCATAAGCGATACAAGGAGCCGTATTGCGACGAGCCGGTTCCAAAAGTATTTGTTCTTCCGCTAATTCCGGCAACTGCTCCTTGATTAAGTCCGCATAAGATTCGTTGGTAACGATGTATATATTTTCAGTAGGGATGATTTTTGCGAAGCGATCAAATGTCATTTGCAGTAAAGACCGTCCGCTTCCAAAAAAATCAAGGAATTGCTTTGGGTAACTTTCTCTACTGAAAGGCCAGAAACGGCTACCGATCCCGCCTCCCATGATGACGCAATAATTATCTTTCATGATATTGGCTGTTATTATGATTATACGTTTACAAATGTAACGAAATAATCTTTCTATGCGAAACAATCCCATACATATTCCCACTGTGAAAAAAATATTTGAAAATTTTTACCCAAACGCTTGCGGGTTTAAAAAAAAGCTGTACCTTTGCAACGCATTTGAGAAACAAACCTACTGCTAAAGCTAAAAGGTTAATCAAAAATGCCCAGATGGCGGAATTGGTAGACGCGCTGGTCTCAAACACCAGTGGATTCACTTCCATGCCGGTTCGATCCCGGCTCTGGGTACTGAAGTTGAAAAGCTTGATTGAGTAATCAGTCAAGCTTTTTTTGTATGTAATTATTCGGCAGGACTATCCACGGCTAGACAATTTTTGTATCTTTGCTCAACTCATGAATTTATAAACAACAAGGTGAAATATCCCATTAAAACAGAAAGATTAATCATACGGCTTGCTGAACCGGAAGATGCAGAAAGCATTTTTTCTTACCGTTCTGACTTTGCGGAAAATAAGTATCAGGGATGGTTTCCTGATTCAGTTGAAGAAGTCCGTGATTATATTAGCAATATGCCGGCGACAATGGATATTGCCAATATATGTTTTCAGTTTACCATTATTCTTGCAGATGAAAACAGGTTAATTGGTGATATGGGAATTAGCTTTACCAATCACAACAATATGCAGGCTGAACTTGGATGTACACTACATAAAGATTATCAGAAAAAAGGTTATGCTACAGAAGCATTGAAAGCAATAGTTGATTATCTTTTTGGAACGCTCGATAAACATCGGATTATAGCCTCAGTCGATCCGAGAAATACAGCTTCTATCCAGTTAATAGAGCGATTGGGGTTCAGAAAGGAAGCTCACTTTAAGGAGAGCTATTATTTGCGTGGGGATTGGGTAGATGATATAATTTATGCGCAGCTTAAAACCGAATGGGGTAATAATGATAAATATAGCAAAGAAGAGATAATGATAGACCCCCAAATTATTGCCTTGCAATTTAATGAATGTATCAGTAGGGCTGACATTAACGCACTATCCAGTTTAATGACTGAAAATCATATTTTTATCGATATGGAAAACAATCGAATTGTAGGAAAATCTGATAATATAGTTAAGGTATGGAAGCCGTTTTTTAGACTTTATCCGGGATATCGAAACATTTTCGAGAGCGTAACAGTAAATGGTTCTATGGTTATTATGCAGGGATATTCCATTTGTTCAGATCAGGTTCTAAATAATGTCCATGCTATTTGGGTTGCAGAAATAAAGGAAAATAAGGTTAATCTATGGCATATCCATCCGGACACGAAAGAGAATAGAAATAAGTTTGGTATATAAATATGAAACAATGAATATTGGAGAATATAAATGAATATAGGTTACAAGGTTGGTGAGTTGATTTATGATGCAAATATATATGATGGATTAAATACCTTTCTATTTGATTTGCAATTCTACAAAAAGTGGCTACCGAAAAATAAGGAGGCTGAAATACTTGAACTGTGCTGTGGTACAGGCAGACTTACGATCCCCATTTCCAAAGATGGATACAGCATTTGCGGAGTAGATTACACACCCTCAATGCTCGAACAAGCAAAGATGAAGGCTATCGAAGCAGAATTAGTGATTGATTTCATAGAAGCAGATATTAGAATGCTCGACTTGCAAGAAAAATTCGACCTAATCTTTATTCCATTTAATTCAATCCATCATTTATATAAGAATGAGGACTTATTTAAAGTATTTAATGTCGTTAAAAACCACCTCAAAGACGGAGGTTTATTCTTATTAGATTGCTTCAATCCGAATATTCAATATATCGTTGAAGGCGAAAAAGAACAGAAGGAAATTGCTGCATATACCACTGACGACGGAAGAGAAGTATTGATAAAACAAAAGATGCGATATGAAAATAAAACTCAGATTAATCGCATTGAATGGCATTATTATATCAATGGTAAATTCAATTCTATCCAAAATTTGGATATGAGAATGTTTTTCCCTCAAGAACTGGATTCATACTTGAAATGGAATGGTTTTAATATTATCCATAAGTATGGAGGATTTGGAGAAGAAGCATTTAATGATAACTCGGAAAAACAGGTGTTTGTTTGTCAATGAAAATCTGCTGCATAACAATAACCTTCCTATATTGATATAGCAACTGCCCTGTAATCTGATATCAGACTACAGGGCAGTTGCTATAACGTTATGCTAATTCCCTTCTATCTGTCAGAATGGGAAAATCAGAGGCAGCACCAATATCATCACAATTCCCATGATAATCTGCAACGGTAATCCCACTTTTATATAATCCATAAAAGTATATTGTCCGGCAGGCATCACCAGCGCATTAGGCGGTGTAGAGAACGGAGAAGCGAAACACATACTTGCACCTACCGTCACAGCAAACAAGAAGGGAACCGGACTTACTCCGATCTGTATGGCACTTTGCAGAGCAATCGGTGCGAGTAAGACAGCCGTAGCTGTATTGCTGATAAACATCGTCATTAATGAAGTGGTAAAATAAATGCCTGCCATCAACACAATCGGTCCGTAACTTCCCAGTCCGCTTACCAGACTATTGGATATATATTCCGAAGCGCCGGTCTTCTCCAACGCCAACGACATCGGCAACATACCTGCAAAAAGTACGATAGTTTCCCAATTGATGGTTTTATATGCAGCTTCCACATTACGGAAACATCCCGTCAGAACCATCAGGATACCAGCTATCATAACTGCCGTAACCGGCGCAACCGGAATAAAATCGAATACCATCATTACTACCATTAATACCATAATAGCAGCCGCTACCGGAGCTTTATAATCTAATGTAACTTTAGCCGCTTCCGCCAAAGGTTGTCCCAAAACAACCCAATCAGAATCTTCCTTGCTAAGACGAGCTATATTATTCCACGTTCCCTGAACCAGAAGCACATCACCACTATGAATCCGCTCATTTCCCAAATCCTGCAACAAGTATTCCTTTTTACGACGGATTCCTAATACGTTCACATTAAACTTATCACGAAAACCGGCTTCCTTAATTGTTTGGTTTATCAAATTAGAAGCTGGCATCAACACTATTTCAGCAATACCGATGTCATAAAAATCCAGAGAGTTAGTTGCGCTTTGAGTTTCTTCCGTTGCATGGTCACCTAAAATCTCTAGCAGGAAATCTTCTGCAAAAAGCTGTACCTTATCAAATTCTCCTGTCACATACAAAATATCCTCGGCTTGCAACATCGTGTCCGGTGCAGCAAACTTCTGGGTAATCGTTTTCAGAAAACGATGTTGCGATGCATCACCACGACGCACTTCCATGATATTCAAACCATATTTGCGACGAATATCCAAGTCAATAATCGTCTTGCCCAAAAGCCGGGAATCTTTTATTACCTGCAAACGAAACAGATTGCTAGAAAGCCCATATTCATTTACCAACTGTTTCAGTGACTTACCCGAACGTTTATTATCATCTTTCTGGCCTTTTTTAGAAAGAAACCATTTGCTAAGTGGCATCAATACCAGCGTACCGACAATCACACAGACAATGCCGACAGGCAGGAAAGAGAAGAAGGAAAGCGGTTCAAGTCCGGCAGAAGTCAACGTATTTTGTATCACAAGGTTCGGCGGAGTACCGATTAAAGTCATCATACCTCCCATACTACTTGCAAAAGCCAACGGCATCAACAGCCTACTCGGATTCATACCGGCACTCATTGCCAGACTGACAACAATAGGAAGCATCAGTGCCACCGTTCCTGTGTTACTGACAAACGCACCAATGGCCGAAGTCACCAACATCACCAACAGAAATAACCGGATCTCACTGGTTCCCGCAAGTTTAAGAATACGGGAACTAATCATCTTTGCCAATCCCGTTTGAAAGATAGCCCCTCCCACTACAAACAATCCGATCATCATAATGACTACCGAATTAGAAAAACCGGAAAGTGCTTCATCAGGAGTTAATATCTGAAAAATAAGTAAGGCTATCAGTGCACACAGTGCCACAATATCCGAACGAACCTTGCCGTTCACGAAAAAGACAGCCGAAAGAACGAGAATAATAATGGTTATTAGCATACGTAATTAAATGATTGTTTTATTTTGACTCTATCAAAACTTATTTAGGTGAACAAAAATAGAAAATACTCCAGCGTTATTAAAACAAACTAGAAATGATTTTAGTTCATGAGACATCATTTAATATTTTAATACATTTTCTTTCTGAAAAAAGAATCGAAATCAAGCAAAATATGATACCATACAAGAACTACAAGACACCATACCTCCACTATTTCTTCATCGCATATAATTACAGTCTCACAATATAATGTTGAAAGACAATATATTTATGTATTATTTTTTGAAAGTTAAAGAACAATTCATATCTTTACACCTCATTTATATCAAACATTTTATGGCAAACAATTATTTGTTAAATTATTGGATTAACGAAGTTCATTGGGGTTATAATTATTTACTAGTAGTTATTTTGCTCCTTGTCATCAGCATCTTACTATATAGAATCCGAAAATTGCAAAAAACGATTAAAAAGACCAATCATTCCTACCGTTTCTCCTTTGATATTCTCGATAATCTTCCTTTCCCCATCTTTGTAAAAGATATTACAAACGATTTCCGATACTATTACTGGAATAAAGAATCAGCCGCTCAATCCGGCATTAGCAGTGAAGAGGCCATCGGACATACTGATTATGAAATTTACGGAGAAGAAAGAGGTGAAAAATACCGGCATATCGACAAAGAACTCATACAAGCAGGCAAAGTATATCGCAAAGAAGAAAAATACACCACTCCCGATGGAATCACCCATGATACTATTGCCGTTAAATCTATTATTTCATGGGAAGGAGAAAAGAAATGGCTGTTGGCAACCCGGTGGGATATCACACAACTCAAGAATTATGAAAGAGAATTAGTTGCCGCCAAGGAAGAACTGGAAAAAGCATTGAAGAAGCAAAAACTAGCTCTAAAAAGTATCGACTTCGGCCTTATCTATATTGATAAAAATTACCGGGTACAATGGGAGGAAACAAGACAAATAGCCAGCCTGGTAAAAGGCAGACGATACATACCGGGAAAAATTTGCTATCAGACCAGTGCACTTCGTAATGAACCGTGTGGACAATGTGCTTTCAAGAAAGCTATCGAACAGGGCAAAATTATCCGGCATACCATCAGAGTAGACGATGTAGATTTTGAAGTGACCGCAACACCTGTATTCGGCGATGAAAAGGAAACTGAAATTATTGGAGGATTACTTCGTTTTGAAAACATCACTGAAAAATTAAAGATGGACAAAATGCTGCAGGAAGCAAAGGAAAAAGCCGAAGAATCCAATCGGCTCAAATCTGCCTTTCTCGCTAATATGAGCCATGAAATACGAACCCCGCTAAATGCGATTGTAGGATTCTCCGAAATGGTTTGCCAAACGGAGGAAGAGGAAGAGAGAAAAGAATTTGTAAAAATCATCTCCAGCAACAATATCTTATTATTGCAACTAATAGACGACATCCTCGATCTTTCTAAAATTGAAGCCGGTACTATGGAATTCACATTTGCACAGACTGATATCAACGAATTGATGGAAGGTATTTGCAGACAAATGCAAGAAAAGAATTCTTCCCCAGACATTCAAATCTTATTCACAGAGAAAGCAGATCAATGCATGATGTATACCGACCGCATACGTCTATCACAGGTTATCATCAACTTTACAAATAATGCTTTGAAATTCACCCCTAAAGGTTCTATCGAAATGGGATACCGGATTGAAGAAGCCAAAGATGAAATATACTTTTATGTAAAAGATACAGGTATCGGAATTCCTGCTGACAAGATAGATAAAGTGTTTGAACGCTTCGTCAAACTGAACTCCTTTATTAAAGGGACAGGACTCGGACTAGCCATCTGCCGTGTCATAGTAGAAAGACTGGGCGGGGTTATCGGAGTGGAATCTAAAGAAGGAGAAGGCTCTCGCTTCTGGTTCAGAATTCCAAGGTCAGAGAAAATTGAGAAATAATAAAAAGAAAAGAGGATATTGTGAAAAGTATGTTCCAATATCCTCTTTATCCTATATTTTTAATGTAAGAGTATACTTAAAGTGCAGTCTCTAATATCCTGCGGGCAACAGCACCCGTTACATTTCCATTCTCTCCATATTTAGCACCACGTTCATTGAATCGGCGTTCGATTTCCAGAATAGTATCCTGTCCGATGTTCTCTTCATGCAAACGTGTAGTCAGCCCAAGCGAACGAAAGAACTCTTCGGTATGACAAATCGCTTCATCAATCCGTTCTTCTCGCGTACCGGAAGTAATTCCCCAGACTCTTTCACCATACTGCAAAAGTTTATCTCCTTTTTCTTCATGAAGCACCTGTAAAGTGGCAGGAAGAACAATGGCTAACGTATGACCATGTGTCAATCCGTGCAAAGCAGTAATTTCATGGCCAATCATGTGAGTTGCCCAGTCTTGCGACACTCCCATAGCAATAAATCCATTCAATGCCATTGTAGCCGAAAGCATAAAATCAGCCATCAGTTGATAATCATGCTGGTTTTCACGGATTTTCGGAGCTATTTCTACCAAAGTTTGTAAAATGCCTTCCGCCCAACGATCCATAATGCGGCTCTGCCCGGGAGTAGTCATATATTGCTCCATCACATGAACAAAGGTATCAGCCAAACCACAGGCCACCTGATGAGGAGGCAAGGTAAAAGTTACTTCCGGGTCAAGAATAGAGAAGATTGGATAGTTAGCATAAAAAGGATATTTCTCTTTTGTTTCACGACGGGAAATAACTGCCCCGTTATTCATCTCCGAACCGGTAGCGGGCAAAGTCAATACAGTGGCAAGAGGTACAGTATGAGTGACTGGACGTCCGGCAAGTACTAAATCCCAGGCATCACCATCATACAGGATTCCTGCGGAAATCAATTTCGTACCGTCAATAACGGAACCACCACCAACAGCCAGCAGATAATCTACTTTCTCTTCTTTTCCCAAAGCAATAGCTTTACGGAGAGTTTCAATGGCAGGATTGGGTTCGATTCCCCAGAATTCTACTGTAAAATGATTCTTCAATGCTTCCTTTACCTGATCGTACACTCCGTTTTTCTTCACGCTTCCACCGCCAAAAGTAATCATAATACGCTTGTCGGACGGTATTTCTTTAGCCAACCGAGCAATCATCCCTTTTCCCATTATCAGTTTCACGGGATTTTGAAAAATAAAATTTTCCATATCTTAGTCTATTGTTATTATTTTGGTTATTAGTCACTATCCTTGCAAAGATATATGATTTATCCGAACCCTGTCAGAATCAAGCGAAGAATTGTTGTGCCACGGAAGGAACCATAGCCGACAACCAGGGTTTCATATCCTCTGCTACCAATAACCAATACAATAATAATATAATGAAAATGGCAATAGCGATACCTACTAAAACTTTTCTCTGTTTCATAATTGTTTTTGTTTAAATATTCAATATTTATAAGAACAGTTCAGGTTGAAAATTGTTCTATATCAGAAAAATGAAGGCAAAAGAGAAAAAAAGTCATTTTTTGTTTGCTGTTTCAAACAAAGTGTCTATATTTGCCCCCATAAAATTACAAAAGACAATGAGAACAATGTTAGTAAATACATATTGGTGGTGGCACCCGTTACAACTCCGACAGTCGTAAGGGAGCAGTGCTCGTATGTATATACCTCATTAAAGATATAACAGATTTGAAAGAGCCCTGTCGCAACTTGCGGCAGGGCTCTTTTTATTTGCCCATTTTCGAACAGATTTAGATAATAACATAAAAAATAGATAGGATTATGAAAAGTTTTTTAGTTGACCAGGATGGCTATTACGGAGAATTCGGTGGTGCTTATGTACCGGAAATCCTCCACAAATGTGTTGAGGAACTGACGAACAAGTACCTCGAAGTGATTGAAAGCGAAGAGTTTAAAAAGGAATTTGAGCAGTTATTACGCGACTACGTAGGACGTCCTTCCCCACTCTATCTGGCAAAACGCCTTTCCGAAAAGTATGGTTGCAAGTTGTATCTGAAACGGGAAGACCTGAATCATACCGGTGCACACAAAATCAACAACACCATCGGACAAATCTTGCTGGCACGCCGCATGGGAAAGAAACGCATCATCGCCGAAACCGGAGCCGGACAACATGGAGTAGCAACAGCTACCGTATGTGCGTTGATGGATATGGAATGTATCGTTTATATGGGAAAGACGGATGTAGAACGCCAACATATCAATGTGGAGAAAATGAAAATGCTGGGAGCTACCGTTATTCCCGTTACTTCCGGAAACATGACCTTGAAAGACGCAACCAACGAAGCGATCCGCGACTGGTGTTGCCATCCTGCCGACACTTATTATATTATCGGCTCTACCGTAGGCCCTCATCCTTATCCTGATATGGTGGCACGCCTGCAATCTGTTATCAGCGAAGAAATAAAAAAACAACTGCAAGAAAAAGAAGGACGTGACTATCCGGATTATCTGATAGCCTGCGTTGGAGGAGGAAGTAATGCTGCCGGAACGATTTATCATTATATCAATGATGAACGGGTAGGCATCATTCTGGCGGAAGCCGGAGGTAAAGGAATAGAAACCGGAATGACCGCCGCCACCATCCAACTCGGTAAAATGGGAATTATCCACGGAGCGCGTACTTACGTCATCCAAAACGAAGACGGACAGATTGAAGAGCCTTACTCGATTTCCGCCGGACTGGATTATCCGGGCATTGGTCCGATACACGCCAATCTTGCCGCACAAAGACGTGCCAACGTTTTGGCAATCAATGACGACGAAGCAATAGAAGCCGCTTACGAACTGACTAAACTCGAAGGTATTATCCCTGCACTGGAATCCGCCCATGCATTAGGAGCTTTGAGAAAATTGAAGTTCAAACCGGAAGATATCGTTGTATTGACTGTTTCAGGACGAGGAGACAAAGATATTGAAACCTATTTATCGTTTAATGAACAGCAATAAGTAATTAGTAAACCATCATTCGTAATCAATAATCAAGCAATTATAGAAATGAAAACATTTAATTATACAACTCATAGCAAACAAGTGCTCGGAGATATGCATACTCCTGTCAGCATTTACCTGAAAGTGCGCGACATGTATCCGCAATCTGCATTAATGGAAAGTTCCGACTATCATGCCGGAGAAAATTCCTTGTCATTTATAGCCCTCTGTCCCCTGGCAAGTATCGGTATAAATGGCGGCATTGTCACTTCCAACTATCCCGATAACAGCCGCACGGAAGAACCCCTGACAAAAACCTTCCATGTAGAAAAGGCCATGAACCGGTTTATCAATCAATTCCAGGTGACCGGGGATAATAAGAATGTATGTGGACTTTACGGATACACGACGTTCAACGCTGTGAAATACTTCGAGCACATCCCGGTGAAAGAAAGTCACGATGAGCAAAATGACGCTCCGGATTTGCTATACATATTATATAAGTATGTCATTGTTTTCAATCATTTCAAAAATGAATTGACACTCGTTGAAATGTTGTCCGAAGGAGAAGAAAGCGGCTTACCGGAACTGGAAGCAGCCATCGAAAACCGGAATTATGCTTCTTACAACTTCTCTGTAACAGGTCCCGTTACTAGCCCTATCACCGACGAGGAGCATAAAGCCAATGTCCGGAAAGGAATCGCGCACTGTA
>OHPK01001209.1_pt1 | contig 10106 bp, 9 predicted proteins | sample 1577661 | NCBI WGS metagenome assembly OHPK01 (sample SAMEA3879556, study PRJEB24766) | human gut metagenome | biome: human-associated habitat; feature: feces | place: USA | collected 1985/1987
TAACCTTTATTCATTTTTCAAATAAAGGTTTTTTTTAAATACGACTTGTCTACTATATAATAGACATTGTTTAATTTGAAGAAATGTAGAAAATGAACTGATACTATATAGATATCATTTAAAAAGAGAACTTAAGTTTAATATCTTAATTAATTTATCAAAACATGAATCCAGAACAAAACCTTATGTCCGTTAATGACACATTAAATGCTCCTCAAGTAACAGAGCAAGCACAGAGTAAGGAAAAAAACGAGGTGAGAAAACATTATCTTCACCATCAGTTACTATTCAATCCGGATACCACACCCGAACTATCCGACGACGCCTGGTTAATTAACTTCAAACGCCGTACCCAACGGTTTGCCGAAATGCTGGAGTTTTTGGAGCGTTCGTGGGCAGAAGATATACCTGCCCTGCAAAAAGCCTGTTTCTCCTATCTTACCGGGGATAATATCCCCCGCAAAGAGCGGCAGCAAGTCATCGAAGCATGGACAAGCTGGTCCGATTTCCAGTTTACACTTAACCGCTACCGGGGGTTAGCTTCCTTCTTCCTCAAATACTATCGGCGTATGCTACAGGAAACCGAAAGCCTGCTCAATGTGGCTTCGCCCGAAGTCTCTCCCGAATCACAAACCACGAATCAGGAAGGAGGTATATAATGGAAACGACAGAAAAACATCCGGTCTCCGCAATGGATATACAGCAAGAGCCAAAGAAAGAGCAGGAATTCAACCTGACTCCCTCTGAATCCGTATTTTTCAGCCAATTGGAAAAAAGCCTGAAAAATCATGCTGCCGACATGACCGCCCCCAAACCGTTGGTAGTGCTTCATGATAGCTTCCGTCGTTTAGGCCGTCTTTTTATCTCTTTTGAACGTCCGTGGCTTACTAATTGCGGCATCATACAAAAAGCCTGCGCATGGTATCTTGCCAACGGCAAACCCGCCGAAGAAGAGAGCAACCGTCTGCTTGAAACATTGCACGGTTTCACCGTATCAGCCTGTCTGCTTTCGGAATGGAACGAGCTCACCCATAACATGCAGGCGTTTTTCCGAACACAGGAAAAAGAGTTAAAGCGGCTGTTTAATTATGAACAGGAAAGGGAGCGGAAACATAAGGAACACAAGGAGCGTTTGGCTGCCGAAGGAACGGGATATTGCCTGACTATTGGCGAAGGAGAGATTTATGGTTTAACTTATCCTCAGATAGAAGAACTCTACCGGGTAATGGGACAGTTTATCGAGCGGGAAAAGGCTCCCTTTCAGTGCAGGATAAAAGACTATGACGAATATTGTATCAATATCAGCAAAAATATTGATTTATATGGAGATGAAAACCATTTCCACGTTAATTACAGTCTTGGGGACTTACATGCGGATTCAGAGGGTATCCCTGCCGGACAAATGCAAAGGATAGCCTGTATCATATCGGATTTCCTGAAAGTGTTCGGGGAAAATGGGGATAAAAAGGTATGTTGGAACATTGCAGATTACCCCACGGAATCACAACCCGATATTACATTTGAAATAAAGGAAGACAGCAGGTTGCCCACAAATAGAACAATACCGTGGATAAGTAAACGCATTTCTCAGGAAGAAGGCGGGGAAACGGAGATAGAATATTACGTTGATGTAAACGAAACCCATTGTCAGGAATTGACGTTCGGTGAATTTGTTGCGGTCTATCGGAAGTTGGGAGAGTTTCTGGAGCGTTCCCCGGAGACCGTCGAGTAAAAAAAGTTTGTAGTAAAATAAAACATATACTATAGAAATGAATCCTAAAATTTTATCTTACTTTTAGGATTCATTTCACATTTTAAGGAACTATAATTAAAAACTGTATCGCTGATATCGATAAAATACCTTTCAGACTAACGACCAATCGGGTTTTAAACATCTGAAAACAATAATTCTAAATCCTGTTTTGGTCTTTCCTAATAATATTTATAAAGGACTTGAATCTTATGATTTACTTTGAATTTAGTCCAGGTTGTGAAATCATTATCTTGTGCGATCATGGCAGAAGTTGTACCAACAACCAACAACACAAACAATAAAACTCTAATAATTATAAATTTGCTACTCATTGATTTTCGGGTTAAAGTTGCAAAGATAACAAATTATCCTCGGCAAAGAAAAACCATGATACTGAAATAATCCTGAAATAGCATTAGAATGTTCTTTTCAAATATACCATGTCCGTCAACAGTTTGCCTTCTTCATAAATCGGATGGTCGTAATTGTCGGTAAAGAAATTCTCTACACGGTGGGAAATGGTAAAACCGCAATGTTCGTAGAAAGATATGGTAGAAGACACATCTCCTGTACCAACCAACATTTCAGTACACTTGTCCTGATAATGCTCGAATAGAAATTCAATTAAACGTTTCCCGTATCCCTGACGTTGAAAAAAAGGAACAGTAGCAATATTCTTGATTTCATAAATACCTTCCCCTTCACGAGTCACTACACAAAGAGCTTTCAATCCGTTATCATAAAGAACGAACATATCGCCGCGCTCCAAATACCGGTCAATCATACTTTCCTGTTCATCAGCCAAGAGTAATAATTCGAGAAATTCTTTTTTATCTGAAGTTACTAGCTTTATCTCCATATTATCTATTTTATCATAAAATAAAAATGTTACCGACTCATTTGTCTATGGTCCAAAATAGTATCCATATTCTCCAAAGCCCATCCCACCAGTCCTTCAATATGAGGAATCAAAGTGCCACCCGTATCTGTCAGACAATACTCCACACGGGGAGGTACTTCAGCATATACTTTCCGTTCAACCAATCCATCTGATTCCAGAGTACGCAATGTTACAGTCAACATTCTTTGTGAAACATCTTCTATCGTTTTATGAATATCACTAAAACGCATGGTGCCGTTTGCGTTCAGCGTAATAAGCACCAGCATCGACCACTTGTCTCCCAAGCGGCTAAGCACATCTCTTATCGGACAATTTCCTATCGGATGAAAGTTTTTCATTCTTTAACGTTTTGTATTTTATTGAGTTCCAACAATAGTTATCTCTATGTAACTTCCTTATTTTCAAGTACGTTATTGCATTTCTCAAACTAGAAAGATACATTTGCATCACAAAAGTAATAAACTTACTAATAATAACTATTGTTTCATTTAAATAATTATGATTATGGCAAAGAAAGTTGCAGTTTTAGCAGTGAATCCGGTAAATGGTTGTGGATTATTCCAATATTTGGAAGCGTTTTTCGAGAATGGCATTTCATATAAAGTATTTGCCGTATCGGATACGAAGGAGATTAAAACAAATTCAGGAATCAGCCTGACAGCAGACGATGTGATCGCTAATTTGAAGGGACACGAAGATGAATTCGATGCACTCGTTTTCTCTTGTGGGGATGCAGTACCTGTATTTCAGCAGAATGCCGATAAACCCTATAACGTAGATTTGATGCAAGTCATTAAAACTTTCGGAGCTAAAGGGAAAATGATGATCGGACATTGTGCCGGTGCAATGATGTTTGACTTTACCGGAATTACCAAAGGGAAGAAAGTAGCAGTTCACCCATTAGCTAAACCAGCTATTCAAAACGGAACAGCTACCGATAAGAAATCAGAGATAGATGGCAACTTTTTTACTGCTCAAGATGAAAACACCATTTGGACAATGATGCCACAGGTTATCGAAGCATTAAAATAATGTTTGCAACGTAGATATAAAACAATAAATATAAACATTATTATATTAATCTACGCATCCGAAGATGAAAAAGCACGTTCCTTTAAAAGCAACAGTGTGTTTCTCGGTGTACAACGGGTCGTTTCTTTTAAAGGAACGACCCGTTGGTTTTAAAGGAAAAATGTACATTTATTGCGCATTAATAATCAATCACTTACAGATTCAAAAAATTCAAAGACCGACTAACTTCCCCAATCATTATTCAATTCAATAAATCCGCACAAGTGTTCACTCCTTTATTTCTCAAATGATTATTGTTAGTTAACTAAAATCCAAGGGAAATATCATATATCACATTCTCTTTTCGTACCAAGAAAAAGAAAAACGGAACATTACAAAAAATCTGAAACAGCGTTCATCATTTTTTAAAAGTCCGTATATTAGCAGCTTGAAGACTTGAAAGAGATAAACAGCATACTCCTTCCGAGTTTAAATAACCAAACAAGATGCCTAAAACAATATGATTAGAGAAAGAGAGAATTACAATGCATTTTTACTTCATTTTTTAGAAAGACTGAATAGCTGTGACTCTATTGAGAAAAAAATCACAGAATCACTTACGGATATTTGCGAATACTATGGCTTTAAAAGAGGATTCATTTATCAAACTGACGGATTTCGCTACTTCTATCTAAAGGAAACTGTCGGAAATAACGACAACGTTTTGCGACAACGTTTTGAAATCAGCGAAATGACCAATCAACATGTTGTCCGTGCAAATGGAAAGAACAAACCTTTTTATGCTTGCAGAAACCAAAATACTTCTTGGGATGATGTAGACATCGTGGATTTCTATAAAGTCGATTCATTACTAATCCGGCAAATTCAAGACTCCGAAGGAAAAATTATCGGATTCATCGGATTTGGAGACAGAGAACATGCAATATCTTTCACCGATGAAGAACTGCAAATGATTCATCTCATTTTAGGCTCCCTCTCCAAGGAAATAGCAGTGCGGGAATATAAAGAAAGAGAAGTACGGGCGAGCAAGACGTTAAGCAGCATCATGAATAATATGGGAGTTGACATATATGTAAATTCTTTCGATTCTCATGATATGTTATATGCCAATGAATCGATGGCTGCTCCTTACGGAGGCATCGAACATTTTGAAGGAAAAAAATGCTGGCAAGCTCTTTATAAAGATAAAACCGGAGAATATGAGTTCTGTCCTAAAAAACATTTGATTGACGAAAATGGACAACCTACCAAAGTCTACTCCTGGGATTATCAACGCCCGTTTGACAAATGTTGGTTCCGGGTATTCAGTGCAGCATTCGCCTGGATAGACGGACAGATGGCACACGTGATTACCAGCGTTGATATTGACCACCAAAAAACAATAGAAGAAGAACTAAGGATAGCCAAAGAAAAAGCGGAAAACCTGGACCGCTTAAAATCAGCCTTCCTCGCCAATATGAGTCATGAAATCCGTACTCCGCTCAATGCGATTGTCGGCTTTGCCAGTTTACTGGTCGAATCGGATGACAAAAAGGAACGCCAGGATTATGTCGATATCATGCAAGAAAACACCGAACTTCTTTTACAACTGATATCCGACATTCTCGACTTATCAAAAATAGAAGCTGGAACACTCGACTTCACCATGGATTATCTGGACATCAAGAGCTTCTGTGAAGATATCATACGCAATTATGATATAAAAGAAGATAAGCCGGTACCAGTTTTACTAGCCCCCACCCTACCCAATTTTTATATCTATACTGACAAGAAACGCCTGATGCAGGTTATCACAAACTTTATCAACAATGCCCTCAAATTTACAAATAAGGGACAGATTCTTCTTGAATATCATCTGAAAGAAGATACCTGTGAAATTGAATTTTCCGTAGCTGATACAGGAATGGGGATTGAACCGGACAAAGTAGACCGGGTATTCGACCGCTTTGTGAAACTCAATTCATTCTCAAAAGGCACAGGCTTAGGGCTGTCTATTTGCAGGAGCATTATCGAACATCTCGGCGGCACTATTGGAGTGGAATCCGAGATGGGAACCGGCTCGCGTTTTTGGTTTACTCATCCCTACCAAAGCGTATCCCTATAAAATTGAATAAAAAGCCCGTTAATCAGAAAAAGACCTGAAGTCTTTTTTTCATTCATTTTTTATGGTCAGAATCAAGTTTAATTCATTTATTATTAATACTTTTGCCAATGCATAAACTTAATAAGCCACCAGAAAATTAAATAAAAAATGACAACCCAAATAATTAACTCATATATAATAAAATTATTTTTGTCTTTCTGTCTATTAGCTTTTTCCTACATATCACCGATTCTAGCTCAAAAAGATTCAGTGAACTCGTCAAATTATCTTTTAATCATTAATTCATATACAGAAGCAGCTCCCTGGAGCTTCAGAATGATTTCAGCCATTACCGAATATGCCCAGAATTCGCCTCAATTAGCACTCTATACCGAACACATGAACATGCTAATGATGGACACAGACTCCACTTTGAATGAATTCAGACAGGCAGTTCTGGAAAAATACAAGCGACATTCTCCGCGTATGTTGATATTACTCGGAAACTCCAGCATGATATTACGGGACGACTTCAGAAAGATGTGGGGAAATATTCCAATTATACTATGTGCTGAAGAAGATTACATCGGCCCGAAGGAATTTTATCTCCAAAAGAAGCCTGTTGAGTTGACTGCAAGAACCCCGATTGCAGATATGGCGCAGCCTTACAATCTCACTTTCCTACATTCCAATTTCTATATTAAAGAAAATATAGACCTGATTTGCCGAATGACTCCCGATATTAAAAATTTCATATTTATCGGTGATGAACGGCAAAACAACCAGACTTACAATATGGTTATCAAACAAGAATTGAAAAAGAGCCATCCCGACATCAATTATCAATTCATATCGCCCCGGAAGATGCAAACCAATCATTTGCTGGACACCCTTTACACCGTTGATCCTAAAACAACAGGAATACTTTTCTCTTCATGGTTTTACAAACACACCTTTGCCGGCAACACCTCGCTAGTTACAAATTCACACCTGTTAGTCTCAACGACTTCCGCACCTCTGTTCAGCCTTGGGATGATGACAATCAAGGACAACGCAGGAGGAATAATTGGCGGATACATCTACGATCAACATGCATACAGCCAGAAAATCATACAAACGATCCAATCAATATTGAATGGCAAACAAGCATCCGAGATACCTTTTTACGAGCCTTCAGATGCCGCTCCGACTATCAACTACAATGTTTTGCTACGTAAAGGAATGTCGCCATACTTATGTCCCCCGGGCACTATTTTCTTTAACAAGCCGCCTACGTTTTGGGAACAGTACGGATACTTTATTTTAGGAACCATAGTCTGCTTCATACTGCTTGCCCTATTCTTCCAATACCGCATCAGTCATCTGAATAAGCTCAAGAAAATACAACAGAAAGAGATTGACACAATGACTTCTTACAAAAACCTGATTAACAATATGCCTATATTGTATATGCAAGAAGAGTTAATCATGAATGAAGAAGGCACTCCGATAGAACTTGTATACCGGAATGTCAACGCTCATTTCGAGAAAAGTTTCTTCCGTAAAGAAGATGTAGTAGGCAAGAAAGCCAGTGAAATATTCCCTGAATCCATGCCGGAGTTCCTGCATTTCACCAAAATGTCACTTGCGGAAAACAAGGCTATCACTTTCCCCTATTATTTCAAACAGATAGACACCTTCTATGATGTAGTACTAAAAGGAACTCACCACAACAATATTGTCGATATTTTCTGCCTGGACAGCACCGAACTACACAAAGCACAACAAAAACTAAGTGCTACCAACAATAAACTGGCAATGGCACTGGACGTAGCCAATATCGTGCCTTGGAAATGGGATTTGCGAAGCAAAACCATACTTTGCGACATCAATAGGCCTATTGAGCTTAGCACAAACGATAAAGACGTGAATGAAGAACAATTGGCAGTGCCCGATTCCCAATATTTCTCAAAGATATTCAAAGAAGACCGTAAACGGGTAGAAAAAGCCTATGATGACCTGATAGAAGGGCGATCGGATAAAGTCAGGGAAGAATACCGGGTTATCAATGTACAGAATAACATTCACAGAATCGAATGGGTGGAAGCTCAAGCCGCTGTAGAGACCCGTGACGAAAACGGCAAGCCGCTCACCCTGGTCGGTTCTTCACAAGTCATCACCACACGGAAAAAGATGGAAATGGAATTGACCACAGCCAGAGACCGGGCAGAAGAATCCAATCGTCTGAAGTCTGCCTTCCTCGCCAATATGAGCCATGAAATCCGTACTCCCCTCAACGCTATTGTCGGTTTCTCCGGCATATTGGCTTCAACAGACGAGGAAGAGGAAAAGCAGGAATATGTGAGCATCATTGAAAACAATAATACCTTGTTATTACAATTAATCAGCGACATTCTTGATTTATCAAAGATTGAAGCCGGAACATTGGAATTTCAATATTCCAACATAGACTTGAACAAAATGCTGAACGAGTTAACGAGCTCATTACAATTAAAAATAAAATCTGAAAAAGTACAGCTAACCTGCCATCTGGCAGAGAAAAATTGCTTTATCCATACAGAGAAGAACAGGCTGTCACAATTGCTCATCAACCTGATAAGTAATGCCATCAAATTCACCACTGAAGGATACATTCGTTTTGGCTATGAACTCCGCGGCAAAGAGATCTATTTTTATGTCAGCGATACTGGCTGTGGCATTCCCAAAGACAAGCAAAAGAGCATTTTCGGACGCTTCGTCAAATTAAATAGTTTCGAACAAGGCACCGGCCTGGGACTTTCTATCTGCCAGACTCTGGTAGAACACATGGGAGGTACCATCGGAGTAGACTCGGAAGAGGGCAAAGGCTCAACATTCTGGTTCACGCTGCCATATAAAGCCGCAATAGCCGTAGAAGAAAGCATAAAAAAAGAGGAAATTCAGCCGATAAGTATAGAAAAAAACAAGTTTACCATTCTGATTGCCGAGGATAATGAAAGTAACTACAAACTGTTCGCATCCATACTAAAGGGAGAGTATCAATTAATTCATGACTGGGATGGACAAGAGGCGGTGGAAATGTTCAAGCAATATAATCCGCAGATTATATTGATGGACATCAATATGCCGGTCATGGACGGTTACGAGGCAACTAAAGAAATACGCAAATATTCTGCCAAGGTACCTATTATCGCCATTACGGCTTTTGCCTATGCTTCGGATGAACAACGGGTGATGGAAAGCGGTTTTGACGGCTATATGCCTAAACCTATCAATGCCCGCCTGTTGAAAGCACAACTGACGGAAATCATGCAGAAGCGTATTATTTTACTTTAAGAGACAGAGAACCAAAAGCAAAAAACGAATATCTACATATTCCATTTATGACTGAAGAAAAAATACATAAAAACCGCACCGGAAGTTGGTGGGCATTAAGTCCGTTGCTCGTATTCTTATGCCTTTACCTGGTAACTTCCATTCTTGTCAACGACTTTTATAAAGTGCCTATCACGGTGGCTTTCCTTGTTTCTTCCTGCTACGCCATTGCTATTACCAAAGGATTGAAACTAGACCAACGCATCTATCAGTTCTCCGTGGGAGCTGCCAATAAAAATATCCTCCTGATGATATGGATATTCATTCTTGCCGGAGCCTTTGCTCATAGTGCGAAACAAATGGGAGCAATCGATGCCACTGTCAATCTGACACTGCATATTCTGCCGGATAACCTGTTACTGGCAGGCATCTTCATTGCCGCCTGTTTCATCTCTTTATCCATCGGAACCAGCGTAGGAACTATCGTCGCCCTTACTCCCGTTGCCGTAGGACTGGCAGAAAAGACAGAAATAGCTCTCCCCTTTATGGTAGCCGTCGTAGTAGGCGGTTCTTTTTTCGGAGACAACTTATCTTTTATCTCCGACACCACCATCGCTTCGACAAAAACCCAGGAATGTGTAATGCGCGATAAATTCCGTGTAAATTCTATGATTGTCGTCCCGGCAGCCATCATTGTGTTGGGAATTTACATATTTCAGGGACTATTCATTACCGCTCCCGCCCAAACACAGACCATTGAATGGATCAAAGTTATACCTTATATAATAGTATTAGGAACAGCCATTGCCGGAATGAACGTGATGCTCGTACTCATAATAGGTATATTGACAAGTGGCATCATTGGCATCGCGACCGGCAGCTTTGGAATTTTCGACTGGTTTGGTGCCATGGGAATGGGAATTACAGGAATGGGAGAACTGATTATTATCACTCTATTGGCCGGAGGGATGCTCGAAACCATCCGTTATAACGGTGGTATCGATTTCATTATCCGGAAACTCACCCGCCACGTCAATGGTAAA
>OHPK01001210.1_pt1 | contig 10104 bp, 6 predicted proteins | sample 1577661 | NCBI WGS metagenome assembly OHPK01 (sample SAMEA3879556, study PRJEB24766) | human gut metagenome | biome: human-associated habitat; feature: feces | place: USA | collected 1985/1987
GGTATTTCGGAGGAGCTACTTTAGACACAAATGAAATTCCTAACGGAGAAATATACAATTCAGCTACCGTCAAAATCAGATAAGTCAGCATCAACAAGAACGGAGTCACTTTCACCGGTGAAGTTCCTACAGCGATAATGTCCTTGTGCAAAGGCAGATTGGCAAAATAAGAACCGACAGCCATTACGATAAAGGCCAATGCGGCAATACCCATACCAATTGCAATCTTCTTAGGAGTAGAAATTTGCTGACCACGACGGGCAAGTGTACCAAAGAAGAGCATTATGAGCGGGGTAAGTACTATCACAAAGAATGGATTGACAGCTTGCCAAATTTCGGGTGCAATACTATCGGTTACTACGAAGTCGCGGGCAAAAAGTGAAAGCGACTGTCCGTTCTGATGGAATGAGAACCAGAAGAAAATCACGATACCCAATACAGCAAACAGTGCATACAAACGTTGCTTTATCTCCTTTGCCATGGCTGCTTTCTCGGCAGGTGTATAAGTCACTGATTCTTGTTTTTCCTTCTTGCCCGGTGTAGGGAATACCTTCCGACATGCAATGAAGATGAAAAGAGAAATAAGCATAGCTACTACCGAAGCTATGAATGAATAGTGGATACCTGTATTAAATACATCAAGATATTGGGTACAGAAAACGCTCAAATCAGTTGTTAACGTACCTCCCACTTTGACAACCAGTTCATTTAAATTAGAGAGATTATCGGAAGCCATATCTCCACCTTCCTTAATATATTGATGGCACAATGCAGGCAGATCAGCATTATACATCATGCTATGAACCTTCAACCACCATTCTCTGAGCAGAGGAGCAACAAAAGGTGCAATCAAACCACCAATATTGATAAATACATAGAATATCTGAAAACCAGAATCACGACGACTCTTAGCCAGCTTCAAGGCTTCAGGTCCTTTTTTCTCAGCTTCTTTTTCGAGATTGTCGTACATCTGACCTACGATAGCCTGTAAATTTCCTTTAAAAAGTCCGTTACCGAAAGCAATGAAAAACAAAGAGACACAAGTCAAAGGAAGCAACCAACCAATATTTTCAGTAGTAGACAGTACAGGAATAGATAGAATGACATAACCCAATGACATCACTATCAATCCTGACATGATTGTTCCTTTATAGTTTTGCGTCCTATCGGCAATAATACCGCCTACCAAACTCAGTACATAGATACCACAATAAAAGACCGAGTAGATAATCGAATTTGGAGCAGAGGAACAGTACCAGTACGGCATTCATGATGTAGTAGCCGAACCTTTCGCCCATATTGGAGATAGCAGCTGCCAACAGACCTTTAGGATGATTCTTGAACATAGATATAAGTTTTTAAATTAGTAATTAGATTGATTTTCGTTTATTAAATGCAAATATATACATTTTGCTGAAATAACCTGTAAAAAAGTGAAATTAGTCATGAAAAAGGATGCAAACTTCAGCATGAACCTCCTTAATTAAATCATTTGGATCAAGTTTAAGCTGCAGGCCACGCTGACCTGCACTTATGTAGATATAAGGATAATTGAGACAAGATTCATGAATGTATGTAGGAAAAGGTTTCTTCATGCCGATAGGAGTACATCCCCCACGAATATATCCCGTCAAAGGAAGTAATTCTTTCATCGGAATAAGATCACACTTCTTATTACCGGAAGCCTTAGCAGCCAGCTTCAGGTCCACTTCATGTTCGCCAGGAATGACGCAAACAAAATGACCATTCTTGTCACCATGCAGTACAAGGGTTTTGAATACCTGCTCGATATTCTCCCCCAAGCTATCAGCCACATGAATAGCACTCAAATCATTTTCATCCACCTCATAAGGAATCAGCTCATAAGAAACCTTAGCCTTATCAAGCAGACGCGCTGCATTTGTTTTTGCTATTTTCTCTTTCATACCGAATAATCTTAATTCTTTAATTCTTCTTTGATAAATCGGGGTGTATAGCCTTTACTACTCTTAGCTACTTCTTCGGGAGTACCTGTGGATAGAAGTTGTCCTCCGCCGCGTCCTCCTTCCGGCCCCATATCTATAATATAATCCGCCAGTTTGATGACATCCAGGTTATGTTCGATAACGATAACCGTATTTCCTTTGTCCACTAATCTGTTGAGCACGGTCATCAGCACACGGATATCTTCAAAGTGCAAGCCGGTGGTAGGTTCATCCAATATATATAAAGTTTTTCCCGTATCGCGCTTGGAAAGCTCTGTCGCCAATTTCACACGCTGGCTTTCTCCACCGGACAAGGTGGTGGAAGGTTGTCCCAACTTGATATACCCCAGCCCTACTTCCTGCAAGACTTTTATTTTATTCAGAATCTGAGGTACGTTCTCAAAGAACTCCACAGCCCGGTTAATAGTCATATCCAGCACATCGGCTATGGATTTTCCCTTAAAACGCACTTCCAGCGTTTCACGGTTATAACGTTTGCCATGACATACTTCACATGGGACCAGGACATCAGGCAGGAAATTCATTTCAATTGTCTTGTAACCGTTACCGCCACAAGCTTCGCAACGTCCTCCGGTCACATTGAATGAAAAACGTCCCGGTTTATAGCCGCGTATCTTCGCTTCGGGCAGATTGACAAAAAGATTTCTTATATCCGAAAAGACTCCGGTATACGTTGCCGGATTGGAACGGGGTGTTCGTCCCAAAGGAGATTGGTCTACGTTCACCACCTTGTCTATATTTTCCAGCCCTTCTATGCTGTCGTATGCCAACGGGTCTTGCAGGGAGCGATAAAAATGCTGAGACAGGATAGGTTGCAGAGTATCATTGATCAAGGTGGATTTCCCACTGCCCGACACCCCTGTCACACAGATAAGTTTTCCCAATGGAAACTCCACATCCACATTTTTCAGGTTGTTTCCCCTCGCACCCTTCAGCCATAAGGATTTTCCGTTTCCTGCCCTTCGTTCAGATGGAATCTCCAGCTTCATCTTCCCGTTTAAATATTGCGAGGTAAGTGTCTCTGTCTTAACCATTTCCTGCGGAGTTCCGGCGAATACTACCTCACCCCCCAAACGGCCGGCTTTCGGTCCCATGTCCACTACATAGTCTGCGGCCAACATCATATCCTTATCATGTTCCACCACAATGACAGAGTTGCCTGTATCCCGAAGTTTCTTCAATGAATTGATAAGTCGGAGATTGTCGCGCTGGTGAAGTCCGATACTCGGCTCATCCAATATATAGAGTACATTCACCAATTGTGAACCGATTTGAGTTGCCAAACGGATGCGCTGGCTTTCTCCTCCCGAAAGAGACACCGAGGTGCGGTTCAATGACAGATAGTCCAAGCCCACATCAAGCAAGAAACGCAAACGAGTACGAATTTCCTTTAATATCTCGCTCGCAATTCTGCGTTGTTTATCCTCTAAAAATTCATCTACCTTCATCAGCCAATCATACAACTCATTGATATCCATACTGGCCAATTCATAGATGTTCTTATCGTGTATGCGGAAATGCAATGCCTCCCTGTTCAATCTGGCTCCCTTACATTCGGGACAGACATCGGTCTTGGCAAACTGCTCCGCCCATTTCTGAGCTGTAGCGGAAGCATCTTTTTCCTGCATCATCTGTATGTACTTCACTATTCCTTCATACGTCACAAAATAGTCGGAAGAAGTATGGATGAGGCTGCTTTTTATCTTAATCCGCTCATCGGAACCATAAAGAATTTCATCAATGGCTTCGTCTGTCAAGTCCTTGACAGGTGTCTTTATGCTGAAATCATATTTTTCAAGCAATGCTTCTATCTGCCAGAATATCATTGCATTTTTATACTTGCCCAGAGGTGCTATGGCACCTTCATAAATAGACAATTCACGATCAGGAATCACTTTGTCTACATCAATAAGGTTGACATATCCCAATCCTTTACATCGCGGACAAGCTCCTTGCGGAGAATTAAATGAAAAATTGTGGGGAGCAGGTTCTTTATAGGACAACCCTGTAACCGGACACATCAGGCGTTTGCTGTAATGGCGTACCGTTTCTGTTTCCGCATCCAATATCATAATCAGTCCATCCCCTTGCTGCATGGCAGTTGCAACACTTTGCTTCAAGCGTTTCTCATCCTTTTCATTTACAACCAGTTTATCAATGACCACCTCTATATCATGGTTCTTATAACGGTCGAGTTTCATGCCGTGAACAATCTCACGCACTTCCCCATCCACACGCACATACAAATAACCTTTTTTCCTCACCTGTTCGAAAAGTTCTTTGTAATGACCTTTACGTGTACGCACCAACGGAGCCAGCATAAAAATCTTTTTGCCTTGATAATCTTTATGAATCAGTTCAAGAATCTGTTCTTCGGTGTATTTCACCATTTTTTCTCCCGAGAGATAAGAATATGCAATACCTGCACGGGCAAACAACAAGCGAAGATAGTCATACACTTCGGTTGTTGTACCTACGGTAGAACGCGGATTCTTATTCGTTGTTTTCTGCTCTATAGAAATCACCGGACTCAATCCTGTTATCTTATCTACATCAGGACGTTCCATTCCACCCAGAAAATTACGGGCATATGCAGAGAATGTTTCTATGTATCTGCGTTGTCCCTCAGCAAAGATAGTATCAAATGCCAATGAAGATTTACCGCTACCGCTAAGTCCGGTTATCACAGTCAGGCTGTTACGTGGAATTTCTACATCTATATCTTTTAAATTATGCACACGGGCACCGTATACATTAATTAATTCTTTATCTTCAATCATATATTTATGCTTTCAGCTACTTTTGGCAGGCAAATTTAATGCTTCTGGACGAAATAATTAATTAAAAAGCCTAATATTATTTGCTATTCTTTCCATATAATGTGAATAAAACAGTTTTTTTTGTACTTTTGCCCCTTAGTATAATCAACACACTACAAATGAAATTTATTCAAGCATTATATCTGGTCGCAGCTTTGTCTGTTGCTCCAGTCGGAATGATGGCTCAGACGCATTCCTCTGACAGCTATTTTCTGCACACTATTACCAAAGGGCAGAGTTTGTATTCGATAGCCAGTATGTATAACGTTACTACTGCCGATATCATTAAACTGAATCCGGGAAGCTCGGAACAAATAAAGGCCGGTGAGAGATTGAAGATTCCGCAGAAGAACGCAGGAAGCGGACAACAAACGTTTCACACCATTCAGGCCGGAGAAACTCTGTATAAGCTTACGCAGCGATATGGTGTCACTGCACAACATATATGTAAGGCCAATCCGGGACTCAGTGCGGAAAACTTCCGTATCGGACAGGTTATTGTTATCCCTGCACAAACAGAAAGCAGTGAGGAAACCATTATCAATGAAGTAAAATCGGCCGGAGCTGTTTCTTCCGCTTCCACCCCTTTAAAACCTAAATGTCGGGATATGCATCGGGTGGAAAGAAAAGAAACGATATACAGCATCAGCCGTCTATACGGCATTACGGAAGCCGAACTGATTGCAGCCAATCCCGAACTCCGTACAGAGAAACTCAAAAAAGGAAAGTTTTTGTGTATCCCCTACACATCTGCCGGAAACAACCAAAAGGAACAGGAGCAACCTGTATCGCCGACTACTATACCGACCGACAATGAGCTCTTTGATAAGAGTAGGAAGGAAAATCCTAAGATTTCCACCATAAAAGCAGCCGTTATGCTTCCGTTCATGACCGACGGCAGCGGTAATCGTGATGAACAAATCCGCATGGTAGAGTACTATGAAGGTTTCTTGATGGCAGTAGACAGTTTGAAAGAAAAAGGTGTTTCTATTGATATATACACTTATGATACATATAATAATACCTCTTCGGTAAAATCCATTCTTGCCAAAGATGAAATGAAAAACATGAATATCATCTTCGGTCCTGCCTATCCGGAACAGGTTAAACCGGTGGCGGATTTTGCCAAGAAAAATAATATCCGCTTAGTGATTCCATTTACTTCAAAGGGTAATGAGGTGTTCAACAACCCGTCTATTTATCAGATTAATACTCCTCAATCTTATCTATATTCGGAAGTATATGAGCACTTTACCCGCAAATTTACCAATGCCAATGTAATATTCCTTGATGCAGAGGATGGCGATAAAGACAAAGCGGATTTTATTAAGGGACTGAAAGAAGAATTGAAAGGCAAGCACATACCTTTTACTGAATTAAAAGGTGAGGCCATTACTCCCGAATCATTAAAGGGAGCCATGAATGCTACTTTGGACAATGTATTTATTCCTACTTCCGGTACAAACATTGCTCTGATTAAATTATTACCGCAGTTAATTGTTACCCTGCGTGACAATCCTGATTATCGGATGCAATTATTCGGCTACCCCGAATGGCAAACGTATACTAACGACCATTTGGCCAGTTTTTATGAATTGGATACTTATTTCTATTCTTCTTTCTATACTAACAATTTATTTCCCGAAGCTATCCGATTCTCTTCTGCCTATCGCAAATGGTACAGCAAGGATATGTCGAACACATTCCCCAAATATGGAATGTTAGGATTCGACACAGGCTATTTCTTCCTGAAAGGGTTATCACAATATGGAAGCAACTTGGAAGACAAGCTGAATAAAGTGACAGTCACTCCTATTCAGACAGGTTTTAAATTTGAACGCGTAAATAACTGGGGAGGCTTTATCAACCGGAAAGTGTTCTTTGTTCATTTTACGAAGAACTATGAATTGATTAAACTCGATTTTGAATAATGAAGAACTATAAATATATAGGTATATTGGTTCTGGCATGGTTATTCACCTTGCCGGCAACTGCACAATTAGGTGAAGAGCGACATAATTTTGCAGTTGGAATAAATGGAGGACTGAACATGAACTCTGTTAGTTTTGATCCTAAAATCAAACAAAATACCTTGAATGGCATGGAGATGGGTGTCACCATGCGCTATATGTCCGAAAAATACTTCAAGATGATGTGTGGAGTGCAAATGGAAATCAATTACTCACAACGCGGTTGGAGTGAAAAGATTGAGGATGGCTCCGGAAATACATACAGCCGCACCATGAACTATGTTGAGATTCCTCTTTTGGCTCATCTTGCTTTCGGAAAAGACGCACTGAACCGAGGAGTAAAGTTCTTTATCAATGCAGGTCCCCAGATCGGTTTCTTTTTAAGCGATAAAGAAGAAATGAGTGATAATTGGGATACTTCCCAACGCCCCAATGGGGTAACAGAGCAATACGGTAAGGCTGTAGAAAATAAATTTGATTATGGTATTGCAGCCGGCGCCGGACTGGAATTAAGCACAGGTATCGGACACTTCTTGTTGGAAGGGCGTTATTACATGGGGTTGGGAGACTTTTATAAGAGTACAAAAAAAGATTATTTCGGTCGGTCTGCCCACTCCTATATAGGCGTAAGGGCAACTTATTTATTCGATATAACCAAATAAGGCAGGCTCATCCGAAGAAGATATTGCCTTTCGGTCAAAGGTCGCATGACACGTATATATGTGTAGGGCTACACATATATACGTGTTGCTTTATACATACGTATGTGTAGCCTCATGCGTATATACGTAAAGACCGATACATACGTATGTGTGTCCCGGTCATTTTCTTTTTAACTATTATTACGATTTCATTTGAAACTAAAAGTTAATTATTACCGTCTAATCCGATAAACAGTATTAATTGGTCTCCGACCAAGAAGACACGAAAAAAACTACATCATGAAAAAAATTGGTATTTTAATGACCGTATGCTTATTGGCAGGTATATGCCATGCACAACAAATACGCATATCCGGTAAAGTATTGGAAGCAAGCACTAAGCAAGCGGCGATAGCAGCCAATGTGGTCCTGCAAACCAATGATTCGACTTTTGTCAACGGTGCCGCAACCGACAACAAAGGAATTTTCCGAATAGAAAAAGTGGCGGAAGGAAGTTATAAATTGGTCATCTCTGCCATCGGTTTTAAGAAAAGCGTCATTGACCTGCAAGGACTTTCCCAATCTGTCGATTTGGGTACGCTGGAACTGGAAGAAGCCTCCCAACAACTGGAAGAAGTGACGGTTTCCGCAACCAATGTGGTCAGTAAGTTCGACCGAAAATTAGTGTTTCCCAACAAGCAACAAATCACTGCTTCAAATAGCGGTGTCGATTTATTACGCAATCTGATGCTTCCACGACTGAATGTAAATCCTCTGGATGGCAGCGTTTCCCTGAATGACGGAAGTTCTGTACAACTGTGTATCAACGGACGCAAAGTGGGGAAAGAAGAAATTCAGGCACTTATCCCATCGGATATCCTCCGAATAGAATATCTGGAAGACCCCGGACTGCGCTACGGAGATGCAGGAGCGGTGGTAAACTACATTGTCCGCCGTTATGAACTTGGAGGTTCTGTCAGCACCTCGGCTCAGCAGTCGCCCTATGTGATGTGGGGAAACTATAATGTGTCGGGAAAAGTGAACTACAAGAAATCCGAATTCGGAATATGGTATGGCGCATATTCACATAAATTCGAGAATGCATGGCGCACCAATGAAGAAACGTTTGCAAAGGAAGACGGTACTTTTCTGCACCGGACGGAAGAAGGCATTCCTGATGTTACTTCGGAATACGCACAATGGGGCGGTATCAGTTATAACTTGCAGGAAGCGGATAATTATATGTTGAACGCCTCCGTCGGATTTTGGAATGAAAACAAACCACGAACCGGTTTCCACAGCACACTGTATACCCGTGAATATCCCGAACTTGCCACAGAAAGACTTGACTTTGCTCACAACCGTAACAGTCGTCCCTGGTTCGACATCTATTTTCAGAAGGAACTAAAAAAGAAGCAGTTTCTGGCATTGAACGTTGTAGGAACATATATCGGCAGTCATAACCGCCAAAACTATCAGGAAATTCTCGATAATGAGTTTGTTGCCGATTACTTCTCAGGTGTGCAGGGTGACAAATACTCCATCATCGCGGAAGGAATCTATGAAAAGACATTCAAGAAAAGCCGTTTCAGTTCGGGTATCAAACACACCCAGGCATATTCGGACAATGAGTATAGCGGAACACTGAACTATAACACACAGATGAAACAAGCCGACACGTATGCCTATGCGCAATATAACGGAAAATGGAAAAAGATGAATTATACGCTGGGGGTAGGTGTCACCCGTTCCTGGTACCAACAAATCGGACAAGAAGATTACGAAACTTACCAATTCAATCCACGTTTCAGCCTGAGTTATACATTTAATGAAGAATTTTATGCCCGCATGAATGGCAGTTTAAACAGTAATGAGCCTTCACTATCTCAGTTAAGTGCTGTAGACCAATTGATAGACTCATTGCAAATCAGACGTGGAAACCCTGATTTGAAACCATATAACAACTACCGGTTGAACCTGACATTGGGGTATAACAAGAAGAAAGTGCAGATAAATTGGTATACCAACTATCGCAATGCGCCCGATGTCATCATGGAGCAAACTTATCGTGAGAACGGGAAATTCATACGCAGCTATGCCAACCACCATCGCTTCCAGTCTTTGGAAAATGAGTTATCTGTCCGCGTGGGAATGCTTTGGGATGTACTGCAATTAAGAGGGAGTACGGGGCTGAGCCGTTATTGGAGTCACGGAACGGATTATAATCACACCTATACAAACTGGTATTACGAATTGGAGGCAACCGCCATGTATAAACGATTTATGGGATACTTCATGATACAGAGCAACCGCAACAGTTTCTTTGGCGAAAGCTTGAGCAGTGGCGAGAACTTGCATGTCCTTATGTTGCAATATCGCTTGGGCAGAGTCAATTTGGGAGCAGGAATCATCAATCCTTTCTCTGATAACTATAAGCGCGAACAGGAAAACAGGAATCGCTACGCCGGCTCCAAGGGAGCATGGCATGTGAAGGAGTCGGCTCACATGGCTTTCCTGACCTTTGCCTACAACTTCAGTTTCGGCCGCCAATATCAAAGCAAGAACAAGAAGATTAACAATAGCGACACAGACGCCGGTGTATTATAAAAAATATGCTTTATTGTTATAAGGGGTTGTGTCAAAACTAAACCGGCCTATCCCATCGTCAGCTGTAGGGGCAGGGTTTGCC
>OHPK01001221.1_pt1 | contig 10004 bp, 7 predicted proteins | sample 1577661 | NCBI WGS metagenome assembly OHPK01 (sample SAMEA3879556, study PRJEB24766) | human gut metagenome | biome: human-associated habitat; feature: feces | place: USA | collected 1985/1987
CGGGATTCGAGTTCTTACAAACCGTACCGACTACTTGGGACAAAACGGTCGTACCGGATGCCTCTGTCAATGAGTATGTAGCGGTCGCACGTAGGCATGGGGACGATTGGTACGTTGGAGCGATCAACAATAGTCAAGCCCGTGATGTGGAAATAGCCTTGGATTTCCTCGGTAAAGGAGATTATAAAGTAACTCTTTATAAAGATGCGAGAGACACGGATACCAATCCTAATCATCTTATCAAAGAAACTTTAACTGTTACCGCAAAGGATAAAATAACAGTACCGCTCGCTTCAGATGGTGGTGCCGCTATGCATATCCAACCTGTAGACATATCTTTCTAAAAGAACTTTATTCCAGTAGAAAGAGGCTATCTCCGAAAAAGTGAGATAGCCTCTTTTTATGTTAAAAAGACTGTCTCTGTAAGTGAATTGAGTGAATGAGTCGTATATATTAAGAAGAATGAATCTTAATATTTAGAATGATGAACACAAGAAGGGATTTTTTGAGAAAGGGGGCTTTTGCGGGCTTAGGAATGTTAACCATGTCGGAATTGGCGAAGGCGGTAGTGAGTAAACAAAATGGAAATGTATCTCCGAAGATTAAATTGGAAAAGGATAGTGTGATTCTTTTTCAAGGTGATTCGATAACGGATATGTTTCGAAAATATGACTGTAACCAATGTAATACACCCGAGCAAATGGGTATGGGATATGCCTTATTTGCCGCCTCAACCTTATTGAGTGATTATCCTGATAAGCAATTGAAGATATATAACCGTGGTGTAGGGGGCAATAAGGTATATCAGTTACGAGATCGTTGGGAACTGGATACCTTGGCTATTCAGCCGGATGTGCTAAGTATCTTGATTGGAGTAAATGACTTCTGGCATATATTGATGGGAAATTATAAAGGATCATTAGGGATTTATGAAAGGGATTTACGAGATCTGCTACATTATACGAAGGAAAAACTTCCCAATATCCAACTAGTGCTAGGAGAGCCTTTCGCTTTACGTGGCGGATCCGCCATTGATGATGCCAAATGGTTCCCGGAGTTTGATGGTTACAGGGTATCGTTGAAAAAACTAGCCGATGAGTTTAATGCGATATTTGTTCCCTACCAAGCGGCATTCGACGCTGCGTTAAAATTAGCTCCAGCTCGTTATTGGGGAGCGGATGGTGTACACCCCGATTTACCGGGCCGTCAGTTAATGGCAAATGTCTGGTTGGAAGCAACAGGATTAAAAAAGTAAGGTAGGGAGATCGGAGATAATATATTTATTTCTCCTAGAGGTAAGAGGCTGTCTCATAGTGGTGAGGGAAGCCTCTTATTTTGTTATCATACAATGAAAATGAATGATTAAAACGATCGTCTAGATTCGTCACAAAAATATATATTTTTCTCTGACCTACAATATTCAAAGCTTTCATTTATCTTCTTTCTTTTCATGTAGTTAGCTCTTCATAATGAAGCATATTCAATATTAAAAAAAACGGTTGATTTAGACGATCGTTTAAACTAGTCGTTTTTGTAAGAAATATTCTCTGTAACTATCTGTAAATGTTATGATAAGGATAGAGTTTCAAATTCTGAGAAATGAAAGTAACAAAGGAAATAATCTCTCGGCTGCAGGAAGGAAATATGCTGGCGTTTCAGTCTGTATATGAATCGTATAGCGCTCATATCTATAATTTTATCTATTCCTTATTGTATAACAGGTTAGAGGCGGAGGACTTGACGCAGGAAGTCTTCGTTAGGATCTGGGAAAAGAGAGATTCACTGGATATAGATAAGAATTTTGATTCCTATATTTTCACGATTGCCCGTAATTTAGTGTATGACGAGTGGGATTCCCTTTTCCATGCGGAGCTATATATGAAATCCTTAGAAGCAGATTGGGATGAACGGGACACTTCAAAAGTCGAAGAAGATATTACGGTAAATTCGATAGGACAATATATTGATTCTCTTATCGATAAATTACCGGTATCCCGTCGGGAAATCTTTTTGCTTAGTCGTAAAGAACACTTATCGACGAAGGAAATCGCACAACGTCTGTCTATCTCCGAAAGAACCGTTGAAGCCCAGATTTACCGCTCTCTTCAGTTTTTAAGGAAGTATTTGGCGGAAGAAGGGATCTTGCTTTGGCTCTTATCTTTTGTTGTTAATGAATATTAAATGCGAAAAAAAACGCTTTGCTTGTAAGTAGTCGCTTCGGGCAAAGAGTATATAATCATGTAAAGCGTATGGAAAAGAGTGAATATATCATATTGTTAGAACGTTTCTTGAAAGGAGAGACTACTCATGACGAGGAACGGATTCTGGTGGATTGGTTCAAGAGCGATGTTTCCCGGGATGAATTAAGGAACTATATCCAGCGGAAATGGGAAATAGCGTCTAACAGTTCTATTCCTACGGATTTGAAGGAGCGAATGTTCCGGAAAATACAAAGTCGTATTGAGAGCGTAGCGGTCGAGAAGAAGGAAGTTGGGCGTTTTTCTCTTCGGAATATCATGCGTTATGCGGCTATTGGTTTGTTGGTGATCTGCGCCGGTTTGGGAGGACATCTGCTGACAAGGTATTCACGGTCGGTTGGTGCGGAAAAAGACTATCTGGTCTTTGCTGCTAAAGGACAGAAAGCGAGCGTTGTCTTACCGGATGGTTCCAAGGTTTGGCTGAACTCAGACTCAGAAATCAAGTACACAAACCTATATGGAGATGGGGAGCGCATCATATCCTTGGATGGAGAGGCTTATTTTGAGGTAGCGAAAGATAGTCTCAATCGTTTTGTCGTACAAGCGGGCGATTTAGCGGTAGAGGCGTTGGGCACTTCTTTTAATGTAAAGGCTTACGAAGAAGATAATCAAGCCGTGGTCACCTTGTTTCAAGGAAAAGTAAAAACGAGTGTCGGACGAGACGAGGCGTTCTTATTACCGGATCAAGCGGTTACTTACTTGAAAAACAAGGGGCAACTGAAAAAATCCACACTGAATGACGCATATAGGGCCTGTCTATGGCGGAATAATGAGTTGGCTTTTAATGATGAGGCTTTAAGCGAGATCGCCGTATTGTTAAACCGGATGTATAATATCCAAGTAGTATTTAAGAGTGAGAAGGTTAAAGCATTACGATTCACGGGAGTGATAACCAATAATAGCTTGGATAATATTATCGAACTAATCAGTTTGACATCGCCTATTATATATACATCAAAAGGAGATACTATTATTATTGATGAAAAAAAGTAATGCCTATGACGAAGGACTTGAGATAACAAATGTCGGGCTTATATAGCTAAATCAATCGTTAACTTTTGATATGTTTTTGTGAATAGTCCACTCTGCGAAAAAGAGTGGAAGCGTATCATATTGTGTAAATTATACTATTAAAAACACGTGGAAAATGCGTAAAATTAAACAAACGGTACGAACAATCTTATTGTGTGGCTTCCTATTTGCTTATACGGACGCCACTTTTGCGCAGATAACTTTATCTGTGAAACAACAACCTGTTCGTGAAGTTATTAAAGAGATCGAAAGGATCAGTGATTATCGTTTCTTTTATAATGAAAACTCGATTCCGATGGAGAAACGGGTTACGGTAAACGTAAAAGATAGCGATATCGAGAATGTACTTAATTTGATCGCCGATCAGATGGGTATATCGTATGTTATTAAAAACAACCAAATCGCCCTATCCGCTGAAAAGCGAGTGAATGTAGCCCAGCAAACAAGGAAAGTGCAGGGGACGGTGGTAGATGATCTAGGGATGCCAGTTATCGGAGCGAATGTATCCGTAAAGGGTACCACCAACGGTACAATTACGGATATGGATGGTAATTTCTTGCTGGAAGTGCCTAACAATGCCATTTTGGAAATTACTTATATTGGCTATCGCCCTCAAGAGATCGCTATAAAAGGGCAGACTCGGGTCGATATTAAATTAGCGGAAGATACTCAAAAATTGGATGAGGTCGTAGTGGTCGGTTATGGTACGCAAAAGAAAGCGACCTTAACCGGAGCTGTCGCCTCCTTGAAGGGCGAGGAACTGGCAAAGGTTAGCCAACCGAATATGAAGGCAAACTTGATCGGTAAGATCCCGGGTGTACGCTATCAAGAGTCTACGGGTGAGCCAGGTGTCGATAGCTCGGATCGATTTAATATCCGTGGTTTTGGAGAGCCGTTAGTTATTGTGGATGGAGTGGAACGTCCGTTTACCCAGATCGATCCGAATGAGATCGCTTCTATGAACGTCTTGAAAGATGCCTCCGCCGCTGTGTACGGTTTCAAAGGAGTGAATGGTGTCATCATTATTGAGACGAAAAAAGGTGAGATGAGCCGCCCTAAAATTAACTATAGCTATTCTATCGGTTTGCAATCTCCGGTAAAGAACCTTGAGATGATGAATGCGTATGAATATGCCTATTACCGTAATCAAGCGTTGATGAACGCCGGACAATCCAAGCGTTTTACGGATGAAGAGGTCGAGAAATACCGTACAGGTTCGGACCCAATCAATTATCCGTCCACCGACTGGTATGCGGAAACGGTCCGCAAGGTTGCCCCGAAACAACAGCATAACTTGAATATCAATGGAGGTTCTGAGAAGATCCGCTATTTCTTCTCGTTAGGATATTTGGATCAAGAGAGTATCTTAAAATCTACCCAAGAGTTTAAGCGCTATAATTTCCGCTCAAATATTACGGCTGAGATCACCAGCAAATTGAACGCAGAAGTGGGCCTAGGCGGTCATATCGATGATTATAAATATCCGTATTGGACGGGCGATGAAGGTATCGAGTTATTTACAGCGATTAAGTCGAACGCTCCGAATGTCCCTGTCTATGCCAATAATAATAAAAACTACTACTATAATTCGGACAATAATGAATTGAACCCGGTAGCCATGCTCGATCGTGACGCTACAGGCTTCAAGGATAAGCGCAATGTCGAGTTTAACGGTCAATTAGCTTTGAATTATGAGATCTTTAAAGGACTAAAAGCCCGTGCTTTCTTCGCCTATGATTATACCAACTTGGCTCAGAAAGAGATGAAGACGGCCTGTACGTTCTATACCTACGATTCGGTTCAAGATACGTATAACCCGATAACGAAGGTCGCGAAGGGAGAGTTGATGGAGAAAACTCAACCTTATTATAAGACTACCCAGCAATACTCATTGAACTACAAGAATACATTCAATGATTTGCACGATGTGGAAGCTCTGGCTTTATGGGAGTGGAAAGAGACGAATACGAACTGGTTCATGGCTAGACGTTATTATTCGACAACATCGGCTATACCTGAGCTAGATAGAGGTGACGTGGATAATATGTATAATGAAGGAAACTCTGCGGTCTATAAATATGGCGGTTTAGTAGGCCGCTTGAATTATGTCTATGCGGGTAAATATATGGCTGAGTTCAGTTTTCGTTATGATGGCTCTTATAAGACGGCTCCGGATAAACGTTGGGGATTTTTCCCTGCCGTATCTGCTGGCTGGCGTATTTCTGAAGAGCAATTTATGAAAGACTTGGTACCTCAGATGGATAATTTGAAACTACGTGCCTCATGGGGAAGCATTGGTAATGATAGCCAACTAAACGCTAGTCAGTTCGTCAGTGGATGGCAATTTGAGGATCGATTTATATTGGGAGGCGCAGGAAACTCTTCGGCTTCGATTACGAATGGTATGAAAGAAGCGAATTTGGCGAATCCGAATATTACTTGGTATAAGGTAATGACTACGAATGTTGGTTTGGATGGCTCTTTCTGGGGCGGTAAGCTTAGTTTTGAGTTCGATTACTTCTATCGCAAGACGACAGGATATCCGGCGACACGTAACACTTCTTTACCAACTACCTCTGGTATCCCTTTGCCGCAGGAGAATTTGAATAGTAGTGATAATCGTGGTTTTGAATTGTCTTTAGGTACTGTCCAACGGATCGGGAACGTGAATTTACAGATCAAAGGAAATGTGGCTTATGCTCGTGAAAAGGATTTGTATAAGGAGCAGGCATTACCACTGAATCAATATAAGAATTGGAGAGACAATGGCGCATATCGTTGGAAAAATGTTACTTGGGGGTATGAACATATCGGTCAGTTCCAGTCTTATGATGAGATCTATAATTCACCGATCCAAGATGGTAAAGGTAATTCATCGTTACGTCCAGGTGATATTAAATATAAGGATCTGAATGGAGATGGCTTGATTGATGCGAATGATGAGAAAGTGATAGGTAAAGGAACTTTCCCTGACTTAAATTTCGGGCTGACATTAGCTGCGGATTGGAAAGGCTTTGATGTGAATATCTTATTTCAAGGAGCCTCGAACTATACGCAGGTATTGAATGCCTTGACCAGTCCTTTCCGTGGACCGGGCGAGGGAAATGGTTTCCGTGTATGGATGGATAGTTGGCATAAGGCGGATTATAATGATCCGGATAGTGAGTGGGTACCGGGCAAATTCCCCTCTTTACGTATTGAGGGTAATGATAATAACTCGAAAAAATCCACCTATTGGACGACTGATGCGTACTATGTTCGCTTGAAATCTATTGAGATTGGGTATACCATACCCAAGAATCTTTTAAGCAAGGTGGGTATTGAGCATTTGCGCGTATATGCTAATGCGTATAACCCCTTGACAATTACGAATGTCAAATATACAGATCCAGAGGCAATAGAAGGTTGGCAAAGTTTCTATTATCCACAATTGAAAGTATATTCATTCGGTGTTAACGTTAGTTTCTAATAGGATTTAAAAGAAAAATGAAGATGAGAAGAACTATAATTTATTCCTTGTGTTGCGCTTCCTTATTACTTTCTTCCTGTGATTTGGATGTTCCTGTGACCGACCGTTTGCCGGACGAGGAAGTTTGGAAGGATGATAATCTGATAACAGGAGTGTTCTCTAGATTGTATAACCAGATGCAGATGGAACATAACTCCACTTATTTTGAGGGATGGGATGTTTGGAATGTCAGCTTAGTGACCGCTTCGGATGAGGGTACAGGAGCTTACCAAGCTGGGGATCTTGGTACGGGTGACGTTGCCCGTGCGAATTTCAATGATGAGTGGTTTGGTCTGTGGGAGGACGGTTTTAAGGCTGTTCGAGCGACGAATCTGGTATTGCAAGAGCTGAATGTGGCCGAGATGCCGGAAAGCAAACGGCAGCAATTGATCGCCGAGGCTCGTTTTATTCGTGCGTTCCATTATTTTAATCTGGTAAAACGCTACGGAGGCGTTCCTATCGTGACAGAAGTACAGCAATATACCGGTCCGGAAGACTTGTATGGCTTACAAGTTTCCCGTGATAAGGAGCAAGAAGTCTGGGATTTTATTCTAACTGAATTAGACGAGTCCGCTTTGGAATTACCGGAGACCCGTGAATCTGTGGAAAGAACCCGTGCCACTCGATATGCGGCTTATGCGTTGCAATCTCGTGCGGCATTGTATGCGGCATCGATCGCTAAATACGGCAAAGTGCAATTGAACGGTATCGTTGGCGTGAATAGCGATGACGCTAACGCATATTGGGCGAAATCGATCGAGGCGGCGGATAAAGTGATTAACTCGGGTAAATATACGCTTTACAACCAGTATGCGGACCGGGTGGAGAACTTCCGGAATATGTTTCTGGAGAAAAGAGGATGTTCGGAGTTTATCTTCTGGAAAGAGTTTCTGGCTACCGATCTAGGCCATTCTTGGGATTTATTGAATGTGCCGTTTAGCTTCGTGCAGAATGGCTATGGCTGCGGACAGAATCCCACACTCGATTTAATAGAGGCTTTTGAATATAAAGATGGTTCAGACGGAACCTTGAAATTGAAGGATGCTTCCGGCAATTATATCAAATATGACTCTCCATTGGATCTATTTAAGGACAAGGACCCACGTCTTCGGGCGACTTTCTATTTACCGATGGATGAATGTAGGGGAGGGATCGTCGAGATTCGTCGGGGTATTTACGATGCCTCTAAATCTGGGGATGCCCGTTTTATCACCAGCAATAACGTGAACGAGTATTATGGTGAGGAAGGTAACCAAATGAAGATCTTAGGTAAGGATGGCGTGTGGGATACCGGGGATGTTGGAAAGACCGGCTTCTACACGAAGAAGTTCTCAGACGAGGGAGTGACGGATATCTCCGGGAATAAATCAGATGCTCCATGGCCGGTGTTCCGTCTGGCCGAGATGTATTTGAACAAGGCGGAAGCCGCTATGGAATTAGGCAAGACGGGCGATGCCGCTACTGCATTGAATATGGTTCGTGAGAGAGCGGGCATCCGTACGCTTTCTGCCGGGGAGGTTTCATTGGATCGTATCCGTAATGAGCGTCGCGTAGAGTTGGCGTATGAGAATCATCGTCATTGGGATTTAAAGCGTTGGCATATCGCGCATATCAAACTGGCCGATTTCCCGACCATGGCGCTTTATCCATGGTATATCTGGGGGGAAGGTAAATATATCTTTACGACTGGTAAGGCTCCGAAACCTAATAAGGTATTCTTGGAACGTAACTATTACATAAAGATCAAGGATAGCGATATGGGTAGCAACCCGATGTTGGCTCCTAATAATCCCGGTTTCTAATTAATGAAAGGAAAAAGAATCATGAAAAAGATCATATATAATATAGCGATTGTCTTGGCGGCTTCTTGCCTCTTTGCCTCCTGTGAGGATGATAATTATGATGAGCCTAATTCCGGTATCAAAGGCCGCTTTATCGATGCGGAAACCTCCGAGGTTGTCCCGATGCCGGTACAGGGTACCAGCAGTATCCAGATACGTATGTATGAGCGTGACCGTTATTATTCTACGGGTGATGATTACTCGCAGCTTCCGGTTATCACGTATCCCAAGATCGATGGGACTTACGAGAACTCGTGGATGTTCAGTAAGCAATATATCTTGACGCTGGAGCAGACTAATTTCTATCCGGTGGATACGATGGTGGTTGATCTGAACGCCGGTGGACTGACGGATCAAGATATCAAGGTGATTCCTTACGCCCGAATCGATGTAAACAACGCCGTATTCGAGAACAAGAAGTTGAAGGTATCCTATACGATCACTCGTAGCAAGGATGACTATAAGATAGAGAATGCTTTTTTGGCTTGGCATATCAGCCCTTATATCGATAAGATGTCCGGTAACTCGGAGGAATTGGTGACTGTTGACTATACGAACGTGTCCGATAAGGATATCCTAAATACGGTATTAACCCAAGAGATCGGCTTAAGTGAAAGTGCGAGTTTCAACAATAAGGATAAGCAGGCCATCATGAAAGGAAACGGAAATAAGATGTATATCCGTGTTGGTGTAACGACAAACGGTAAGGTTAATTATAGTGAGGTCGTCCCTGTAGACGTATCTTTCTAAAAGTACTTTATTCCGGCAGAAAGGGATTGTCTCCGACTTATGTGGGATAATCCCTTCCTCTTTTAAGTTGGATAACATTAATCTATAAAGATTCCCCGTAGCTACTTATTTATCCGGAGTATAAAGCCAACAAGGGCTACGCCGACTTCTACGTGATGACCGACTTGATTCACGAGCCCGAGATGGACTTGGCTTGATCTTGTTTTTATGCTATTTTTGATGGTAGATAATAATACGTTTAATCATCAAAAAAGGAGATATGAGCAAAAGAAAGAATAACTGCTTGGGCAAGGCGGGCATCACATTTTATACCTATGCCACCGAACGCATCCGGGAGAAACGTTTAGCGGGGAAACATAACACCGCCGATTTATATAGGACTACCCGTAATTGGATCTGCGTAGGAGAAACCTTCTTTTCCCGGAGATAACCCCGGGCTTAATAAGCCGTTTTGTCGCTTATCTGCAATCCGCCGGCTTGCGAGTGAATACCGTGAATACATACCTCAGCAACTTTCGCTCGATTTATAACCAAGCTTGCCGGGATGGTCTGTTGCCGGCTTGCGTCGTATCGCCTTTCGCGTACTTGAAGCGGGAAAGAGCCGGATCTAGGGCG
>OHPK01001222.1_pt1 | contig 9995 bp, 8 predicted proteins | sample 1577661 | NCBI WGS metagenome assembly OHPK01 (sample SAMEA3879556, study PRJEB24766) | human gut metagenome | biome: human-associated habitat; feature: feces | place: USA | collected 1985/1987
GTCATGCAGTCTCCCCTCCTTGCGAAAAAAACCGTGGCCATGGGCCACGGCTTTTGTGTTCACGCCAGAATGTCCCCCAGATCGTCGAAGGTATGGGCATTGGTGACCACCACCACATGGTCGCCCTCCTGAATGATGCTGGTACCGCCGGGGATGATGATCTCGCTGCCCCGTGCAATGGCCGCCACCAGCACGTCGTCCTTCAGGGACAACGCCCGCAGGGGCTTATTCAGCACCGCACGGCTCCGGGCCGTAGCGGTGAACTCCAGCGCTTCCACGGCGCCGCCCAGCATCTTATACAAGCTCTCCACGGCGCTGCCCTCGGAATTGGCCAATGCCCGGACGTAGCGGGTGATCTGGTTGGCCACGATATCCTTGGGACTGACAATGCTGCCCACCCGCATATCCCGGACCAGATCCATGTAGTTGGGGCGGGTCATCTTGGCCAGCACCTTGGGGACGCCCGCCCGCCGAGCCGTCAGGGCCATCAGCAGATTCTCCTCGTCCCGGCCCGTCAGGGAGACGAAGGCATCCGCCTGGAAGATATTCTCGCTGGTCAGCAGCTCCTCCTCCGTGCCGTCGCCCTCGATGATCATGGCCGTAGGCAGCTGGGCCGCCAGCTGAAGGCACTTATCGTGCTTCTGCTCCACGATGCAGACCTTGGTATTGCTCACCGCCAGCTCCCACGTGAGATACATGGCGATGCGGCTGCCCCCCAGCAGGGACACGGTCTTGACCCGCTGCTGGGTGCGGCCCATAGCCCGCAGCATCTTCTGGAGCTCGGACTTGGTACCCACCATGTAGAGCTTGTCGCCCTCCCTCGGCACAAAGTTGCCGTTGGGGATGATGACCCCGCCGTCACGCTCTACTGCACACACCAGAATATCGCTCTTGAGCCGGGTGGGGATCTCGCGGATGGCCACGCCGTCCAGTGCATCGGGCAGCGCAAACTTGATCAGCCGCACACGGCCGTCCGCAAAGGTATCGATCTTGCTGGCACCGGGGAACCGCAGCAGATGAGAGATCTCCTTTGCCGCTGCCATTTCCGGGTTGATGATGGCGGAAATGCCGATCTGCTTTTTGATAAAGTCCAGCTCATGGCTGTAGGACGGGTTGCGCACGCGGGCAATGCCGTGGCAGTGGCCCGCCTTTTTGGCAAACATGCAGCAGAGCAGGTTCAGCTCGTCGGAGCCGGTGACTGCAATGAACACGTCCGCCTCCTCGATCCCTGCCTCGGACAGCGTTATGATGGAGGAGCCGTTGCCGGTAATGCCCATCACGTCATAGGATTCGCTGATATGCTCCACACGGGCCTTGTTGGTATCGATGACCGTGACATTGTGGCCTTCCTCGCTGAGCTGTCGTGCCAGCGCTGTGCCGACCTTGCCGCAGCCCACCAGAATGATCTTCATAGAAAATGTCCTTTCCGTCCCTCCCGCCTTGCGGGAAGGATGCTTTCTCAGTAGCGCTCCACGCCGTCCTTGGTGACAAGAGCGTAGACCAGCGGGGCCTCCTCGGGCTTTTCCGCACCATAGACCAGACCGCTGCGGTACTCCGCAGCAGCGGCTTCAAACTTATCTGCCGCACCGTAGAAGGTGGCCAGGCTTTCGCCCTTGTGCACATAGTCGCCGCGCTTTTTGTGCAGGGTGATGCCGCCCGCACCCAGCAGCACGCTGGCAGAGCCGATCTTCTCGGCATCGTTGGCCACGATGTAGCCATCCTGCTCGGCCAGCAGCTCAAAGCTGGCTGCGGGCTGCTCAAACAGGCTGTAATCGTCCAGCACACGGGTGTCGCCGCCCTGGGCCGCAAACATCTCCTTGCACTTGGCAAAGGCAGAGCCGTCCGCGATCACAGCCTGTGCCATGGCACGGCACTCCGCCGGGGTACCCTTGCCTGCCAGCACCAGCATATTGGCGGCCAGCTGCAGGCAGACCTCGGTCAGGTCGGCAGGGCCCTTGCCCTTGAGCACGTCCATGCTCTCCATGACCTCAAGGCTGTTGCCGATGTTGCGGCCCAGCGGGGTGTCCATATCGGTGATCATGGCGGCCACCCGGCGGCCATGGTGGGTGCCGATGGCGACCATCAGCTCAGCCAGCTCAATGCTCTGGTCCACGGTCTTCATAAAGGCACCGGTACCGGTGGTCACATCCAGCAGGATGGCATCGGAGCCGGAGGCCAGCTTCTTGGACATGATGGAAGAGGCGATCAGCGGGATGCAGCTGACGGTAGCGGTAACGTCCCGCAGAGCGTACATCTTTTTATCCGCCACAGCGATACCCTCGCTCTGGCCGATGACCGACAGACCGATCTGGTTCACCTGTGCAAAAAACTCCTCCTGCGAGAGGGCAGTTTTTGTGCCGGGCACGCTTTCCATTTTATCAATGGTGCCGCCGGTGTGGCCGAGTCCCCGGCCGCTCATCTTGGCGATCTTCACGCCGCAGGCCGCCACGATGGGGGCAATGACCAGCGTGGTCTTGTCGCCCACGCCGCCGGTGGAGTGCTTGTCCACCTTGATGCCCGGAATGGGCGAAAGATCGACCATGACGCCGCTGTGGGCCATCACGTCCGTCAGCTCGGCAGTTTCTTCGTTGGTCATGCCGCGCAGGTAGACCGCCATCATCCAGGCAGCCATCTGGTAATCGGCCACTTCCCCACTGACAAAGCCGTTGACAATGGCCTCCAGCTCTTCCCGGGTGTGGGTACCGCCATCGCGCTTTTTCGCGATCAGATCATAAATACGCATCGCAATTCTCCTGTCTGACAGTATGACTTTCAATAAATTCCATTATAACAGACTTTTTGACAAAGGCAATCCACATTCCGTCTCCTTTGTCGGGTTTTGAACACCAAGGGCGCAGCTGCCCGGAAAAGCAGCTGCGCCCTTGGAACAAACCTCGCTCAGCGGGAACCCTTGTCGTAAGGGATGCCCTCAGCCTTGGGGGCCATGCTGTTTTTGGAGGTAAAGGCCAGAATGATCATGGATGCGATGAACGGCATCATGTTATAGATGTTGCTGGACCAGTGGAGCTGCGCCAGGAAGGTGGAGTCCGCAATGTTTGCCAGGCTCTTGAACACGGCAAAGAACATGGCGGCGGCACAGATGTTGAAGGGCTTCCACTGGCCAAAGATCATAACAGCCAGTGCAAGGAAGCCCGCGCCAGCCACGCCGACCTCAAAGTTCCAGGTCTGCACCGGGGGCACGATATATGCCAGACCGCCGATAGCGCCCAGCGCACCGGAAAGCAGCACACCCGCGTAGCGCATCTTGTAGACGTTGATGCCCACAGAATCGGCTGCCTGAGGATGTTCGCCGCAGGCGCGCAGGCGCAGACCGAAGCGGGTCTTGTACAGCACCACATAGCTGATGACGAGCAGCACGATGCCCAACGGCACAAAGATGCTCAGCTCCAGGCCGCCGATGCTGAACAGGAACGGCTTGTTGGAATAGTTCAGCTTGGCGCTGCCGCTCTCGCTGAAGTACTTGGAGATGACCACGGCAATGGCGGTAGCCAGCAGGTTCAGTGCCGTACCGCCGATGGTCTGGTCCGCCTTCAGGTTGATAGAGGCAAAGGCCAGCAGCAGGCTGTAGATCACGCCCGCCAGCGCTGCCACCAGAATGGAGATCAGCACCACAAGGAAGGGCGACAGGCTTGCAGGCAGCATGGTCAGGGTAAGCACACCGGCCACACCGCCGATGACCATGATGCCCTCCAGTGCAATGTTGATGATGCCGGAATGTTCGCTGAACATACCGCCCAGTGCCACCAGCATCAGCACGATACCGTACAGCAGGGTATATTTGATCAGAAGCAGCATATTACTTGCCCTCCTTTTTGGTCTTTTCTGCGGCAGGCGCAGGCTCTGCGTTCACATTGGTCTTTTCGGCATTCCGGAACAGCAGGCTCTGGATCTTGCCGCGGAACAGCATGGAGAATGCGCACAGGTAGATGATGATGCCGCTGATCAGATCCGAGATCTCAGTGGGGTAAAACTTGGTGGACAGGAAGGAGCCGCCGACCGAGATGTGGGAGATGAACAGCGCAGAGAACACGGTACCGATGGGGTTGGAGCTTGCCAGCAGTGCCACCGAGATGCCGTTGAAGCCCATGCCCGGCAGGCTGGTGGAGTTCAGCGGGTTCCACTGGGACACGTTGGACAGATAGAACAAACCTGCGCCGAAGCCTGCCAGCGCACCGGCAATGGCCATGGAGAGGATGATGTTCTTCTTCTCGTTGATACCGGCATAGCGGGCGGCGTTCTTGTTCAGGCCAACGGCCTTGAGCTCGTAGCCGAAGGTGGTCTTGTTCAGCACCACCCAGATCAGCACAGCCACCGCTGCCGCCAGGAAGATGGCAATGGTAGTGCTGTTTGTCTGGAACAGCTTGTTCAGGCCGAAGTCCGGGATCAGGGACTGGGCAAAATCAGCATTCTTGCTCAGGTTCAAAGTACGGGTGTTGCGCACATCGTACATGGGGCCTGTGCCGTTCTGGTAGATGAGCTCATTCACCAGATACAGGCCGATCCAGTTGAACATAATGGAGGTAATGACCTCGTTGATGTTGAAGTAGGCTTTAAAGAAACCGGGGATCGCGCCCCACAGGCCGCCCAGCACGGCTGCTGCCAGCAGACAGACGAACCAAGGCAGCTTGAGCATGATGGCGCAGTACAGCGCACCGTAAGCGCCCAGCGTATACTGACCGGCTGCACCGATGTTGAACAGGCCGGTCTTGAAGGCAAAGGCCACGGACAGACCGGTCATAATCAGGGGTGCGGCATTGGCAAGCTCCTTGCCCACACCGTAGGGGGCATCGTGGAAACCGCCCTTGATGATGCGCACAAAGCCATCGCCCCATGCGTGTGCGGGGTTGATGGCTATCAGCACCAGAAAGCCCACCAGCAAACCAATCAGGATGCACAGCAGTGCAGCCAGCACGCTGGTAACAGAGCTTTGCAGGCTGCTGCTGCGGGAAAGTTTTTTCTTATTCATGTGTTACTGCTCCTCCTTTCCCTGCTTGCGGGCGCCTGCCATATACAGACCCAGCTCCTGCACGGTGGTGGTCTTGGGGTCAAACTCGCCCACGATCTCGCCCTCGTACATTACAAGGATGCGGTCAGAAAGGTTCATCACCTCGTCCAGCTCAAGGCTGACCAGCAGCACGGCCTTGCCCTTATCGCGCTCGGCCACGATCTGGCGGTGGATGTACTCAATGGCACCGACATCCAGACCGCGGGTGGGCTGCACTGCCACCAGCAGCTTGGGGTCTTTGTCGATCTCACGGGCAATGATTGCCTTCTGCTGGTTGCCGCCGGACATGCTGCGCACGATGGTGGCGCTGCCCTGGCCGCTGCGCACGTCATACTGGGCGATCAGCTTATCGGAGTACTCCCGCACCTTTTCACTGCGGATAAAGCCGTTGTGCTGGAACTCGGGCTGCCAGTAGCGCTGGAGCACCATGTTGTTCTCCAGACTGTAATCCAGCACCAGACCATGCTTGTGGCGGTCCTCAGGGATATGGCTCATGCCGTCCTTGGAGCGCTGACGGATGCTCTCGTTGGTGATTTCCTTGCCGTCCAGCAGCACCTTGCCGCTGCTGAACTTTTCCAGACCAGTCAGGCCGTAGACAAACTCGGTCTGGCCGTTGCCCTCGATGCCCGCCAGACAAACGATCTCACCGCCACGCACCTGGAAGGAAACGTTCTTGACGGCATCCTTCTTGTGCTGGGCGTTGTGCATAGTAACGTTCTGCACGTCCAGCACCACCTCGCCGGGGGCGGCGGGCTTTTTGTCCACCTGCAGCTGAACATCGCGGCCGACCATCATGCGGGAAAGCTCTTCCTTGGTGGTGTCCTTGATGTCCACAGTGCCCATATACTTGCCCTTGCGCAGAACCGTGCAGCGGTCTGCCACTGCCATGATCTCGTTGAGCTTATGGGTGATGAAGAGGATGGATTTGCCCTCCTTCTTGAACCCGCGCATGATCTCCATCAGCTCGTCGATCTCCTGCGGGGTCAGCACAGCAGTGGGCTCGTCAAAGATCAGGATCTCGTTGTCGCGGTAGAGCATTTTCAGGATCTCAACACGCTGCTGCATACCAACAGAGATATCACTGATGAGTGCATCAGGGTCCACACGCAGGCCGTACTTCTCGCTCAGGGCCATGACCTTCTTGCGGGCCTCAGCCTTCTGCAAAAAGCCCAGCTTATTGGGCTCCACGCCCAGAATGATGTTATCCAGCACGCTGAAGCATTCCACCAGCTTGAAGTGCTGGTGCACCATGCCGATGCCCAGTGCGTTGGCATCATTGGGGTTGCGGATGGCGACCTCCTTGCCGTTTTTCAGGATCTTGCCCTGTTCCGGCTGATACAGGCCGAACAGCACGCTCATCAGCGTACTTTTGCCAGCGCCGTTTTCGCCCAGCAGGGCATGTACCTCGCCCTTGCGCAGCTGCAGGGTGATATCATCGTTTGCCTTGATTCCAGGGAACTCCTTGGTAATGTGGAGCATCTCGATCACAAAATCCTCTGCCAATCTGCTCACTCTCCTTTCGTGTCAAATCGACACCTATACTATTCTGTGTACCATTATACCGTATTTTTGCGGTTTTGCACACTTCTTTTTGATTTTTTGGCGGGATGTGCTCTTATAAGTATTACTTTTGTGCAAGCTGCACGATTTTTCGCGAGACAAAAACGACCCTCTCCGTCAAAGCCTGGCAGCAATGACGGAGAGGGTCGTTCCCTGCAGCCCTTGCGGACTGTTCAAATTTTACTGGATGTAGGTGACGTTGGTGAACTCGCTGACGGTGGGCTTGGTAGCGTCGTCAGAGCTGTTGTCAACAACGATCTCGCCGGAAGCGATCTTCTGCTTCAGCTCCTCGTACTCCTCAACCGTGAAGGTCTCAAAGTTCCAGCTGTCCTCAGCGGTGGGCAGGCCGATGTAATCGCCGTCCTCCAGACCAAAGTTGCCGTTGGTTGCTGCGATGGTGCTCCACTCGCCTGCCTCGATGTCGGACAGAGAAGTAGAAACAGCCTCAGACAGGCCCTTCATAGCGGAGGTGATGAACGGGTTGTAAGCATAGGTGCCGTCAGCAACGCCGTTTGCACCGATGTAGTTCTGGTCAACATCAACGCCGATGACGTAGCCGTTGTTCTTCAGAGCAGCCTCAACAGCGGAGGTGTAGATGCCGCCGCCGCAGGCAAAGACGACCTGAGTGCCGTTGGAGTACCAGCCCTCCATACGGGAGGTGATGTTGGCATCGCCGTAGAACTGGCCGCCGTAGAAGTAGTTGATGTCGATGTTCTGGCCCAGCTCCTGAGCAGCAGCATCAGCGCCCTGCACAAAGCCGTAGCCGTAACGGATGACAGCGGGAACAGCCATGCCGCCCAGGAAGCCCAGCTTGGTCTTGCCGTCCTTGGCAATGGCGTAACCTGCCAGATAGCCTGCCTGCTCCTCCTTGAAGGTGATGCAGTAGCAGTTGGAGGGGATCTCATCGGTGCCGATATCGCCCTGGGTGACATCGACGGCAATGAACTTGACATCGGGGTACTGCTCAGCAGCCCATGCCAGAGAAGCACCATACAGGTAGCCAACGCAGACAATGACCTCAGCGCCATCGTTGACAGCCTGACGGATCATGGTCTCACGATCCTCATCGGAAGCGTCAGCCTCGGGGATGTAGTACTGGCAGTCATCGCCCATGTAGCTGGAAACAGCGCTCCAGCAAGCCTGGTTGAAGCTCTCGTCATCGATCGTGCCGGTATCGCAGGTCAGAGCGACCTTTGTGATCTTGCTGGCAGCCTCGGAGCCAGCCACAGAAGCTGCAGAGGAAGCAGTGGAAGAAGCGGTGCTGGTGGAAGAGGAAGAACCACCGCAGGCGGTCAGAGCAGCGGCAGCAGCTGCAGCGCCAGCCACAGCCAGGAAGTTACGACGAGAAATCATCATAAGAAAACTCTCCTTTTTATACATTAAAAATTGCGCTTTAAAAAGGGAATGCGCACACTTGCACATTTACTGACCCAAGTATAGCCGGGTCATGTGAGGAAAGCAAGGCATTTCCGATTACAAAATCTTTACAGATTTTTTGTAAAATTCGCGTAAAAGTCGTACTACTTTGCCAATTTTGGCAAAATCTCCGCTTCCCGCCTCACTCTTCCACGGCTTTGTTGCCCGCCACGTTGGAGGGGCCAAAGCCGAAGGGCAGCAGCTCGTCCATGCTGCGCTCGATGAAGTCCTCCGGGCTTCTTGCCATGATGACATTCAGCTCCGGGCCGCCGAACTCGAACAGCGCCTGACGGCAGACGCCGCAGGGCGAGGTAATCTGCTTGTTGACCTCGCCCCGGCGGGAGCCCACCACCGCGATGTCGGTGAACTTGGTCACGCCCTCCGCCACAGCCTTGAACAGTGCCGTTCGCTCGGCGCAGCTGGTGGGGGTGAAGGCAGCGTTCTCCACATTGCAGCCGGTGAAGATGCGGCCATCCTCGGCCCGCAGGGCGGCACCCACCATGAAATCGGAGTAGGGCGCATAGGCCTGCTCCCGGGCTTCCAGCGCCATCCGGATCAGGGCTTTCTTTTCGTCTAAAGTCAGATTGGTCATAGGGGCCTCCTTTTCATTCTAAAGTATAAACAAACGTTTCTGCGTCTCGATGCCACTGAAGCGCAATTTCATAGGCTGGGTAATAAGGTACAAGGCAGATATCCTGATTTGGTTGAAAGTCGTTCATCTTTCATCCCCTCTTTTGCACTTCAATTATACGGCGTGTTCTCAAATTCTTCAAGAGATTTCTCGTTGTTCATTTATTATGTAATGAAAGTTCTTGCATTTTTCATTACAGACGCATATAATAGAATCAAGAAAGAGGTGTATTAGAATGGCAAATGCAGTCAATGTGAACTTCCGGATGGACCCAGACCTGAAACGCAGCATGGAAGAGGTTTGCGCCGAGATGGGACTTTCTATGACAACGGCATTCACGATTTTCGCCAAAAAGGTCTCCCGGGAGCACCGCATTCCCTTTGAGGTTTCCGCCGACCCGTTCTACTCGGAAAGCAACATCAATCATCTCCGCCAGATCGTCCACGACATCGATACCGGAAAAGCCAAGCTCACCGAGCACGATTTGATCGAGGTAGATTAAATGAGATTGCTTTGGGAAGAGGAAGCATGGGAGGACTACTGCCTTTGGCAGACGCGAGACAAAAAGCTGCTGAAGCGTATCAACACACTTCTGAAAGACATCCAGCGGAACTCCTACGAGGGCATTGGAAAACCCGAGCCCTTAAAAGGTGATTTGAGTGGATGGTGGAGCCGCCGCATCGACGATACGCACCGCATTGTTTATAAAGAGCAGGACGGCAATATCATTATCGCATCCTGTTTCGGTCATTATAGTGACACTTAAAACATAAAAGGGTTGTTGTCGTGTGACAACAACCCTTTTTGTGAATGCAAATCAGTACTCCGCACCCAGTGCGACCTTCATCATGTTGGTGAAGCTGGTCTGACGCTGCTCGGCGGTGGTGATCTCCGGGGAGACAAAGCTGTCGGAGATGGTCAGCAGGCAGGCGGCGTTCTTGCCCAGGACCTGAGCGTTGGCGAAGAGGGCAAAGCTCTCCATCTCCACACACAGGCAGCCGCGCTCATCCCGCAGCTTTTCCCAATAGGTGGGCTTTTCATCGGAGGGCTGGCGATAGAACACATCGGAGGAATGGATGTTGCCCTCGATCAGGGGGATACCCTGCTTTGCGGCGGAAGCGCGCAGCTTGTCGTTCAGGGTCTGGCTGGGCAGGGTGAGGTCCCCCTCAAAGCCGCTCTGGACCCGGGCATAGTTGCTCTCGCTCACGGCACCGGCGGCCAGCACCACATCGAACAGCTTGGCTTTGTCGGTGTAGCTGCCGGCAGAGCCGATGCGGATGATGTTGTCCACATCGTAGAACTTGTACAGCTCGTAGGAGTAGATGCCGATGGAGGGCATTCCCATGCCGCTGCCCATAATGG
>OHPK01001224.1_pt1 | contig 9979 bp, 11 predicted proteins | sample 1577661 | NCBI WGS metagenome assembly OHPK01 (sample SAMEA3879556, study PRJEB24766) | human gut metagenome | biome: human-associated habitat; feature: feces | place: USA | collected 1985/1987
ATTTATATCAATTATACACCCTGCCCGGGCTGATACAAGGTTTGTCACAGAATTTGGGCAGAGCTTTCACAGAGGTTTCACTTTATTTTCATATTTCAGCGTCCAGCAATGCCCGCATATCCTCGGGCAGGGGGCTCTCCACTGCAACGGTGCGGGCGTGTTCCTCCACCGGCGTTTCCAACCGGATGCCGCCGGGCACCTTGGTGTAAGCCGGCACCCGGAAACTCTGCCGGGCGCAATGGAGCGCCTGCCGAGCAATGCGGTCTCGATGCCCGCCGTAAAGGTCGTCCCCGGCCAGCGGGTGGCCTATGGACGCAAAATGCACCCGGATCTGATGGGTGCGGCCCGTCACGGGAACACAGGCGGCAAGGCTCAGGCCCTGCGCTGCCTTTAATATGGTATACTCGGTGCGGCTGGGCTTCCCCTCGGGGGTCACACACCGCCCGATGATGCTGTCCCCTCTTCGGCCAATGGGGGCATCGATGACTCCGAGGCCAAGGGGCAGTTCACCCTCCACGATGGCGTAATAGAGCTTTTCCACACCCTCGGCCAGCAGGGGTGCGGCATAGCCGTTCTTTGCGGCCAGCACCAGCCCGCTGGTGTCTTTATCGATCCGGTTCACCGGGCGGAACACCGGGCTGATGCCCTGCTGCGCAGCCCATGCCGCATACCCGTTGGCAAGGGTATCGTAGGGGTAGTTCAGGGTGGGGTGCACCGCCAGCTGCGGCGGCTTTTCCAGCACCACCGCAAAGGCATCCTCGTAGACCACGTTGACCGGAATCTCCGGCTGCGGGGTCACGCCATCCCCCTCCGGCGGCAGCGCAAAGGAAAGTACCTGCCCGGGGTAGATGCGCCGGTTTGCCAGCACAGGCACGCCGTCCGCAAAAAAACCGCCGCCCCGGAACTTGACCGCCCGGGCGAGATCCGTAGAGACGGCACACTGGCGCAGAAAGCTGCGCACCAGCACCCCATCGTGGGTGGTGGCCGTATCCGGCACGGCAAAATACAGCTGCATGGCCTGCCCTCCCCCTGCAAAATTCACAAAAACACAAATGTTATTATAACAAAAATCCGTTTCACTTGCAAATCTTACTTTTTTATGGTATCATGAGGAACGGAAAACGAGTGGAACATACGGCGGCGGGGCGGCTTTGACCGCTCTGAGGAAAGTCCGGGCCTCACAGAGCACGGTAACTGCTAACGGCAGCCGAGGGTGACCTTAGGGAAAGTGCAACAGAAAACAAACCGCCGCAGCAATGCGGTAAGGATGAAACGGCGAGGTAAGAGCTCACCAGCGCATGGGTGACCATGCGGCTTTGTAAACCCTACCGGAAGCAACGCCTATATGGGACGTACAGCGCTGCTCGCGTGTCCCGAAGGCGGCATGAGCCTGTCAGCAATGGCAGGCCTAGACAGATCGTCGTTTAATACAGAACCCGGCTTACGGTCCATCTCGTTTTCCATTTGGTGTATCCACAGGGGGTTGTTAGAACCCTTCTTTGCCCCACCGTCAGGCGCAGGGACAGAGAAGGTTGATAACAGCCCTCTTTTCGTTTTGGTCAGAGTGTGGTATACTATCCTCACCACGGGAGCACAGTTGTTCTCCGTGGGCAAACAAGAGAGACAGGATGTGAAATCCTCCGATGAAAGATGGTTTTTTGAAAGCAGCAGCCCTCTCGCCCGCGCTTCGGGTGGCGGACTGCGCCTACAACACCCGGCAGATCCTCACAGAGCTGCGTGCCGCCGCCGCCCGCGGCGTGAAGCTGGCCGTGTTCCCTGAGTTCTGCCTGACCGGCTATACCTGCGGCGACCTGTTTTTGCAGCGCACCCTGCAGCAGGGAGCCCTGACCGGCCTGCAGGAGCTGCTGGATGCCAGCCGGGAGCTGGACACCGTGGCCCTTGTGGGCCTGCCCCTGATGGTGCGGGGCAAGCTGTACAACTGCGCTGCCGTGCTCTGCCGCGGGCAGCTGCTGGGTCTGGTTCCCAAAACGTACCTGCCCAACTACGGCGAGTTCTATGAAAAGCGGCAGTTCACCCCCGGTTCCACCGAGGTGGAGTGGGTGAATGTCTGCGGGCAGGATGTCCCCTTTGGCACCTCCCTGCTCTTCCGCTGCCGTCAGATGCCCAGCTTTGTGCTGGGCGTGGAGATCTGCGAGGATCTGTGGAGCGCCCTGCCGCCCTCCACCTTTCACGCGCTGGCCGGTGCGACCGTGATCGCAAATCTTTCCGCCAGCGATGAGACCGTCGGCAAGGCCGAGTACCGCCGGGCACTGGTGTCCAACCAGTCTGCCCGCCTGCTGTGCGGCTACCTGTACGCCTCGGCAGGGCATGGCGAAAGCACCACCGACATGGTGTTTGCCGGCCACGACCTCATCGCCGAGGACGGCAGCATTCTTGCCGAGACTGCGCCCTTTGCGGGCGACCATGCCGAGACCGAGCTGGACTGCCAGCGCATGGAAGCCGAGCGTGCCCGCAACACCAGCTTTGAGCCCAGCGCCGAGGGCTACGTCACGGTGGAATTTGACCTTGCACCGGAGGAAACGGTGCTCACCCGCCGCATTGACCCTGCGCCCTTTGTGCCGGGCGACCCGCAGCGCCGCGCCGCCCGGTGCGAGCTGATTTTAAAAATGCAGGCCGACGGCCTTGCCAAGCGGCTGGAGCACGCCCGCGCAAAAACGGCGGTCATTGGCATTTCCGGCGGCTTGGACAGCTGCCTTGCGCTGCTGGTAGCCGTCCGCGCCATGAAGCAGCTGGGCCGCCCCACCACCGATGTGCTGGCCGTGACCATGCCCTGCTTTGGCACCACCAAGCGCACCCGCAGCAATGCAGAGATCCTCTGTGACGAGCTGCACGTCAGCTTTACCGAGATTGACATTGCCGCCACGGTGCACAGCCACTTCCGGGACATCGGCCAGGACGAGAGCGTGCTGGACGTGACCTACGAGAATGGTCAGGCCCGCGTGCGCACCCTGGAACTGATGGACACTGCCAACCGCACCGGCGGTCTGGTGGTGGGCACCGGCGACCTTTCCGAGCTGGCCCTGGGCTGGGCCACCTACAACGGCGACCACATGAGCATGTATGGGGTGAACGCCTCGGTGCCGAAGACCCTGGTAAAGGCCCTGGTGGGCTGGCACGCAAAGCGCCTGGGGGAACAGAACCCCCGGATACAGGCGGTGCTGCTGGACATTCTAGATACCCCCATCAGCCCCGAGCTTTTGCCGGTGGGCGCGGACGGAGAGCTGGTGCAGCGGACCGAGGAGACCCTGGGCAAATACGACCTGCACGATTTTGCCCTGTATCATATGCTGCGGGGCGGCTATGGCCCCGAGCGCATTTTTGAGATGGCGCGCCTTGCCTGGCCTGAGCTGGAGCCGGATTATATCAGGACCACCCTGACCACCTTTTACCGGCGCTTTTTCAGCCAGCAGTTCAAGCGTAGCTGCCTGCCGGACGGCCCCAAGGTGGGAAGCGTGGCATTGTCGCCCAGAGGAGACCTGCGGATGCCGTCTGACGCCTGCGCCCGGATCTGGCTGGAGCAGCTGGAAAAAATATAAAAATATTGTTAAAATTTCGTCGAAATTCTTAATTTTCTGTTTTTAACTTGAAATGAAAAACGCAAAATCGTATATTATAGCTGTACCAATTATGGAGGATATGCGGAGGAATAAATATGACTAAGGCGGAGATTTTAAAGAAAGAAATTTTAAGACAGTATCGCAGTGTCAGACAGTTTGCAATGGAGATGAACATTCCTTACAGTACACTGGTAACAGCTCTCGAGCGCGGTATTGAAGGGATGGCGTACGGAACAGTGATCAAAATGTGCGACAAGCTGAGCTTGAATCCTGTGGATTTTTCCTCTCTGGAGAGAGATGCATCTCTGGGAGCACAGCTTTTGGAAAATCGTGTTATGCAGAATTATGTGAAGCTGAATCAGACGGGACGTGATAAGATCCTGGAACTGATGGACGATTTTGTACAGATCGATAAGTACAAGGCCAAGGCGAAAAAAACAAAATAAAGACAAACAAAAAAACAGCTACTGCTTTGATCTGTGAAAAGATCAGCAGTAGCTGTTAAACATCATGCCGCTGTAAGCACTGGTGGTGTAGGGACTGATAAAATTGTGACCGGGATTTTTGTAGGCCACTATTTTTTTGTCTACATAATCCATAGGGTTCAGGGAAACCTGATCGCTCTTACGCAACAGGGAACTGCTGAAATCCTTCAATACGCTGAAAGATGATAGATCATTTCCCGCTGATGCCGCTGCCTGCTGTAATTTTTCATCGTTGACAGAGAGAATACCGTCATCCTGCAGGTGCATTCCCATATTTTCCAGAGAAGTGCCGTAATGGGAAGCAATTGATGAAAATTCACGGACCAGCTGTCTGCTTCTGGACTGGGTCTCCAGATAAGAAGCTGCAGACCGGATGAAGCTATTGTAGCTGCCGATCAGCTGGTTGATATTGTCAGTAATGGATTCGGTGTCTGTCTTCAGACCAATATGCACCGGCTTATCTTCGGGACTTACGGCTTTGATCTGTACATCGAACAGCTTGCCAACCGTGAAATGGTTGGAGGAAGAAGAACGCTCTTCACCATTGATCAGGAAGCATGCATTGCCGGCAGGATGGCTGATATAATTCAACCCCATATTGCCTACGACACCGGAGGCTTTGCTGGTGTGATCGTCACTTACACGGAAATGATAAGCCTTGTTGGCCGGTACACCGGTAGCATCAGAGGTCAGCCGGAGCGCGTAACGGGAATCGGATTCTGCAACATTTGCCTGGATACCGATATCCGCATTGTTGATCAGCCGTGAGAGACGATCCATGATCTGGCGGTTCGTATCTCCTTCGTTGATATTGAACTGGAATTCATAGTTCATATCGTTGATGGAAATATCAAAGGAGTAGGTCGCAGGGGAAAGCGTGGTAGCCAGATCCGGGAGAAAATGTCCCAGGTTCTCCTGCGGGGTGGCCAGTTCTTTTACCTCAAGATCAAATTCCGGAGAAGTACTTGTCAAAGCGTCGGAACCGATGTAGGCTGCTTCTGCTACTTCGGTGTCTGTGGAATAAGCACTTTTTTTACGGAACATGCTGTCCTGCTCCAGACCGCCGAGCTGTGCGATCGCGTTATGAAGCTCACGGGCATTTTCCTTCAGAGATACGGCATAGTGCTGTGTGTCCTTGTTGGTGGTCGGAAGATACCAGGGAGCATCTTTGTTCAGTTTTACAATGGAATTATATACGCTGCGGAGTTCGCTTTTTTTATGTGTGTCATACTTCGTCAGCTGTCTGGGAGAATATGCCGCCAGATAGTTGTTGTATACCGTGTTGAGAACAGCACCCATAGATATCTCCTTTCTCCTCCGTAATCAAGGATATTTTATGAAAAAATACAGTCATCCACTTTTATGAGGCTATTATAGCATATATAATAAGAAGAAACAAGAAAAACAGCTGGATTTTCGGGAAAACAGTTGACGAAAGCCGAGGATTATGTTATAGTATCCAAGCGAGATGAGATTTAGGTCTTTTTTTTATGCTTAAATTTAGAGATCAGAAAACACGTGGAGGTAGAAAAATGCGTACAAAAATTACTTTAGCATGTACCGAGTGCAAGCAGCGTAACTACAATACTACCAAGGATAAGAAGACTCATCCTGATAGAATGGAAACCAAGAAGTATTGTAGATTCTGCAAAACACATACATTGCACAAAGAAACCAAATAATCAGCCGTTCTAGCATGGGAGGTCGAAATGGGAGATTCCGCAGAAAAACAGAAGCGCCCCAGTTTCTTCAAAGGCGCAAAAGCTGAATTTAAGAAAATTTCATGGCCGGACAGACAATCCACATTGAAGCAATCCGTAGCGGTTGTTGCAATTTCAGTTGTAGTTGGTGTGATTATTGCGGTGCTGGATTATTTTATTCAGTACGGCGTAAACTTCTTAACATCATTATAGAGCGAGGGTGATTGTATGGCAGAGGCAAAATGGTATGTAGTCCATACCTATTCAGGATATGAGAACAAGGTCAAAGCCAATATCGAGAAGACCATAGAGAACAACAAGAATCTGGCAGAACAGATTCTTGAAGTAAGAGTCCCTATGCAGGATGTGGTGGAACTGAAGGACGGAGCCCGCAAGACGGTATCCAAGAAGATGTTCCCCGGATACGTACTTCTTAATATGGAAATGAACGATGATACCTGGTATGTCGTTCGTAATACCCGTGGCGTGACCGGATTCGTAGGTCCCGGAAGTAAACCTGTACCTCTTACAGAAGCTGAGATGAAGCCTTTGGGCATTAAGACCGAAAATGTATCGATCGACTTTGGCGAGGGCGACAGCATTGCTGTTGTGGCCGGAGTATGGAAAGATACTGTCGGCGTGGTGCAGAAACTGGACTATGGCAAACAGACAGCTACGATCAATGTAGAACTGTTTGGAAGAGAGACCCCTGTGGAAATCAGCTTTGCAGAGGTCAGAAAGCTTTAAGAAAGCTTACAAAGATATTTTCTTCCGGAGATATCCGGAATAAAATATAAACTCTCGGATCCGCAAGGGCCTGAGAGAGGCAGCACAAAAGGAACGGCAACGTTCCAGTGGGAGCAGGAGGCAAGCAACAAGGCAGCCTGCGCCGAATTACCACATTATAGGAGGTGCCACAATGTCAGCTGTAAGAATTAAGAAGGGCGATACTGTTAAGGTTATCGCAGGAAAAGACAAAGGCAAAGAAGGATATATCAAGTTACAGATCCCTGCCGGCAAAGCAACACCGGCTCCCCCTGTTGGTCCTGCACTTGGACAGCACGGGGTGAACATCGTTGAATTTACAAAGCAGTTCAACGCAAGAACAGCAGACAAGGGAGATCTTATCATTCCCGTAGTTATTACTGTATATGCAGACAGAAGCTTTAGTTTCGTTACAAAGACTCCCCCTGCAGCAGTACTGTTAAAGAAAGCCTGCAACATCAAGTCCGGTTCCGGCGTTCCCAACAAGACCAAGGTAGCTACCATTTCCAAGGCTAAGCTTCAGGAGATCGCTGAGATGAAGATGCCGGATCTGAATGCAGCAAGCCTGGAAGCAGCTATGAGCATGATCGCTGGTACTGCACGCAGCATGGGTATTGTTGTTGAGGAGTAACTTATAAATATTTGGGAGGCAATCGACAATGAGATTGCCGCTGGAACCTAGGAGGTAAAATAATGAAACATGGTAAGAAATATACCGAAGCTGCCAAGCTGGTAGATCGCGCTACATTCTATGAGCCTAACGATGCTATCGCTCTGGTTAAGAAAACTGCAACTGCTAAATTCGATGAGACCATCGAGGTTCACATCAGAACCGGTTGTGACGGACGTCACGCTGAACAGCAGATCCGTGGCGCAGTTGTACTGCCTAACGGAACCGGTAAGACTGTAAAAGTTCTGGTATTCGCAAAAGGCGATAAGATCAACGAGGCTGAAGCAGCAGGCGCTGATTATGTTGGCGGCGAGGAGCTGATCCCGAAGATCCAGAACGAAGGATGGCTGGACTTCGACGTTGTAGTAGCAACCCCTGATATGATGGGTGTTGTAGGTCGTCTGGGTAAGGTTCTCGGACCTAAGGGCTTAATGCCTAACCCTAAGGCTGGTACCGTAACCATGGATGTAACCAAGGCAGTTAACGATATCAAAGCCGGTAAGATCGAGTACAGACTTGACAAGACCAACATCGTGCATGTTCCCGTTGGTAAGGCTTCTTTCACTGAGGAAGCTCTGCAGGAGAACTTCAACGCGCTTATGGACGCTATCGTAAAGGCTAAGCCCAGCGCATTAAAGGGTCAGTATCTGAGAAGCATCACTCTGACCAGCACCATGGGCCCCGGCGTTAAGGTTAGCGTAGCAAAGTTCTAATCTGATCTCTAATCTAATTAGATAACGAATGCTAAAGAGCCGCTTCACTGCTTACAGTGAGGCGGTTTTTGCAAAAAAACATTTTGCAAAAAAATACTAAATAATCCTTGACAAGCACGGTCTCCTATGCTATTCTATCTGAGGTTGTAAAACCATGCCGAAGACAGCAGGTGCAAGGGAGACCGAGCGTAAGTCCTGCCGAGGAGATAAGTATGATGATATCATCTCTCTGTGTCTTCACAGAGAGTTTTTTTTACTTTATAGGATTTTATCCTATAAAGCAAAACGCTCCGCGAGGATCGCACTGCGGCGAAGTGGAATATATCGCTAAAGCGATTCGCCGCAGGCGTAGAATCCTGCGAGCAGGATTCTATTTATATTCTTCTTATCGGCACAAAATCTATAAGGAGGTAAAGAAATGGCAAAAGTTGAATTAAAACAGCCTGTAGTAGAAGAGATTTCTGCTGGTATCAAAGATGCCCAGTCTGTAGTTCTGGTAGACTACCGTGGACTTACTGTTGAGCAGGATACCCAGTTACGTAAGAGCTTACGTGAGGCAGGAGTTAGCTACAAGGTTTACAAGAACACCATGATGAACTTCGCGTTCAAGGGTACACAGTTCGAAGGTCTGTCCGAGTATCTGGAAGGACCCAGCGCAATGGCTTACTCTACCGAGGATGCAACCGCTCCTGCAAGAGTACTGGCTCAGTTCGCTAAGACTGCTGATAAGCTTGAGATCAAGGCCGGTGTGGTAGAAGGTACTGTTTATGATGCTAAGGGTATGGCTGCAATCGCTAACATCCCTTCCAGAGACGTACTCATTTCCAAACTGCTTGGCAGCTTACAGAGTCCTATCACCAATTTTGCACGTGTTATGAATCAGCTGGCTGAAAAAGGCGGCGCAGCAGCTTGCGAAGCAGCAGCACCCGCAGAAGAAGCACCCGCAGCTGAATAATAATTGCAGCTAATTGACAATCAATCAAAATATTTCAAATGGAGGAAATTAAAATGGCTAAATTAACAGCACAGGAATTAATCGATGCTATCAAAGAGTTATCTGTATTAGAGTTAAATGATCTCGTAAAGGCTTGCGAGGAGGAGTTCGGCGTATCTGCAGCAGCTGGCGTTGTTGTAGCAGCAGCTGGCCCTGCTGAAGCAGCAGAAGAGAAGACTGAGTTCGACGTAGAGCTGACCGAGGTTGGCGCTGAGAAGGTTAAGGTTATCAAGGTTGTTCGTGAAGTAACCGGTCTGGGCCTGAAGGAAGCTAAGGACGTAGTTGACGGAGCTCCTAAGGTTGTTAAGGAAGGCGCTTCTAAGGACGAAGCTGAAGAAATCAAGACTAAACTTGAGGCTGAAGGCGCTAAAGTTACTCTTAAATAATTTCATTATTTTTGAAGAATTAGCTATTTTAAAGCCATGGTGTATGTGCACCATGGCTTTTTGTGTACTTTATGCAAAAATATGTTATTTTTTTATTTTTGTCGGTAAAAATAACGAATAACCATTGCTTTCACTGAAAAAAGAATGTACAATAGTGATAATACGAAAATAGAAAAGGTGCGGACCACATGAAGAACAAAACGCAGGAAAACGAGAAGAAAACGATAATTCCAAAACAGAAAAAACAGCGGTCAGTGAAAAAGGAGAAAAGCGCAGTGACAAAGAAAACTGCTAAAAAAACCAGAAACAGCAGCATGGCAGTCAAACTGGTGGCGATTCTTGTACTGATGGTAGCTGTGACCATGGTATCAAATGTGATCAACTATGATGCAATGGTGAAGATGAACCATTCGATCAAAGATGTCACAGACAGCAAAGTGCCGGATCTGCAGAATGCTTACAACATACAGTATAGTCTTGAAGCAGTACAGAAGGATTTCTATCGTTATCTTGCGACAACAAAAGGTGAGACAAGCCATACAGAAGCCAGAAATGATTATGCAGCGGATCGGGAGGCTGTGGCTGATCTTGTGCAGCAGATGTATGATGCCACAGAGGGTGACGGACAGAAACAGATTATGCAGAAAATCTATGATGGTGTGAACAACGTTCTGGAACGTATGGACAA
>OHPK01001227.1_pt1 | contig 9965 bp, 9 predicted proteins | sample 1577661 | NCBI WGS metagenome assembly OHPK01 (sample SAMEA3879556, study PRJEB24766) | human gut metagenome | biome: human-associated habitat; feature: feces | place: USA | collected 1985/1987
CGTGGCGCTGATCGTGATGATCTCGTCGGCGTATTCCGGTATTTTTCGCAAGACGGGGCTGCTCGACGGGCTGTGCGGGCGCGTGACGGCGCTGAGTGAGAGGACCTCGCCCTATGCCTCAATGCTGCTGACGGCGGTTTTGGCGAGCCTTCTCGCCTGCAACCAGACGTTGACGATCATCCTGACACACCAGCTCTGCGCGCCGTCGCAGAAGGATAAAGAAGAATTTGCCATCAACCTTGAAAATAGCGCCGTCGTCGTCGCGCCGCTGATCCCGTGGTCGATTGCGGGGGCAACGCCGCTCTCGACCGTCGGCGCGCCGATGACAGGCATGGCGTTTGCGTGCTTTTTATACATCCTGCCGCTGTGCGAGCTCGTGCGGCGGACAGCGCAGCAGCGCGCGGCGAAAAAAACCGCCGCGCAGAAATGAGAAAGGAAGTTTGCATGAACGGAAAGACGTTACTGGCGGAAGCCATCGAAATGAAAGACGAGATCGTCGAGAACCGGAGAGCGATCCACCGCGCGCCGGAGGTCGGCGCGCACCTGCCGCAGACGGTTCAATTTGTCGAAGAAAAGCTGCGATTGCTCGGCTATGAGCCGCGCGAGCTGGGCGGCGGCGTGGTCGCGGAGCTCACGGGCGAGGATACGGGGCGCTGTATCCTGCTGCGCGCCGACATGGACGCGCTCAGGGTGCGGGAGAAGACCGACCTGCCGTTCCGCTCGGAAAACGGCAGCATGCACGCCTGCGGACACGATATGCATGCCGCGATGCTGCTGGGCGCTGCAAGGCTGCTCAAGGCGCATCAAAGCGAACTCAAGGGCACGGTGAAGCTCGTCTTCCAGCCCGATGAGGAAGGCTTCACGGGCGCGAAGGCGATGCTTAAGGCCGGTGTGCTGGAGGCGCCGAAGCCGCAGGCGGCGATGGCGCTGCATGTGAACTCCGGGACGCCGTCGGGCCTCGTGCTGTGCGGCAAGGGAACGTTTATGGCGGGTTGCACGCTGTTTCGCATCACGGTCAAGGGTGTGGGCTGTCACGGGGCAATGCCGGAGACGGGCGTCGACCCAATCAACATTGCCGCGCACATCTACCTTGCGCTTCAGGAGATCACGGCGCGCGAGCTGCCCGCGAAGACGCCCGCCATCGTGACGATGGGCAAATTCAGCGCGGGGCACGCGCCGAATATCATCCCGCAGGAGGCCGTGATCGAGGGCACGATCCGCACGTTCGACCGCGACGTGACCGCGCTGATCCTGCGCCGCATCGGCGAGATCGCGGACGCGACGGCCAGGGCCTTTCGCGGCAGCGCGAGCGTCGAAGAGCTTGCGAGCGCGCCGCCGCTCAAAAACGACGAGGCGCTGACCGAGCAGATGGCACGCTGCGCCGAAATGCTGTTCGGCGAGAAGAGCGTCTACCGCCTGCGTGAGGGCGGGATGGGCTCGGAGGACTTTGCGTCCTACACCTACGAGCTGCCGTGCGCGTATCTGCTGCTCGGCGCGGGCACGGCGCAGGAGGACGCGCGCTACGGAAAGCCCATGCACAACGAGAGCGTCGTCTTCAACGAGAACATTTTACCGCGCGGGAGCGCACTGCTCGCCTATGGCGCGATGCAGTGGCTCGAAGACCGGCAATAAAAAAATCCGCTTACGAATTTCGTAAGCGGATTTTTTATAATCGATTGTCGATGACTTAGCCGACGAGCGCCTCGGTATCCATGGCGATCATGAGCTCCTCGTTCGTGGGGATGAGGAGGACGGTGACCTTGGAGTCGGGCGCGGAGATGACGCGTTCTTCGCCGCGGACTTTGTTGGCGTCCTCGTCCATCTTGACGCCCATGAACTCGAGGTCGGAGGCGATGGCCATGCGCTGGGAAGCGCTGTTCTCGCCGACACCTGCGGTGAAGATGATGGCGTCCACGCCGCCCATCGCGGCGGCATACGCACCGATGAGCTTCTTCACGCCGTAGTTGAACATATCGACGGCAAGGCCGGCGCGCTCATTACCCTGCTCGAAGGCCTCTTCGAGATCGCGGAAGTCGGAGCTGACGCCGCTGACGCCCATGACGCCGGACTTCTTGTTGAGGACATTGACCATCTCCTTGATGTCCATGCCGTACTTGTTCATCAGGTACTCGAGGATACCGGCGTCAATGTCGCCGGAGCGGGTACCCATGGGAAGACCGGCGAGCGGGGTGAAGCCCATGGAGGTGTCGACGCTCTTGCCGCCGTCGATCGCGGTGACGGAGGAGCCGTTGCCGAGGTGGCAGGAGATGAGCTTGAGCTGCTCGATGGGCTTGCCGAGCATATCGGCCGCGCGCTGGGAAACATACTTGTGAGAGGTGCCGTGGAAGCCGTAGCGGCGGACCTTGTCCTTCTCATAGTACTCATAGGGAATGGCATAGGTATAGGCCACGGGGGGCATGGTCTGGTGGAAGGCAGTGTCGAACACGGCGACCATGGGCACGCCGGGCATGAGCTCCTGGCAGGCCTTGATGCCGATGATGTTGGCGGGGTTGTGGAGCGGGGCGAGGGGATTGCACTCCTCGATTGCCTGCATGACCTCGTCGGTGATGACGACGGACTTTGCAAACTTTTCACCGCCGTGGACGACGCGGTGGCCGACAGCGTCAATCTCCTTCATGGAGCCGATGACGCCGTTCTTCTCGTCGACGAGCGCGTTCAGCACGGCCTGGATGGCCTCGCTGTGGGTGGGCATGGAGACGGAAGCGGCCTTGATGGCTTCCTTGCCGGGAAGCTGGGGCTTATAGGTGAACAGACCGTCGATGCCGATGCGCTCGCACAGACCCTTCGCCAGCAGCTCGCCTGTGGTGGGGTTGAGCAGCTGATACTTCAGGGAAGAAGAACCTGCGTTGATGACCAGAACATTCATAAGTATACTCCTTTTTCCGAGGGCGCTTGCATTGCGCCCGAATTTCCGATAAAATAAGAATCAAATTGATCGGATGTACAATTCGATACAGAATATATTATAACAACTTTTTTCGCAAAGACAAGTAAATTTAACAAAACGTAACTCTTTTGTAACCGCTTTGAGAGGACTTCCATGAGGGTATTTGGTATAATATGCGAATATAATCCCTTCCACCGCGGCCACAAGTGGCAAATTGATGAATTGCGCCGTCTGGCAGGCGAGGAAGAGTGCACGGTCGTGTGCGCGATGAGCGGCGATTTTGTCCAGCGGGGCGACTTTGCCGTTGAGCGCGCGCATGCGCGCGCCGAGGCCGCTGTGTACGGCGGGGCAGATTTAGTCCTTGAGCTGCCGCTGCCGTGGGCCATTTCGTCGGCGGAGGGCTTTGCCCGCGGCGGCGTGAGCATTTTGGCGGCGACGGGCGTGGTCGACACGCTGGCCTTTGGCAGCGAATGCGGTAACGCGGCGAAATTGCAGCGCGCGGCAAAGTCACTGCTGCGGGCGGATTTTCCCGACGCGCTGCGAGAGGAGCTTGCCAAGGGCCTGTCCTTTGCCGCGGCGAGGGAGAGCGCCGCGAGGGCGCTCATCGGCGAGGATGCCGCGGTGCTCCGGGAGCCGAACGATATCCTCGGCGTAGAATACTGCAAGGCGCTGCTGCAAAGCGGCAGTACCATCGCGCCGCTGGCAATATTGCGAAAGGTCGTCGGGCACAACGGGGGTGCGGCGAAGGGCTTCGCCTCGGCGAGCCACATCCGCGAGCTGCTCACGAACGGAGAGGACGCCTCCGCGTATCTGACGGCGGAGAGCGCCGCCATCTATGCGAGCGAATGCGCAGCGGGCCGCGCGCCGGTGACGATGCAGAATGCGGAGCGGGCGGTGCTTTCCCGGCTGCGCGCGATGTGCGAGGAGGACTTCGCCCGCTATGACAGCGGGAATGAAGGCCTTTATCGCCGGTTTTATGACGCAGCGCGGACGGCAGCGTCCGTCGACGAGCTGCTCTCCGCGGTGAAGACGAAGCGCTATGCCTATGCGCGGCTGCGGCGGATGCTGCTTGCGGCGTATCTTGACATAGCGGCGGCAGAATTGCCGCAGGAGATCCCGTATCTGCGCGTTTTGGCGTGCAATGAGCGGGGACGAAAGCTGCTCAAAACGATCAAAAAAACGGGAAGCGCACCGGTGCTGACTAAGAGCGCCGATGTGCGCGCGTTGAGCGAGGAGGCGCAGAAGCTCTTCGCTCTGACGGCGCGCGCGGCGGATCAATACGTGCTCGCCTATCCCGAGCTGCGCGCGGCCAGAGGCAGCAGCGCGTGGACGGAGGGGCCTGTGATCGTTTGAGCAAGGAACCGAGACCTCGAAAGGAGAACAGAATGAAAAAATGGATGACACTGCTGCTTTGCTGCGTGCTGGCGCTGAATTTGACCGCCTGCGGCGCAGGAGCGCCCGGCGGGCCGGAGGACAACGCGCCGCCGCAGGCGAGCGCGCTGCACTTTGAAGTCGCGACGCAGATCTACGAAAACGAGTACAAGGCCGACGACGGTACGGTGCTTCTGGCGGAGCGCTACGAACTGCCGGTGCTCGAACTGCGCACGGAGGACGGCAAGCTCTACACGCTGGCGGAGAACGTGACGGCGAACGGCGGCACGGGCAACCCCGCGCAGGTCACGGCGCAGAACGCCTTCAACACGGAGATGAACAACGTGCTCGCGGGTCTTGAGTCCGAGGCGGCGCAGATGGCCGCGGAGGCCAAGGAGCTCTACGCGGAAAACGGCACATCGGTCTTTTTGAACGGAAGCTACTGGACGAACGAACTGAGCCTGACGCAGACCTACATGACCGAGGGGAAGCTCCTGAGCATCGCGGCGGAGAACTACACCTACTACGGCGGCGTGCATCCGAATTCCGCCACTCGCGCGTGGAACTTTGACCTGACGACGGGCGAATTCCTGACGCTGGACGCGCTGGCCTCGGAGGAGGGCGATTTGCAGGGAAACTCGCTGCAGGAGAGCATTTATTGGAATATCTACGAGCAGATCGCGCAAAAGGGCCTCAGCGAAGGATATTTTGACGATTATGACTCTTATTTGCAGGATTTCCCCACGCTCGCGACGCTGAACTTTACGGAAAACGGCCTGACGGTCACATTCGACCAGTACGTCATCGCGCCGTATGCGGCGGGGCCGCAGGTGTTCTCGGTGCCGTACAGCGAATTCTACAACGCGCTCAGTGAGCACGCGAAGACGATCCTGAGCGTGTCGCAGGAGCAGACTGTGACAGCGGATTTCAAGGCGGCGGCGATACTGTGGTCGTGGTTTTATATGGACGATCCGCCGATGGACTACAATGTGACAGCCGAGGTCGACGGCGATCTTTATGATCTGGCGGACATCAAGGGCGTGGAAACGCTGGAGGGCCTCCGTGCGCTGCTGCTGCGGTATGTCACGCCGGAGCTTGCCGACGAGTGGCTGGGCAGCACTGAGCAGCGTTACCGTGATATTGACGGCAGACTCTATGTCATGTCCGCGGGCCGCGGCGGCAACGAGAGCCTGGGCGGATACACGTGCACGGCTGCGCTCGACGGAGACAGCGGCGTGCTGACACAGACGGTCGTGCTGCTTGCGTGGGACGACACCGCGCAGACGTGGACAGACACCGGCAAGACGGAAGCCTATGAATATCCCTTTACCCTTGTCGACGGCCACGCGGTGTTCTCCGCATTCCCGTATCCGTACTGAGAAAGTAAAAGAGAGGGAGGAGAGTCCCATGGCGTAAAAAGCGCGGCAGTGCCGCAGAAGCGATCACGATAGGACCACTTTTACGGAGGATGAGAGAAATGAAGAGAGTGAAAATCTTTCTGCTGCTTTTTACCCTGTGCTGCGCACTGAATGCCTGCGGCACAAAGCCCGCGGACGATGTACCGCCGCCGGATGATGAGACGTCTGCGGTGGACATCGAATGGTTCAACACGGAATTTTTCAATGTGGGCAGCGGCGTGTGCATGACGAATATGCTGCTCAGCAGCTATTACGACACCGCCGCGGACATCGACCTCTATGAGCTCTTCTATAATGGCCCGACAGGAATACAGGAAGAGGTCACTGAGGCAGAACAGACAGCGATCGGCCCGGTGGCGTTTGAGCATTATCCCATCAAAACGCAGAGAACGGAAATGGACGCCTTTTTGCAGGAGTATTTGGGCGTGGCACTGGACGAGACGAACAAAAAGAATCTCGACCAGTTCATCTATCTCGAGGAGTACGACGCCTATTATCTGCTCCACGGCGATACGAATTTCCAGCGCTGCACGGTCACCTCGCTCGAGCAGAACGAGGACGGGACTATCGCGCTCACCTATGAGCAGGAGAGCGGTGAAAAGGGGATCGTCACGCTGAAGGGCAGCAAAGGCAGCTACCAGTTTGTGTCGAACAAGGAAGCGTGAAGACAAAAGAAAAATGCTGGCTCTTATGAGCCAGCATTCTTTATGTCATTTACCGGTAGCGCTCGCGGTGTGCGTGCATGATGTCGGCGAGCAGCGTGCCGCTGTCGGGCGGGGTGTAGGTAATGGCGTGTCGTCCGAGGGGCCACCGGTGGCGATGATGGGGATCTCGGGATGACGGGCGCGGAGCGCGGTGACGAGCTGCGGCGTCTCCGCCGCGGCGGAAACGTTCAGAATGTCGACGCCCGCGGCGATGCGTGCCTCGGTGTCCTGCGTGGCGGAGACGATGGTCGCCACGACCGGAATGTCGATATGCGTCTTAATGTCGCGCAGGATATCGGCTGAAACGGGCGCATTGAGCACGACGCCGTAAGCGCCGCAGTGCTCGGCCTCCATCGCCTGCGCAACGGCACGCGCACCGGTGGTGAAGCCGCCGCCAGTGCCGACGAGCACGGGCATATCCGCTACGCTCAGGACGGCGCGTACGATGCGCGGCTGAGGCGTGAAGGAATAGACGGCGATGACCGCGTCGGCGTTGCAGCTTGCGATGGTGGCAACGTCGGTGGAGAAGACAAAGGACTTGAGCGTCCTGCCGAAGATGCGAATGCCGCTGCATTCATTGATGCACTCGGGCACCAGCAGCATGTGGTTGCGGTACTTTCCGCTGAAGCTGGGGATGGGAGTGGGAGTAAAATCGCTCATAAAAGCACCTTCCTTTCCGCAGGTAATAGATGACCGGTAAAATGTTATGCAGGGAAATTATTCGACATGAATGCTTGCACGCATGGCGAGGATCGTCTGCTCAATGAGCGTGTCAAGATCCCAGCCGAGCATTTCCGCGCCGCGCTCGATGACCTCGCGCGAGCAGCCGGCGGCAAACTTCTTGTCCTTATACTTTTTCTTGACGGATTTGACCTCAAGATCGCTGACGCTCTTACTCGGGCGCATGAGCGCGACCGCGCCGATCAGGCCTGTGAGCTCGTCGGTGGCAAAGAGGACCTTTTCCATCTCGTGCTGCGGCTCGGGAAGGCCGTCAAAGTGCAGGCCGTAGCCGTGGCTGGCGGTGGCGCGGATCAGGCGCTCGTCGAGACCGTTTTCACGCATGATCTCCTGCGACTTGATGCAGTGCTCGTCGGGATACATCTCAAAATCGAGGTCGTGGAGAAGGCCGACGATCTCCCAGAAGTCCGCCTCGTCGCCATAGCCAAGCTTTTCCGCGTACCAGCGCATGACGTCGGCGACGATGCACGCGTGCTTTAAGTGGAATTCGCCCTTGTTGTACTGCGTGAGCAGCTCCCACGCCTGTTCTTTCGTATATGCCATAATGATGGCCTCCCTTTGCTTATGGCTGCTCGTCCGTAAAGTGGACGTGATTGAAAATGTGGTCAGAGCAGAAGCAGTGGTACCCTGCGCACTTGCTGCAATAGCGGAACTGCAGCTCAGGATTTGTCACGTCCGTGCGGCCGCACACGGCGCACTTGTGGCGGAAGCCCTGCGTCTGCTGCTGATACTGCTCCTGACGCTGCTGGGCGCGCACGGTGTTGTGGAAGTGTGTGGCCTGCCTGCTCTGGTGGTGCTCAAGCTTGAAAAAGCGCGTAAGCTCGGGCCAGAAGAAGATGACGAAGTTCAAAAGCGCCACGATGGGCATGATGGAATAGTACCATCTGCCGGCGGCAATATAGCGGGCGATGTCGAAGAAGAAGTAGAACACGTCGATATACGCGAGCCACTTCATGCGGATGGGGAAAAAGAAAAACAGCAGCACTTGCGTGTCGGGATAGAGGAGCGCGAACGCCATGAACATGGCGAAGTTGACATAATTTGCACCGTAAATGGGGATGTTGTAACCCGTGATCAGGCTGACGATGCTCGCGCCGACGACGGTGAGCAGCATGCCGCTCAGGTAATACGTTGTAAACTTGGCCGTACCCCACTGCCGCTCGAGCGTCGAGCCGATCCAGTAGTAGAAATAGCAGGTGATGAGAAGATAGAACGGACTCGTGCTCTCAGGGATGAGGACAAAGGTGATGAGCCGCCAGACCTGCCCGTGGAGCAGGCCTGAGAGCGTGTAGGAAAAGAAACTTAAAAAGTTGCCGCTCGAGAAGTTGGACAAAAGTCCCAGCACCACGTTGCCGATGACGACATAGAGCATCAGGTTGGGGATGCCAAAATTCGGGTGCAGGATACAGAAGCGGTCGATCGCCTGGTTGAGTTTTTTCAATACGGGATACCTCGTTTCGATCAAATAACATTTAAGAACATTATGACACAGCGGCGGGGAAAAGTCATCAATAAAGTTTGAACAAATGACCATTCCTGAATGGAATGAAGAGCAGAAATGCGGAAAGAAACGAATTCTTTCCGCATTCTTAACACTTGTTCACTTGAGATCGAGCTCGGGCGGGACGTCGATCTCCTCGCCGACGTATTTGCCGTTCTTTTTCCGCTGGCGCACGCACTCGGTCAAAAGATACTCGATTTGGCCGTTGACGGAGCGGAAATCGTCCTCTGCCCAGGCGGCGATGGCGGCGTAGAGCTTGGGGGACAGGCGCAGGGGCACCTGCTTTTTCGCGTTGTCATTCATGTCGGGTTAATAGAGGCTTCCGGAGTTGACGACGGGCTGCGCGTCGCGGTTGCCGCAGAGCACGACGAGCAGATTCGAGACCATCGCCGCCTTGCGCTCCTCGTCGAGCTCCACCGTGCCATTTTTCGCAAGACGCTCAAGCGCCATTTCGACCATGCCGACCGCGCCGTCGACGATCATCTTGCGCGCGTCGATGATGGCGCTGGCCTGCTGGCGCTGGAGCATGACGGCCGCAATCTCGGGCGCATAGGCAAGGTAGGTGATGCGTGCCTCGATGATCTCAAGGCCCGCGTCGGCGACCTTGGCCTGAATTTCATCGCGGATGCGCGCGGCTACGACCTCGCTCGAGCCGCGAAGGCTCCCCTCGTCGGCCTGACCGTCGCCCGTGGTGTCGATGCCGGGGGCAACGTCATAGGGGTAGATGCGCACGATGTTGCGCAGCGCCGCGTCGCACTGGAGGGAGAGATATTCTTTGTAGTTGTCCACGTTGAAAACGGCCTTTGCCGTGTCGGTCACACGCCACATCACGGCGATACCGATCTCCACGGGGTTGCCGAGGCAGTCGTTGATCTTCTGGCGGGCGTTGTTGAGCGTCATGATCTTGAGCGAGATCTTCTTGCTGCCGCCCACCTCGACTGCGGCGGACGATCCCTGCATGGCGACAAGAAGATTGGCGCCCTTGTGGCCGCCGTCTACGTCGCCGGACTGGCTGAGCTTCGTCTTGGCGGCGGGGTTGAAGGATGTGCAGAAGGGGTTGACGCAGTAGAAGCCCTCGCCCTTGAGCGTGCCGATGTACTTTCCGAAGAGCGTGAGCACCAGCGCCTCCTGCGGCTTCAGAACGCGCAGGCCGCACAGTGGGATCCAGCCGAGCGACAGCAGGATGACGCAAAGGACGACAAGGGGCAGCAAGCCCGCATTGATGCCGACGATCAGAAAAACGACCGCGGCGATGTAGAGAACAAGCTCGAGCAGCAGCACGAGCATGCCGTTTTTGTGACCGGTGATGATCTTTTCTTCCATAA